>ERZ824600.1757-NODE-1757-length-25059-cov-3.502200_pt1 | contig 25059 bp, 23 predicted proteins | sample MGYA00519933_ERZ824600 | MGnify/ENA primary metagenome ERZ824600 (study PRJEB31778, sample SAMEA3449178) | human gut metagenome | biome: human gut; feature: human-associated habitat; material: faeces | place: United Kingdom | collected 2010/2012 ... | reverse complement strand
GGTCGTAGGTATTCATGATGCTGTTATCCGTTGGGCGCCATACACCCTTGCCCCAATAGTTGGCACCCTCGTAGAGGCCTATCTCCTCGTCGGCATAACGTTCGTCGCCGATAAAGTCGGCCCACCATACCGAAGCCGTATCGTTCGAGAAAGCCACATTACGGCAATAGTCATAGCGGTTATAGTCCCATATCATATAATCTTTTGTTTCCTGAGGTATTTCGAGCAAAGCATTCTCTGAGCTGACATACTCATCGGCCAGCCAACCGATGGAATGGCCCACACACTCGTGCCATACTGTCTTGGCAAACTTCGGCTCAACGGTCGACACACTGAACGAGGTGCGGTCGGCCACATACTCCATACCGGCCGAACCGCCGTGTATCATGTTGTGAGCTATAAGCATCACGATACCACCACGGGCCGAGATGCCGGTACTTTGGCTCACAAAGTCGAGGATTCCCGGGGTATCACAGAGGTAGTAACGGCCACTCACACTTGGCTGGCGCGTGTTGAACTTGGTCTCGACATACCAGTCCCAGTCGTTTTCCTTGCCACTGGTAGAGTAGGTCATACCCTTCTCGGGCGACTCGGCATAGACGAGATAGACATCGAAATATTCACGCAACGAGGTCATCGGTTCGATGGCAAACATCTGCTCCACACTGAACTTCATTACCTTCTCGGCAATACCGCCTACCGCGTTACAGGAGTAATCAAAACCGTCACACACGATAAATATGTTGATACCGTTTCCCTTGGTGTGGGTCTGGTATATTTCAAAGTCGCCATCGGCATGGTACTGCGTATGCAACGCACTGTCGGGGTCGTAAAGCGACAGGAAATAGCCGTTGGCCTGCGGGGCCAGCGATGGAGATACTTCAAACTCTTCGGCATCAGAACAGAGCTTAATCCATGTATCGACCGGGAGCCCCGAGAAACGGCTGCGGGCAATATGCAACATAATGCGTTCGGCCGAAAGGTCCATCAGACGCGGAGGAATATTTCCCTCCATAAAACTCTCGCCCACGGCAAAATAAGTGAAACCCGACAGCGAATCGGGCAACGTACCCCTGAAAACACCCGAGGCATCGAGATAGGTAAGATGTTTCATCGAAGCTATTTCGGTCGGAAACTCAATGAGAGCCTTGCCTATGTTGTTTTCTATCGTCAGCGAGTCGAGATTGACCAGTGCCGAGATACCTTCAAGTGTCGAATAATTCTTGGCACGCAGCGAGAGATTATGTACCGTGGCCAGATTTTCGGCCGTCAGTTCATCGGTCTGCAAGAGAGTGAGCAGAGCAGCCCGCAAATTCTCGTCGGCAATGAGTACATCACCCGAAGGGACTGTATCGGTTGTCGGTGGAACTACAATATTATCGTCGGAAAACGGTTCTTCATCGGAGCACGACACCCACGAGAAGAGGCACAAGGCCAACAAAAAAGAGCGCCATGAAAGGCAACAGGTTGAAAAACGTTTCATAAAGTTTTTAAAGTAAATAAATTTGTGTGCAAATTTACAAGAAAACAGCATAAACCTTATCTGTTTTGCCACATTTATTTCTTTCCAGCCAGTTTTTAACACAGAATTGCAGCAAAAGACGATATCTATCTTCCAAAAAGATATTTTTCACTACATTTGTACACAGAAAAAACGAAGTCGGCCAGCCCCGGGCCCAAGGAGCGCCGCCGGCCTCGTCAGTATCAGAAACCCTGCAATATGAGCACAACCCCCAACACGACTGTCACCCTCACGGGCAAGCACCTGCTGGTCAACCTTCGTACCGACGGCATCTATTTTGCCACATTCGACCCGCTCGAAGACGACACCTACCAGCATTTTTCCGTCGCTTTCACCGCCAAGAGTCAGACACTGTGCGAGAATGTCAAGAACAGCATCTACGAAAATCCGCAGTTGCTGCAAGAATATGACCGCACCTATCTGCTTGTCGACACGCCGCGTTTCACCCTCGTGCCCGAAGAGATGGAGACGTGCGAAGAGAACCGCATCCCCTACTACGACTTCTGCTATCCGGGACACAACGATTATATTGTGGAAAACCGCCTGACGTTGAACCGGGCCTACCTGCTCTTCGGTCTCGACCGGGAGTTATACACCTTCTTGTGCCGCACCTTCTCGGCGCCGACGGTACTTCACCCGCTCACACCGCTCAGCGAATACTTTTTCTTGCACAGCCGCAACGGCAATGAAGCGAAGGTCTACCTGCATCTGCGACAGGAGCGTTTCGACCTCATCGTCTTCAAGCAGGGACGTTTGCTGCTGGCAAACACCTTCGACTACACCACGGCCGACGACATTGCCTACTTCACCCTGCTCTCCTGGAAACAGTTGAGTCTCGACCAGGCGCGCGACAGACTCTACCTCGCCGGCGAAAAGAGTATGCGGCAACCCCTTACCGAAATTTTACAGAAATACCTCAAAAGCGTCCTCCCCTATCCTTTCCCCTCGCAACTTTTCCGCATCGGGAAAGAGACCATCGACGCTCCGTTTGAACTGATAACCATACCTCTATGCGGATTATAAGCGGCAAATACGGCCGGCGGCGTTTTGACGTGCCGACCAACATCAAGGCAAGACCCACTACCGACTTTGCGCGGGAAAACCTCTTCAACGTATTGCAAAACCTGCTCGACTTCGACGGGCTCAAAGCCCTCGACCTTTTTGCCGGGACAGGGGCCATCAGTTTCGAGCTGGCATCGCGGGGTTGTGCGCGCGTCGTCTCGGTCGAGAACTACCCCGTACAGTACAACTTCATAAACAATGTGGCTGCCCAGCTCGGCGCACACGAGATACGCCCCATCAAGGGCGACGTGTTCCGCTTCGTTCCGAGCTGCCGGGAAAAATTCGACTTCGTCTTTGCCGACCCGCCCTACGACCTGCCGCAGTTCGCCTCTGTGGCACCACTTGTCCTCAACAGCGGCATTCTGGCACCGGGCGCCCTCTTCGTACTCGAACACTCGCGGAAGTACGACTTCTCGTCGCTCCCGGGCTTCGACCAGCAGCGTACCTACGGCAGCGTCAATTTCAGTTTCTTCATCAACGGAGAGACCCGGGAACAACCCGACGGGGAATAAGATTGTCGTCCTACTCTTCCCAATCCAAAGAGGGGCGGCGGCTGCTCTGTCCCAGATGGTCGAAGTAGAGACCGGTGAGGCGTGCAAAGGCATAGTGTTTCACATCGGCTAACGGCACACGCATATAAGAAGCCAGCCGGAGCGACGCCTTATCTATTTCGAGGGTATAAAAGACAGCATGGATAACCCGGTGCGACAGCACATGCCGACGTTCAAAAGGGCGAGCCACCACCTTTACCTCCACCCCATCGAAAAGACTACGGTAAGAGGCCGTCTGCTGCAACTCCTCCATTGAGAGTGCCCCCTCGCTCTCGATGAGGACAAACTCATAGAGATTGCGCCAGATGTCGCGCTTCTCGCGGCGGGAAATAAACACATCGTCGCCGCAATGTATCACCAGATAGTTGAAATAGCGGGGACGTACCTCGCTCTTACCCTGCTTTACGGGATAAGCCTCGGGACGTCCCAATGCAGCAGCCTCGCACCACTCCGACAACGGGCACACGGGGCATTGCGGCGAACGGGGCAGGCAGAGCAATGCTCCCAGCTCCATGACAGCCTGATTGTACACGTCCGGCCGCCGGCGGTCGAGCCACTCGTCGGCCAAGGCGGCAAACAACTTGTGCCCCGCCGTCGTATCGATGGGCGTGTCGATGGCAAAAAGCCGGGAGAAAACACGATACACATTGCCGTCGACCACCGCATGGGGCAACCCGTAGGCAAACGAAGCAATCGCCGCCGCCGTGTAGTCGCCCACCCCTTTGAGGGAGCGTATTCCCTCGTAGGTATCGGGAAAACGTCCGCTGAAATCGTGCATTACCTGCCGGGCGGCGGCGTGCATGTTACGGGCCCGGCTGTAATAGCCCAACCCCTCCCAATATTTCAGCACCTCGTCTTCATCGGCATCGGCCAGAGCCGCCACATCGGGAAAACGCGCCACAAAGCGGTTGTAGTAGTCGAGTCCCTGCGCCACGCGCGTCTGTTGCAAGATAATCTCCGACACCCAAATCAGGTAAGGGTCGGTTGTCTCGCGCCACGGCAGCAGCCGCTTATTCTCCTCAAACCACCGTTCCAAGCGGACGGCAAGATGTTTCTTGTCGGACATAGCTATTGATTTTCCTGCAAAAGTAACGAAAGTCAAACGCAAAAATCCTGCCTGTTCCAGATTTTTACAGCAAAATACCACGCACCTGCGTATCGGCCGGAGAGCCGGGACGTGGGTGCAAGAGTCGCCGCACACTCACAGCCAAAGAGAGGTGCGCGCCATGGCCACTTCCCCCGCTTACCGAAACAGAAGAGAGCACAACGTCGGCAATTTTTACTAAGTTTGCAGCACAAATACCAACAACTACCACATGAAACACACTCTCACCCTTGTACTCCTGCTCGTCGCGCTGGCCGCACCAGCCCGAATCGTAGAAAAGGAAATCCGCAGCGACAAGATGAAGCGCTCCATCCCCTGCCTTATCGTTCTCCCCGACAACTACGACACTTGCGCCACATACCCTGTCGTCTATCTCCTGCACGGATACGGCGGCAACCAGCGCAGCTGGATATACACCAAGCCGTCGCTCAACGAGATAGCCACCCGCGACAGCCTCATTTTCGTATGCCCCAATGGCGAAAGCAGCTGGTACTGGGACAGCCCTACCCAGCCCCAATCGCAGTTTGAGACCTTTGTCTCGCACGAACTCACCGCCTACATAGACCGTCATTACGCCACACGCGCCTGCCGCGAAGGGCGCGCCATTACCGGATTCAGCATGGGCGGACACGGCGGCCTGTGGCTCTCGATGCGGCACCCCGACATTTTCGGGGCAGGAGGCAGCATCAGCGGCGGTGTAGACATTCGGCCGTTTCCTGAACACAGGAAGATGAAAGAGCAGCTCGGCAACTATGCCGAGTATCCCGAACGTTGGGACGCACACACCGTCATCAATCTGCTCGACTCTCTTCCCGACACGTCGTTGCATCTCGTCATCGATTGCGGATACGGCGACTTTTTCTACACGGTCAACCAGCAACTCCACGACAAGCTGCTCCGGCTGGGTATTCCCCACGACTACTACAACCGCCCGGGGCGGCACACCTCCGAATACTGCGCCAATGCCCTCGACTACCAGCTTCTGTTTTTCAACAAATATTTTGAATCGAATCGATAAAGAGATATTTTGTTAACAACATCCCGGTTTTTCACACAAACATTGTTAAACACAAGTCAGTTTTTCACATAAATATTTGGAAGCAAAATCTCCAAACCTTATATTTGTACCATGTTTTTTCATAGTATTAAATTTAAGGTTTACAAAGAAAGCGGGTTGTCGTGAGACAACCTTTTTCTTTTATACACCGACAGTGCCATTCATTTGGAGGTTTTTCCCTCCTTTACCGGCATACTGCACTGTCTATCATCTACTTTCCGGACAATAATTTCGTAAAAAAAAACTTTTCAGACAAGCCCTGACTCCCATCACAATCAGATACTCTGCAAAGCAAACGACGAGAAAAAAGCGGCTCCAACAGAGGCAAGACAAGTCTCTACCGGGAGAACTTTCAAAAAAAAAGTAAGAGATATCGTTCAGTTGAAATTTTATTTATACTTTCGCCGCGAATTAAGTAATATGGCAAAAGAAAAAATAATCATCGAGTACGACCTGAATAACGCCACGCCCAACTCCATTTGGGGCTTTATCAGTTCGGCCAACGGCCTGGCCGACTGGTTTGCCGACAAAGTCGTGTGCGACAGTCGTACCTACACGTTTTACTGGGGCAACACCCAGCAGGCCGCCCGGAAAACCGGTTCACTCAACGGCGTATTCATTCGTTTCAAATGGCTCGACGAGGAAGATTCGAAAGCCTACTTTGAATTCCGCATCAACATCGACGAACTCACCAACAACGTAACACTCGCCATTACCGACTTTGCCGAGCCCGACGAGAAAGAAGAATGCATCGACCTGTGGAACGAGCAGGTCGCAACGCTGAAACGCCGGCTCGGCTCCTGACAAAGCAACCGATACCCGGCTCACGTCACGCTTTTTTCAGAAACAAGGCGCGGGAGAAAGCTTTTTTTTCACTATTTTTGCGACAGAAATAAGTCAGCCATGCCGCTTGTCAAGAAACTATATATCTTCATTCTGAATACGTTTCTGCCGTTATTCCTGATGACGTTCTTCATCAGCCTCTTCGTGCTGCTGATGCAATTCCTGTGGAAATATGTCGACGAGCTGGTAGGCAAAGGCATCGAAGTGGGCGTGCTGGCCGAGCTGTTTTTCTACGCCGCACTCACCATCGTACCCATGGCCCTCCCCCTGTCGATGCTGCTGGCTTCGCTCATGACATTCGGAAACCTCGGCGAACGGCTCGAACTGCTGGCCATCAAAGCAGCCGGCATCTCCCTGCGGCAAACCATGCACCCCCTCATCGTCGCCGTCGTCTTCATCGCCATCGGAGCCTTCTTTTTTCAGAACAACGTCCTGCCCAAGGCGCAGGTCAAGATGTACTCGCTGCTCTTCTCGGTGCGGCAGAAATCGCCCGAGCTGGATATTCCCGAAGGAGTATTTTACGACCAGATCAGCGGATACAACCTGCTGGTAAAGAAAAAAGACCGCAACACGGGAATGCTCTACGACCTCATGATTTACGACTTTTCCGAGGGATTCGACAACGCGATGGTTATCCTTGCCGACTCGGGCAAGTTGAGTTTCACCGACGACAAGCAATACCTCTTCTTCACGCTGCACAGCGGCGAATCGTTCGAGAACCTGCGCAACCAGCGCACCAACGCCCAGAACATTCCCTACCGCCGGGAGACTTTCACCACCAAAGAGATACTCATACCCTTCGATGCCAACTTCAACCGTATGGACGAGGGGGTGATGCAAAACCAGTACATCGGTCAGAATATCAGCCAGCTCACCCACTCCATCGACTCGCTGACCGCCCGCACCGACAGTATCAGCCACCGCATTGCCGGAGAGCTAAAAAACAGCTATTTCTCAGGCGTCGTAACCAATAAGCCCAACCGCTCAGAGGCTCCACTTGGACATATTTCCGCCTCAAACGACAACGATGCCGAGACCCAAACCCTCCCCAACCACATCAATATCGACAGCATCTACGCCAACGCCTCCCTGCAAGAGCGGGAGAGCATGCTGAGCCGCGCCTTGGGCCGCGCCGAAAGCATACGCCAGGAATACGAATACCGAAGCATCTCGGCCAACCAGCAGCAGATACTGGTGCGCCGCCACGAAATAGAACGGCATAAGAAATTCACCCTCTCCTTTGCCTGTCTCATCTTCTTCTTCATCGGCGCACCGCTGGGAGCCATCATCCGCAAAGGCGGGTTGGGCACCCCGGTTGTCATCTCGGTGCTGCTCTTCATCTGCTACTACATTATCGACAACGCCGGCTACAAATCGGCCCTGAACGGGCGATGGGCCGTGTGGGAAGGCATGTGGCTCAGCTCGGCCGTGCTGCTGGCCCTCGGCATCTTCCTCACCTACAAGGCCGTGAACGACTCGGCCGTCTTCAACAAAGATGCCTACCTCAACTTCCTGCGAAAGATTATCGGAAAGTCCGAGACACGCAACGTCGTACACAAAGAGGTCATCATCGACGAAGCAACCCCCGAAGAGATACTGCAACAAGTCGCCATACTCGACCGGGAATGTTCCCAACTCACCGAAAAGACAGGGAGCAAGGCCCAGTCGTTCTTCGCCTACTGGACACAGGGTTACGACCGCAAGGCCATACACCATCTGCACGACGAGGTCGAGAAGTTTGTGGAAATGGCCCAGAACTGCCGCTCGGCCCTACTGGTGTCGAAACTGATGGACTACCCCATCTTGCGCAACCTGCTGCTCTACAACCCATGCGGACATAAAGCCATAGGCCTGGCCATCATGTGGCTGTTGCCGGTAACACTACCCGTCTACCTCATCGGTCGCTGGGAACAGAAGCAGCTGCGCCACGAACTGCAAGTGATACACCACACCTGCCAAGAGATAAAAGCCATTGCCCAACGGCTTATCGACGAACAAGAAACCGAAAAACAATAACACCCCGATACAGACACCGGGTAGAAAGGAATAGATATGTCAGACGCAAGCCAACTGAGTACCATAGAAGAGGCTATTGAAGAGTTCAAAGCCGGCAACCTCGTCATCGTCGTCGACGATGAAGATAGAGAAAACGAAGGCGATTTTATCATCGCCGCCGAGAAAATCACTCCCGAGAAGGTCAACTTCATGCTCAAAGAGGGACGCGGCGTACTGTGCGCCCCCATCACCATGCAACGTTGCACCGAACTGGGTCTCGACAAGCAGGTCATGAACAACACCTCCCTGCTGGGAACCCCTTTCACCGTTACCATCGACAAAATCGAGGGGTGCACCACCGGCGTATCCACACACGACAGAGCCGCTACCATACGGGCCTTGGCCGACCCGAATTCGACATCCGAGACCTTCGGCCGTCCGGGACACGTCAACCCGCTCTACGCACAAGACAAAGGCGTTCTCAAACGCGCCGGACACACCGAGGCAGCCATCGACCTGGCCCGGCTGGCCGGCCTCTACCCGGCTGCCGCTCTCATCGAAATCATGAACGAAGACGGCACCATGGCCCGCCTGCCCCAACTCATCGAGAAATCCCGCCAGTTCGGCATCAAAATCATCGCCATACGCGACCTCATCGCCTACCGGTTGCAACAGGAATCTCTCGTCGAGAAAGGTCCCGAGGTCGATATGCCCACCGCCTACGGCCACTTCCGGCTGATACCTTTCCGCCAACTCTCCAACGGGCTGGAACACATCGCCCTCATCAAGGGTGAATGGAAAGCCGACGAACCGATACTCGTGCGCGTACACTCATCGTGCATGACGGGCGACATCTTCGGCTCGAAACGGTGCGAATGTGGCGACCAGCTGCACCTGGCCATGCAGACCATCGAGAAGGAAGGACGCGGTGCTGTTATCTACCTCAACCAAGAGGGTCGCGGCATAGGCCTCATGGAGAAGATGAAAGCCTACAAACTCCAAGAACAGGGCATGGACACAGTCGACGCCAACATCTGTCTGGGCCACAAGGCCGACGAACGGGACTACGGCGTGGGTGCCCAGATTCTGCGACAAATCGGCGTGAGAAAAATGCGGCTGCTCACCAACAACCCCGTAAAACGGGTAGGTCTCGAAGCCTACGGACTCGAAATCGTGGAGAGTCTTCCCCTCGAAATAGAGCCCAACCCCTATAACCTGGTGTACATGCGCACCAAGAAAGAGCGCATGGGACACATACTTCATCATGTAGACTGACCTCCCCTGCCCGGACAATACCTGCTGCCATGGACTACATTCGACTTTTCCCCGAGAACCCCAATCCCAAAGAGATAGAACGGGTGGTCGCCACGCTACGGCAGGGCGGCATCATCATCTACCCCACCGACACGCTCTACGCCCTGGGGTGCGATGCGCTCAACGTGCGTGCCGTGGAACGGATATGCAAGTTGAAAAACATCGATCCGCGAAAAGCCCTGCTATCCATCGTATGCCCCGACCTGAGCATGCTGAGCCAGTATGCCAAGGTGAGCAACATCTGCTTCAAGCTCATGCGCCGCAACCTGCCGGGAGCCTTCACATTCATACTCCCCACCAGCTCGCAACTACCCCACCTCTACAAAAGTCGCAAGACGGTGGGTATCCGCGTCCCCGACAACGCCATAGCAAGAGCCATCGCCCAACAACTTGGCAACCCGCTCCTGTCGAGTTCCGTCGCGTCGGTTCATTCCGAAATCGAGTACCTCACCGACCCCGAACTGATGCGCGAAGAGTTTGAACACCGGGTTGACCTCATGGTCGACGGCGGCATCGGCGGATTCACCCCCTCAACTATTGTCGATTGCAGCGGCGAGACGCCCGAGATTACCCGCGAAGGGAAAGGCGAACTGCTCTGGTAGCAACCCTACCTCCAAGCACAACAAAGGGCCGAGAATCAAGAAGATTCTCGGCCCTTTGTCTTTCGCCTGTACAAGCCTCAGGAATTAATTACCATCGGGCTTCTCTATCTCGGTAAAGGGGCTGAGGTCCCACACAAAGGCATCGACATCATCGGGCCGTGCCGGGTCGTACCCCTTGAAATCCTTAATGTAACGGGCCAATCCCAATTTATGCTCCTTGATACCTTGCAAGACACACTTGGCTATCTGATATGCCCCGTAAGGGTTGAAGTGTGTATTGTCTTCGAGCGCTTTTGTCTGACCGGGGAAAGTATTGGCCGGATATTGCACAAACGCCCGGCGCGACTTCTCTACACCGAGTGTCTCGTAGAGCGTGCGGGTCATCTCGTTCAACTCTATGACGGGAACACCCTCCTCCTCGGCCAGTTTGCGCATGGCGGCCGGATATTCGCCGTGGGTATCCTTTATCTTTCCGTCGTCGCCGAAACTTCTGCGCTGCGTAGGGGTTACAAAGACAATGGTCGCCCCTTTCTCGCGTGCCTTCACGATATACTCTTTCAGGCTGTCGTAGAACGAGCTCCACGGACCTTTGCCCTTACCCTTCTGCTTCTGGTCGTTGTGACCGAACTCAACAAAGACATAGTCGCCCTTCTTCATCTGGGTAAGAGCCTTCTCAAAGCGTCGGGCGGCCAGGAAAGTGTTGGCCGACTCGCCACTCTCGGCATAGTTGGCAATGCACACCTTGTCGGTAAAGAAGCGGGGAATCATCTGTCCCCAACTGCCCCAAGGCTCGTTATCCTGATCGACCACCGTAGAGTTGCCACACAAGAACACCGTTATGGGCTTGTGCGTCGGCTCTATCACGACCTCGGCAACCCGGGGAGCCGGACCGTTAAATTCGAGGGTGAGCTTATCGTCCCAGTTCAGTTTCTTCTTCTCGCGAGGCTTGATGCGCACCTTTACCCCGTCGGCAATATGGGTATTGCGCTTGTTCACAATGAAGGTCTCTTTCTTGAACTTACCGGCTGCGGTCTTTTCACGTTCGATAAAAAGACGGCGCGACTCGGCCCGCACGGTGGTCTCGCCGGCAGAGTTCTCGGCCCCCAACTTTACGGTTACCTTGTAATTTCCATCGGGTACCTTTACAGAAAAAAAGAAAGGCGACTTACCGTCGGATTGCGGGTGCTGCCCGAAGTCGAAGCCATAACCCGACACATCGTCATAGACTTTCGAAGCATCGACCGTTACATATCCACGGCGGTGTTTCCCCGTAAAATCAAAACGGTAGACCTCCTGAGCATAAGCCGCCGTTGCACAAAGCAGTGCGGCCATTACAATTTTCAGTTTCATGTATGTATTCATTTAGTTTCGCAATCGGTAGAATATGCCCGAGAAGCCGGCAAAGCAAGCATCGCGTCTCCGGGTGGGAAGATACCTACTCCCGGTTTTGGGCGGCAACCGGAGTCAAACCCTTCTCGGCTGCCACTTGCAACATATAGCGATAGGCCGCCTCGTGTTCGTTGGGAATCACCCCGTCGAGTATGGCATCTTTGATGGCCGTCTTGATTTCTCCCACCACCCGGCAGGGCGACAGGGCAAAAACGCGCATCACCTCCTCGCCCGTGACGGGAGGCTGGAAGTTACGCACACGGTCTTTCTCTTCGATGTCGTGCAGTTTGGTACGCACCAGAGCAAAGTTGCTGAGTATGCGGCGCACCTTCTCCTGGTTTTTCGACGTGATGTCGGCCTCGCACAGCAGCATGAGCGAGTCGATGTCGTCGCCGGCATCGAAGAGCAGCCGGCGCACGGCCGAGTCGGTTACCTCGTCTTCGACCAGGGCAATGGGGCGCATGTGCAGCTCGACCATCTTCTGCACAAACTTCATCTTCTCGTTCATCGGCAGTTTCATGCGGCGGAATATGCCGGGAATCATCTTGGCGCCGATGTAGTTGTGATTATGGAAAGTCCAGCCCAACTTGGCATCGTAACGCTTGGTCACGGGCTTGGCTATGTCGTGGAATACCGCAGCCCAGCGCAGCCACAGGTTGTCGCTCTTGGCAGCCAGCTGATCGAGCACGGCCAGTGTATGGTAGAAGTTATCCTTGTGTCCGCGACCGTCGACGGTCTCAACCCCTTTCAGGGCGTGAAGCTCGGGAAAGATTATCGGCAACAACCCACATTTTTCAAGCAGAAGAAAGCCTATCGACGGGCGCTCCGAAGCCATCATCTTGTTCATCTCGTCGATAATACGCTCGCCCGAGATTATCTTGATGCGCTCCCGGTTGCGCGATATGGCATCGAAAGTCTCATCGACAATGCGGAAGCCCAACTGCGTGGCAAAGCGGATGGCCCGCATCATGCGCAGGGGGTCATCGCTGAACGTAACATCGGGGTCGAGCGGAGTGCGAATAAGGCCGGCATCGAGGTCGGCCACACCCCCGAAAGAGTCGACCAACTCGCCGAAATGGTCTCTATTGAGGCAGATGGCCAATGCATTGATGGTGAAGTCGCGGCGGTTTTGGTCATCGGCCAAAGTACCGTCCTCGACAATGGGTTTGCGGGAATCGTGGGAATATGACTCGCGACGGGCTCCAACAAACTCGATTTCGTGACCTTTGTACTTGACTTGCGCCGTTCCGAAATTGCTGAAAACCGACAGATAAGCCCGCTTCCCCAACTTCGAAGCAAACGCCCTGGCCAATTCGATGCCACTGCCCACCGTCACGACATCGATGTCTTTCGACGGACGCTGCAAGAAAATATCGCGCACATAACCGCCAATGACATAACAGGGAACGCCCAACTCATCGGCTGTTGCGGTAAGAAGATGAAAGAGCGGGTGCCCCAGATGTTTTTGCAATAACGAATCGTCGAGTTTCATGGTTACTCTGTTTCAGAAGCCCCGGGACAAAAGATACGCCGGCTGTATGCCGCCCACCGGGACTCTGTATTCATCGGCAAAGATAGCACATGTCACCAAGAACGGCAAATGCAATCCCGCCTTTCGGCCGCCATTTTTCTCTGGAACAAGCCTTATACAGGGAACGGCGGCAAGAATGCCGCCGTTCCGGTAGAGAATATCTCGTGAAAATATAAATCAATCGGCCTATGATTCAGACGGGCGACGAGTGAGCGAATAAGGTTTCGACGGATAAAGAATGAATGGCAATGTCGCCCCCACGGCCAGCATGAAGATGACTCCACAGGCCACGATTCCGTTCACAAAAAACTCCTGCATGTAGTGTTGTACCATCTCCGGGTCGGAAAGGTTACGGGAGAACAGCAACAACGCAAATACCGTTTTGTAGGCATACATACCGGGAATCATGGGCAACAACGCCGGTATATACACCACCGTCATGGGACAATAGATGAGCGATCCCAGGAAAAGACTCACCCACCCTATGACAAACGAAGCGCAGAACGATGCCGTAATAATATCGACACCGGCATAGTGCATGAGCGAGAATCGCAAGGCATGACCTATGGCGGCAGCGATGGCGATGGAAAGGAAAGCCCGGCGGGGCGGATTGGATATAGCACCGAATCCGATGGCAGCAATGGCAGCAAAAAGACCGTCGACAATAATGGTTCCTATCATTTCTATCTCCTCCCTGTTAAAGTAATACCAAGCCGTTATGTACAAGCGACAATGTGATAGAAAGCCCCACGGCAATGCACATTATCAACAACAAAGCTCCGACCAAACGGGTTACTCCCAAAAGAATGTGGCTCTCCACAATGTCGATGACCCCGTTAAGCAAGGGCACTCCGGGTATAAGGAACAGCACACTCGTACCAATGGCCACGTCGGGAGTGGCATTGAAGAGCATCGCCACAGAGGCTATCGCCGATGAGACAAAGGCTGTAATAACAAATACGACATAATGGCTGATGTGCCGCTTCTGCATGAAACTCTTCAAGGTAAAGCCTATGAGAGTGGCAACAAAGACAATGCCTATCGCCCCCCAACTGCCGCCGAAAAGCTGACAGAAGGCGCCATTGGCACAGGCTACCAGGGATGTAAGCAGATAATGGTTGATGCGAGGCGTTGCGACAATCTGCTTGTAACGGCGCTCTATCTCGTCGAGCGACAGATGGTTGTCGTACGCCGCCCAACTAAGCGAACTCAACTCGGAATTGAGAAAAAAACTGATGGGATATCCTTTGACCGGCACAACATCGCTCACCACCTGTCCCGACTCTTTGTCGTGAATCGAGAAAATAATGGTCTTATGCAACAAGGTCATCTGCGTGGTTACCCCCAACGCCTCACTGATGCGCAGCGTGTTACGTACCACCCGCGACGTGTGTACCCCCGACCCCATCAGCCTCACGGCATACTCGGTAACAAAATCGACGATACGATGAAAATCTTTTTCTACCTTCATATAAAATTTTTTGAAAACCTAATAAGGAGCTCCCTACTGAAAAAACGGCGCAAAGGTAAGAATTTTACAACAAATGCAAACGAAAAACAAGAAGCCTTTTTCAGGGCATCCATTCATCAACCCCGAGAAGCGGATGCTCACTCCTCCATCTGAGGAAATCTTCATAAGTGCGCACCCCGCCTTCTATCACAGCCCGATAATACTCAATACCAGCTACATGGCAACCGTCGGGGGTCAGATACTTCAACAGCAAGATGGTATGGCGCATCTCCTCGGTAAGCACCGCCGATATGCGGTCGGCAACCCGTTCGAAATAACCGTCGTAACGGCTGCCCCGCAGTATATGTATCATATCGATCTGCCACTCCTCTCCCTTATCATCGACATAGCCCGCGTGCCACTCTATGCACTGCTCCTCGGTATCAACAAGATTGCGGTATTCCACACGACACACGACTCCACGCTGCGCCAGCCGGGAGACAGCGAGAAAACTGTCAGCCACCGACAACTCCGGCGAATAGATGTGCAGGTCGATGTCGCGATGCTTCACCAGCAGCCCCATACGCAACGAGCCCACCACATGAGCCTCGGCGCCTATCGAGGCCCAGGCCTCGAAAAAACCTCCGGCTTTCAGTATCTGCCACGCCCGTTCGATGCGGACCGACGAAAGAGCCAATGCCTTTTCAAGATTCCCCATGTGTCCCGTCATTTTTATTTTTACGCAAAGTCTTATAGCTCCATATGTGTATGGTTACGCCCACAGCTATCGCCGCCAGCAACAAGCGCAGCCACAAGGCCTCTACAACCGCCAGCACACAATAACCGATAGTCGCCCACAAAAGAACCACCGAGACAATCTTTGCCCGCAAGGGAATGGCTTTGTACTCTCTAAAATTGCGGATATATATACCCAAATAACGATTCCGCAACAACCAATCATAAAGGCGGGGAGAACTCTTGAAATAAAGTGCTGCCGTCAACAACAAAAAGGGTGTCGTGGGCAACAGTGGCACAAAGATACCGACAACACCCAAAATCAACGACAACGTTCCGGCTGCTATATAGAGATATTTCAACATCGAAAAGAATCACTGCCCCCACGAGAGAGAGGATAAGAAAAAAGGTTGTCTCACTGTAAAGAAAGACAACCTCTGAAAGTAGCGGGGACGAGAATTGAACTCGTGACCTCCGGGTTATGAATCCGACGCTCTAACCAACTGAGCTACCCCGCCATCGTCATCTAAAAAAAGAGCCGCATAAGAGGCGTCTCCCTTTCAAATGCGGGGGCAAAGGTATAATCTTTTCTTGAATTGAAAAAATTTTATCGCATAAAAAACGCACAAGAGTAAAAAAAATATCGTCGCAGGGTGATTAACGATTTTTATAGAGCGTTTAGCCACACAAAAAAAGATTTTCGTAGAGAATTCTCTATCTTTGTATAATTAAATAAAAATATTTTCTATGAAAAAGTCCGTAAAAGCCATCTGTTTATTAGTGGTCCTCCTCGGCATGACAGTGCCGACACAGGCCATAGACTTCAACTGGGGTATCAAAGGCGGTATTAATCTTTCGGGCAGTTCCTATAAAGGACTTGCCGAAAACATCAAATACGACAACGACTGCGGATTCTTCATCGGTCCCATGGCCGAAATAAGTTTTCCGCTGGGTCTCTCCATCGACGGTTCGCTGCTCTATCTCCAACGCCGCACCCACTTCACCAACACAGAAAATTATGCCGTAACCAACTATTTCAGACATTCACTCGACATACCTCTCTACCTGAAATTCACCTTCAATCCTCTTCAAATTCTCGGCATATATGCCGGTGTAGGCCCGTCGTTCACCTTTGACATCAAAAACGACAACCTCACCAACAAACTCTACGATATCATCGGGAAAGAAAACACCCAACCGGCCGGTGCCCGCCTCATCAACAACGAAAGCACCGTAGGGCTGAACTTCATGGCCGGAGTCATACTCTTCAAGCATCTGCGCGCCGCCATCAACTATCGTCTGCCCATCGGCAACTCGGTGCGCGAAACCTTCACCGAAGGGTGGAACGACATTTTGGCCGATGACTTTTCGAGCAAAAGCAACATGTGGCAACTGGTATTCAGTGTAACTTTCTAACACACATAAATAAAAAACTTACCCATGAAAAAATTCTGTCAACTCGGCTTGTGCCTGGCTGCCTTGTGCTTCGGTACCCAACTGGCCGCACAAGAAAAAACATTCTACATAGAGGTCGAAAACCCGTGGCAACAGAGCAAGACCGACTATCCCGTCGTTGTAAAGACCGACGACCTGAAATGCGACTTCCCCATTGCCTCGGCCACCATATACGACGGTGAGCAGGAAATTGCCTCTCAAACCGACGACCTCGACCGCGACGGTGCAGGCGACGAAATAGCCTTCCTTCTCAACATGCCGGCCCGCACCACCAAGCAACTGCGCCTCGTAGTATCGAGCCAGGAAGCCGCACCCGACCGCTATCCGGCCCGCGTGTATGCCGACATGAAAATCTACGACAAAAGCAACAAACGCAACAAGCACCCCAAAATCAACTCGCTGAGCGTACCCGGCACCTCCAAGGTCTACAACAACCTCTACCACCACGGACCGGCATTTGAGTCGGAACTGGTGGCCTACCGCATCTACTTCGACCAGAAACAGACCATCGACATCTACGGCAAATTCAACAAAGGCTTTGAAGTCGAGGCCAGCGGCTGGTACCCCGACGACAAACAGCTGGCACAGGGATTCGGCGACGACGTGCTCCTGGTAAGCGGCAGTTGTGGTGTCGGAGCCCTCAAAGGCTGGGACGCCAAGAAACAGAAAGCCATACACATAGAACCCGTAGCCGAACGCACCGCCACGATTCTGGCCTACGGCCCCGTGCGCACCATCTGCCAGATGGCCGTGCGCGACTGGAAATACGGCGACAGCCGCCTCAACATGACTTGCCGCTACACCCTCTACGGCGGACACCGCGATGCACAGGTCGATGTCATCTTTGACAAGCCGCTGGGCAAAGAGATTTTCTGCACCGGAGTACAAAACGTCAAAGACTCCCAGTCGTTCAGCGACCACAAAGGTCTCGTCGGCTGCTGGGGTACACACTGGCCCGTAAACGATACCGTAAAATATGCCAAGGAGACAGTCGGTCTGGGCGCTTACCTTCCGCAGAAATACATCGTCAGCGAAATCAACGACAAGGTCAATTACCTCTACCAGGTACAGGCTCCCAAACAGGAGAACATAACCTACTACATCACTTTCACCTCAATGAAAGAGACCTTCGGATACAAAAGCCCCGAAGCATGGTTTGAACACCTGAAAACCTGGAAACAGGAGTTCGACCAGCCCTGCACGGTAAAAATCAAAAAGAAAAAATAACCCGCCTGCCATACAACAATAAACGGGAGCTCCGAAAAGGCTCCCGTTTATTGTATATCACCTCGGCCGGACAGACTGCGTCAAAGGCAATCACACACCCCGGCCAATACCTCGGCATGGAGAGCTGATGTCGCCGCCACCACATCGTAGCGATTCTCGGCCGGCACACCACCCGAAGCCAATCGGTCGAGCCACGACACACCCGAGAAATCGGTTATCGCACCGCCCGCTTCGTGCAATATGAGAATACCTGCGGCTACGTCCCACACATGCAAAGAAGGCTCGATATAGGCATCGCACCGACCGGCCGCCACATCACAGATATCCATTGCCGCCGAGCCGGCAATACGCACAGCTCCCACACGGCCGTAAAAGCGAGACAACAGCGCTGCCGATAATTGTCCGTACTTGACAGCATCATAGGGCAATCCCAGATGAAGATAGGCCTTCCCTATCGAGTCGGTCGAAGAGACCGACAACGGCACTCCGTCGAGATAGGCACCGCCCCCTTTCCAGGCATAAAAACACTCATTGCAGCGAGGGTCGTAAACCACCCCCGCAAGCAGACCTTCGGCAGGAGCGTAGAGCGCCACACTCACCACATAGGGCGCATGGTCGTGAACAAAATTGGTCGTACCGTCGAGCGGATCGACAATCCACAAATAAGGCTCTCCCGCACAGGCCGCCGTAGCCTCCTCGGTAATAAAACCCGAACCGGGCAGAAGCTCCGAAAGCGACACCACCAGACGACGTTCGGCCTCACGGTCGACGTAAGAGACATAATCGTGAAGGTTCTTCTCCTCCACCCGGGAAGCATCAAAGACTGCCCGTTCCTGCTGGATAAAACGTCCCACAGGACGCACCGATTCCACCACCCGACGGGTCAAATCGGCAAGAGTATCTACATCTGTATTCATAATCCACTTTTTTTATCAGTCGATAAACAAAGATAGGAAAAACTTCGGGTGTGCGAAAGAGCATCGGCAAAAACAAATAAGTGAAATAAAAGGCCCTGTTTTTACTCCTAAATAAGAATTCTCGGGCAACTTTTTTTATCTGTTTTTTTCTCAATTGAAAAAGAAGTTCTATATTTGAGCCGTATTTTCGAGACAAAAAAGTGGAGAAAATTGTATTCACGAAAACGGCTATGCCATGTAACACAATCGTCTATAAAGAGTTAACTACATAAATAACGACACTGAAAGATTTGTGTTTCCGCCCGAAAGGGAGGCTATAAGTCATGCCTTAAAATAGCTGTGAGCTAATAATGAAGTAGAAAAGACTATCAAGCAACAAAAAACAAACATAAAAACTTCACAAAAACTGTAAACCAACCAAAAAGACTCTTTTATTATGGAGACAAAACAACCCAAAGCAAAAAAAGCCAAGAAAGAATCGAAAGGATTCCGTGGTATTGAATCTGCATTCCTCGTAATCGTGGTATGCTTCATCATCGCTGTGTGCATCTACGTATTCGTTCTCGGAGACGTAAACAACTTCACCGACGCAACCAAAGCCGAACCGAAACCCGGCAACATGTTGGGAACCATTTACAAAGGTGGTGTCATCGTGCCTGTGCTGCAAACCCTCTTGCTCACCGTACTGGTGCTGAGTATCGAACGTGCTTTCGCCATCATGACCGCCAAAGGTACCGGCAGCCTCACCAAATTTGTTGTTAACGTGAAGAATGCCTTGGCTGCCAACGACCTGGCCAAAGCCCAAGAACTTTGCGACAAACAAAAAGGTTCTGTAGGTAGCGTAGTAACCTCGGCTCTGAAAAAATATGCCGAAATGGAGAACAACAACGAATTGACCAAAGAGCAGAAACTGGCCAGCATCCAGAAAGAGGTAGAAGAGGCTACCGCACTCGAACTCCCGACTCTGGAAATGAACCTCGCCGTTATCGCTACCATGACAACCCTCGGTACTCTCATCGGACTTCTCGGTACTGTGCTCGGTATGATCCGTTCGTTCGCCGCTCTTGCCACCGCCACTGGTGCTCCCGACTCGGTAGCCCTCTCGACCGGTATTTCCGAGGCCCTTGTAAATACCGCCTTCGGTATCGCCACCGGTGCCTGCGCTGTAATCTCTTACAACTTCTTCACCAGCAAAATCGACAAAATCACCTACGCTATCGACGAAGTAGGCTTCTCAATCGTACAATCTTACGCCGCTAACCACAGCAAGTAATTAACTACCGAAACTGTACGATTATGCCAAAAGTAAAAGTAAAAAGGAAGAGTACCGCCATCGACATGACCGCGATGAGCGACGTAACTGTGCTTCTGCTTACTTTCTTCATGCTGACATCGACTTTCGTAGAACCCGAGCCCGTACAAGTTGCCGTACCTTCTTCGGTTTCTGAAATAAAAATTCCCGAAACCAACGTACTGCAAATATTAGTCGAATCGAACGGACGCATCTTTATGGGAACCGACCCGGGTATGCGAGTACCGATGTTGAAAGAAGTAGCAGCCGAATACGGTTACGAATTTACCGACCAAGAATTGGCCACCTTCCAAGCTTCAGATTACTTCGGCGTACCTATTGCCCAAATGAAATCGCTGCTCAACCTGCCCTTTGACAAACAAACAGAGGTCATGGTAAAACAAGGAACCGGTATCCCCATCGATACCACGGCAAATCCTTCCAACGAATTCAAGGCATGGGTAAAAGCCGCTCGTAAATCCAACCGAGATATGCGTATCGCCATCAAAGCCGCACAGAACACGCCTTACTCCGAAATCCACAAAGTAATGTCGTCTCTGCAAGACTTGCGCGAAAACCGCTATAACCTGATCACCACGCTGAAAAGTGTCTCCGGCGATTTTTAATAACTGTTAGAATCTAAGAAATTATGGCAGAAGTAGAACAAAAAGACTCCGGCGGCAAGAAGAAAGGCAAACAGAAAAAAATGGACATCCGTGTCGACTTCACCCCTATGGTCGACATGAACATGTTGCTCCTGACCTTCTTTATGCTCTGTACCTCCATGAGCAAACCTCAGACGATGGAAATCAGTATGCCGTCAAACGATAAAACACTGACAGAGCAAGAACGAGACAAAGTAGCCGCATCTCGTGCTATCACTCTTATTCTCGGAAGCAACGACCGCGTATACTACTACTCGGGAGAGCCCAACTACGAAGACTGGACTTCGTTGCAGGAAACCACCTACAAGGACGACGGTCTGCGAGCCATGCTCCTCTACCGCAACCAGGAAGTGGTATCGAAAATCCGGGAGTTGAAAAAGGAGAAGATAGAGACCAAGATGTCTGATGAAGAATACGACAAGAGAGCCGCGGAAATCAAAGATTCCAAAACCGCTCCCATCGTCATCATCAAGGCTACCGACGACTCTACCTACAAAAACCTGATCGATGCACTCGACGAAATGCACATTTGCAGCATCAACCGCTATGCAATTGTCGACCTCGCCGAAGGTGACGAATGGTTGGTAGAAAACTACGAAAAGAAAGGTGAACTCACCAATCAAATCGACCGCGAACAAATGCAACAGCAATAATTCACATTAATATCGAACGAAAATGGCAAAAATAGACTTAATTTCGAAAGATTGGTGTGAATTGATCTTCAAAGACCGCAACAAGGCGTATGGTGCATACGATATGCGCCTCGATACCCCGAAACGTCACAACATAGCCACTCTCATTGTGGTTGCAGGCGTCATTCTGGTTATCACGCTCCCGATGTTGATTAAGTTCATCGCACCTGAAAGAGAAAACAAAATCGTTGTAAACGAAGTTACAACCCTGGCCAAACTGCCCGAGGCCGAAATCAAACGCAACGAAGAGCTGCGCCCCATGATGAAGCCGACGACACCTCCGCCTCCCTTGAAAAGTACCATCAAATTTACCGCTCCCGTCATCAAGAAAGACGAAGAGGTAGGTGAAGAAGATGAAATCAAGTCACAGGACGAACTGGCCGCACGCGGAAATGTAGCCATCTCTATCGCCGACGTTAAGGGTAACGACGAAATCGACGGACAAGACATTGCCGACTTCAAAGATTTCGTGGCCCCCGAAGTTGAAGAAGAAGAGGTCTACATCATCGTAGAACAGATGCCCGGATTCCCCGGTGGTGAAGAGGCCCTGATGAAATATATCAGAGACCACGTAGAATATCCCGCCATGGCCGTTGAACGAGGCATTGAAGGCCGTGTTACCGTACGCTTCGTTGTAAACAAAGAAGGCTATGTACAAGATGTTACGGTAATCCGTGGCGTACACGAACTGCTCGACCGCGAAGCCGTACGCGTGATACAAAGCCTGCCGCGCTGGAACCCCGGTAAACAAAACGGTGTAGCCGTGGCTGTTTACTACAACGTTCCTGTAAACTTCACCTTGCAATAACAAGCAATCCTCTCACATAAAGCCCTGCCCGAAAGGCAGGGCTTTTTTTATATGAAAAAAACCGAAATTCCGGAACAAAACAGCGTCGGCAGACAAATAATTAAAACCTTTTTCACCCAGAAACGAAAATCTTAAATATAAGTAACACCCAAATTGTTTCTCATACAAAATTATTTCCCTATCTTTGAGGCCTCTAAAATACCTAACTTGCCTTAAATAGGGTAAATTTAATACACAGACAAAACCTCGACCCGGAAAATGAACGAAGAATTCGACCCGCAAAACACGACACAAGGAAAATCTTCCCCCCGGAAAAGCCGCATCGGCTACCTCTTTGGCATCATCATGCTGGTCATTTATCTTACCATGGCCTACATGCTGGCTTTCACACCGTATTTTGAAAATTCTCTCGAAAATCCGGCCGTACGGTACACGTTTGCCGCCATATTCGCCGCCTATGCCATTCTCCGAGGATACCGGTTTATAAAAGGGTAACAGTCATGAGAAAGAAAATCATACTTTTTCTTTGCTGCGCCGTTGCACTCATCAGCTGCAACCGCAACAAACAGGAGCAGGAATACACAATAAAGAACACAACCACTTCGGGCGTCATCACCATCTGCGTCGATGAGACCCTCAAACCCATCATCGAACAGCAAATCGAAGTCTTTGAAGGGCTCTACCCCAAAGCCAACATCATACCCATCTACACCAGCGAAGTTGAAGCCTTCAACCAGCTCTTCAACGACAGCGTAAAACTCATCGTCGCCACCCGTTCGCTGAGCGAAGAGGAGATAAAAGCCATGCAGGCCAACAACCTCTACCCCAAAATATCCAAAGTTGCCATCGACGGGGTGGCCCTCATCAGCCACCGCAGCAATCCCGACTCACTGGTAACGATGGAACAGCTGCATGACATCTTTACGGGAAAGACAACCCGCTGGGAACAAATCAACCCCAAATCGCGCATGGGCGACATCGAAGTAGTCTTCGACAACACCAATTCAAGCACGGTGCGCTACGTCATTGAGAAAATCAATAAAGGAGCCGAACTGAAAGGCAACATCAAAGCCACACACACCAACGAAGGGGTCATCGACTACGTAGCCAAAGTACCCAACGCCATCGGTGTCATAGGCTCAAACTGGATAGGAAACGACAACGACACCACCAACCTGTCGTTCAACGACCTTATACAGGTCATGCTCGTCAGCACCGATCCCATCGCCTTCAACGGCAACAGCTACCAGCCTTTCCAGGCCTACCTGGCCATGGAACTTTACCCGCTGAGCCGCGAAATATACATGATATGCACCTCCAACCGAAACAGCCTGCCCTATGGCTTCACCTCGTTTGTCAGCTCCGACAAGGGACAGCGTATCATACTCAAATCGGGCATACTCCCCGCCAAGCAACCGCTGCGGGTCGTTAACGTAAGAGAGAACTTATAACACATAAAACACAAGAGATTTTATTATGCAAAGAACCAAAACATCGTTAGTTTCGGCCCTCCTCCTGCTGGGAGCAGCCGCAACGTCGGCTATGGCTCAAAACTACGCCGACGGTATCGAGTACTACAAATCGGGACAACCCGACCGCGCCAAAATCATTCTCGAACGCACCTTGAACGATAGCGAAACCAAACAAGCCGAATCGTATTACTACTTGGGCGAAATCGCTTTCCCCACCAGCAAAGATTCAGCCATGATGTACTTTGAAAAAGGTATCGCTGCCGATCCCGAATTTGCCCTCAACTACATCGGTAAAGGTAAGGTCATCATGGGCCAACCGCTTGCCAACGACGAAAAATCGGTAAAAGCCGCTATCAAAGCCGGTGAAAAAGAGATGAAAGCCGGTCTCAAAGTAAAGGGAGCCAAGAAAGACCCCGCCGTAGCCCTCGCCTACGTTGAAGCCTACTACGACAACAACCTGCCCTATCAGGAAGCCGTAGACCGCTTCTATGAAAAACTGCTGGCCGACTATGCCCCCTACTATGTGTTCCTGGGCGACATCGAGGCACAGAAAGAAGAATGGGGCGAAGCTTGCAAGAACTATGAGCTGGCCTTCCAGTGGTACGACACCACCTGCGTTGAGGCTTACATCAAATTTGCCGGTATCTATTTCCGCATCAACCCCGACATCGCCATTGACAACGTGCTGCGTCTGCTGCAAATGCGTCCCAACTCGGCTATCGCCCAACGTGAGTTGGCCGAGTCGTACTACCGCGCCGACAAATTCAACGAGGCTGTGCAAGCCTACGAAACCTATATGCAGAACCCCACAGCGTTCCAGACCGACCGTCCCCGCTACGCCGCTCTGCTCTACTACGACAAACAGTATGAGAAATCTTTGGCCCTCAGCGAAGAGTTGCTGCCTTCCTTCCCCGACAACCTCATGCTGAAACGCCTAATCATGTACAACACCTATGAGTTGAAAGACTACGTATCGGCCGTACGCGCTGCCGAAGACCTCTTCGCAACTCCCAACGCAACCTTCAACAGCCGCGACTACATGCAATATGGTAAACTGCTGCTTGCCCTGGGTCAACACGACAAGGCCATTGCCGCCCTCGAAAAAGCCGTAGAGATAGACCCCACTCGTCTTGAACTCTACAAAGAGCTTATGACCGGTCTGCAAAAAACAGGCAACTACATGCGTCGCGCCGAGATACAAGACCTCTATGTAAAACAACTTGCCGCTCTCGAACAAGACAAAACCCAAGACTACTTCATCGCCGGCCGCTACTACTACATGGCTGCCGCCAGAGCTTTCCAGGCTAACGACACGACAACAACCAATGTGGCCGCCGCAAAAGCCGACAGCGTCGCGCTTAAGGTAAAGATAAGGG
>ERZ824600.1755-NODE-1755-length-25066-cov-5.800568_pt1 | contig 25066 bp, 20 predicted proteins | sample MGYA00519933_ERZ824600 | MGnify/ENA primary metagenome ERZ824600 (study PRJEB31778, sample SAMEA3449178) | human gut metagenome | biome: human gut; feature: human-associated habitat; material: faeces | place: United Kingdom | collected 2010/2012 ... | reverse complement strand
GGTTCGAACCCTGGACACCCTGATTAAGAGTCAGGTGCTCTACCAACTGAGCTAATCGCGCTTCTCTTAAGTTGTATGTCCTTTCCTTAAGACAAGAGTTATTATATAATAGTTCTTTCAGGAATGCAAGCACTTTTTTTATTTTTTTCAAAAAAATATTTTTTTTGAATTATATCTACAATTCACTAAAAAGATCTACTGGATCTTTGATGTATATCCCCGGCAAAGCAGAGACCGCCCTTTACTGACATCTCTGTATATTCTGATAGTCAAAGGGCAGACGATCCAGTCGAACCGTCTGCCCTTTGATTTTCTGACCTTTTCTAATTTTTTCAGTCTTTTATTCTGACGCTGTTTCTTCTTAAACATCCACCTGGGAATTATTATTTCTTTCCACCGATGACATTATCTACAAAGAAGTCCTGTGCAAGGATATCATCATCAGACATTACTTCTCCGTCTTTTACAAGTACATTTCCCTGATCGTCTTTCAGTTCTCCGGCATAAACCTGTACGTCACCATTGTTGATCTTCTCACGGAGTGCTTCAACTTTATCCTGAATTTCCTGTGGAACAAGGTCTTTATTGAACGGAGCCAGTGCAGCACACTCGCCTCCTTCATAATAGTTCGCTGAAATATCGATTGTTCCATCTGCTGTCTTTTTCATGATATCTTCAAAGATCGGAGCCCAGTTCCATACAAAAGATGTAAGAACTGCCTTCGGAGCTGATGCCTGCATATCTACGTTATAACCGATACAGAATGCACCATTCTCTTCACAGGTCTGCGGAACAGCAGGTGAAGAAGCTTCCATTCCCATATATTTGATTCCATTGTCGATCAGTGTCTTGGCATTCTGAGATTCTACATCAAGATCATACCAGCTGTCAGCCCAGAGTACCTGAACTTTGGCATCCGGATTTGCATATTTTGCACCAAGTGCATAAGCATTGATTGCTGTACGGACAGATGCCTCATCCATACTTGCACAGAAGCCAAGCTGATTAGATCCTTCATTCATCAGTGCTGATAAGTAACCTGTCAGGAAATCTCCCTCATATCCACGGATCTGGAACTCAATGATGTTATCATAAACATCGTTACTCTGCTGTGCGAAGATAACATCCGGGTATTCCTGCTGAAGCTCTGCAAGGATTGCCGAATATCCCGCAGAACATCCGAAGATAATGTCTGCACCTTCATCTACAAGCTCTTCCACTGTAGACTCGATCAGGGATGTATCTTCCTCTGAGATTTCTTCCATTGTCAGAAGATTTGTCTTTGTATCGATTCCAAGATCCTCACAGGCTTTTACAAGACCTTCATGCATAGACTGAGCCCAGCCGCCATCATCAATAACGGAATATTCGATCTCACCGATCACCAGCTCCGATACATCTTTGGTTTCTCTGTCTGAACCGGATGATTTATCTTTTGAATCTCCGTTAGATCCACATCCTGCCACAAGACTTGCTGTCAGGGCTGTTACCATTAATAAGCTAAGTAATTTCTTTTTCATTTTGTCCTCCTCTTTTTCCGGTTTTTATCAATCTTTTTATTTTTCTTTTCAGATCTTTTTACCGGCTTTCACGATCATAAGGTTTTGCAAGAGCTGCCGGCTCTGCGGTATGCTTCTTTCTGAAGTTTCCTGTTGAAAGTATAAATACGATCACAGTTGCAATGTACGGAAGCATACTGTATACCTCCGTTGGAACAGACGGCAGATAAATCTGCAGATTACTTCCGAGACAACTGATAAATCCGAAGAGCAATGCTCCCCACATCAGCATGACCGGATTCCAGGATGAAAATGCAACCAGTGCAAATGCGATCCAGCCTTTTCCGGCTGTCATTCCGCTGTTCCAGAAGTTTGTATTTGCCAGCGAAACGCACGCCCCGCTGATCGACATCATCATGCATCCGAAGATGATATAACCATAACGCATCGCAAATACATTTTCTCCCGCTGCGTCCAGTGCTGCCGGATTTTCACCCAACGCACGCAGCTTCAGTCCATATCTTGTCCTGTAAATATAGAACATAGATAATGGAATGATAAAGTACATTGCATATGTCAGAAGATTCTGTTTAAAGAAAATATCTCCAAGCACAGGAATCTTAGAAAGTACAGGAATTGCGATCTTTTCAAACTTCAGATTGGCAGCCACACCGGAAACATCTTTTCCAATAAATCCACTCAATCCTGTTCCAAATATCAGCATTGCCATACCACATACAGTCTGATCTGACTGCAGCGTTACGGTAAGGAATGCAAATGCAAGACCTAATGCAGCTCCGGTCAAAAGCACGACCAGAAATGATAAAAACAGATTCTGTGTGTGAACTGCAGTGATATAACCACTGACTGCTCCCATCAGCATCACCCCTTCAACGCCAAGATTCATGATACCTGCACGCTCTGAGAAGGTTTCACCGATCCCGGCATACATGACGGAAACTGCATAGACGATTGCTCCCGAACATAATGAAATGATTAATGCGATCATGCTTTCACCTCCTTATTTACAACAATCTTATAACGCTGGAAGAAATCTCCTGCAATCACAAAGATCATAACCGCTCCCTGGATCATTGTCGCGATCTGCGTCGGCACACCCATGATCTGCACTGTGGCACTGCTGTTCTGCAGTCCCGCAAATAAAATTGACACGATCACGATCACCAGCGGATTCAGGCGGCTCAGATAAGCGATGACGATTCCGGTATATCCGGCATTGTTCGGCATCTGCTCCATGATACGGTGTGAAACTCCCGCATACTGTACATAGCCGGCAAGTCCGGCAAGTCCTCCACTGATCACCAGTGCAAGAATGATATTTCTTTTAATATTGATTCCGGCATATCTTGCAGAATTCTGACTGCTGCGGATCACTGATAACTGATACCCGTCTGTTGTATACTTATATGCAAGGAAGATTACAACCGCCGCCACGATTCCAAGAATGATTCCGGCACTGATTCCATTGATCTCAGGGATCTCAAGTCCAACCGGGATTCTCTTCGTCTGACCTACATTCTGTCCTGGCATTTTCCATGGACCAAGAACAAGGTAACTTAAGATGATCAGTGCAATGTAGTTGAGCATCAGAGTTGTAATACTCTCATTTACATTCCAGTATGCTTTCGGGATCGCACAGAGCAATGCCCAGAATGCTCCTCCGAGGAAACACATCACTGCCAGGATGATTCCGCCTCCGATACCGCGGATCTCTGGTCCGTAAAGTACAAAAGCTCCACCGAAAATGGCTCCCATGGCGTACTGTCCTTCTGCACCGATATTATTCAGATTCATTTTAAATGTCAGTGCCACACCAAGTCCGCAGAACATCAGTGGCAGGCTGGCATTGATCATTTTGCGGATTCCTTTTCCTGAAAGGAATACTTTATTGAGCATCTTCCCGTAAACTTCCAGCGGATTGAACCCAACTGATGCAATGATAATTCCACAAAATGCAAATGCGATCAATGTAAAAAGGATGGACGTAAGTACGATACGAATCGTACTTACTGATTCTCTTTTTTCTAAACGTAGTTTATTTCTCATAGTGTTCACCTGACATCAGCCTTCCTATCGTATCGTAATCTGCTTCTTTGCGGTCGATGACTGCCATCATCTCACCGGAACAGAGTACTCCGATCCGGTCCGACATCTGAAACAGTTCATCCAGTTCCTCTGAAATAAGAAGCACAGCAACACCTTTCCTGCACTGTTCCAGAAGAATCTCATGAATGGCTTCTGCCGCACCGATATCCAGTCCTCTTGACGGATAGACTGCGATCAGAAGAACCGGATCTCCTCCGATTTCTCTCGCAACTAACAGCTTCTGCTGATTTCCTCCTGACATCAGGGACACCGGACTTTTATCTCCGGCAGTCTTGATATCGTACCGTTTAATTTCTTCCTGTACGGTATCGTGGATCACTTTTTTCTTTAAAATATGATGTCTGCTGAATTTCGGCAGATCAAATTCTTTCAGAATACGGTTTTCTTCCATATTCATTCCCGGAACCAGTCCCATGCTCAGTCTGTCTTCCGGAATGAAGCCTACTCTTTTCTTCACGCGTGCTTTTGCACCCTGTGTTGTCACGTCTTCCCCGTGAATGGTGATGGTTCCGCCTACTACTTTTCTCAGTCCGGCAACAGCCTCTGCCAGTTCTTTCTGACCATTTCCTGCAACCCCTGCGATTCCAAGAATTTCTCCTGCATGGATATCCAGTGACACATTTTTGATTGCCATCAGATCTCTGTCATTTTTTACAGACAGATTTTCCAATTTCAGTACAACTTCCTCTCTGCATGTGCCACCTTCATTTTTATGAGGCTTTAATTCACGTTCTCCTACAACTGCTTTTGTCAGGCGTTCTACAGTTGCTTCTGATGCCGGCATGGTATCTTCCACCTCACCGCCTTTTAATACGGTGATGCGGTCAGCAAATTCCATAACTTCATTCATTTTATGGGAAATAACCACTACGCTCTTTCCACTGTCTGCCATCCGACGCAGCACACGGAACATTTCCTTTGCTTCCTGTGCGGTCAGAACTGCGGACGGCTCATCAAGAATCAGGATCTCTGCCCCACGACAGAGCAGTTTGACGATTTCAACTCTCTGCTGCTCTCCGACAGACAACTGCCAGATCAACGCAGACGGGTCTACATTCAGATGAAACTCAGAAGACCATTTTCCGATCTGTTCTTCCATTTCTTTTTTATTGAGGATCAGCTTACAGTCCGGCATATACAGAAATACATTTTCTGCTGCCGTCAGAGTCGGGATCAGGCGGAAATGCTGATGTACCATTCCGATTCCCATATCGACTGCATGCCTCGGTGAACGAATGGAAACTTTCTTGCCTTTATAATAGATTTTTCCATGGTTCGGCTTGTAGATTCCATTCAAAATATTCATCAGGGTACTTTTACCTGCACCATTTTCCCCGAGGAGTGCATGAATCTCCCCGGGATACAGTGTCAGATCTACATCTTTGTTGGCGGTCACACTTCCGAATTTCTTTGTGATCCCACGCATTTCAAGAATAGGTTCTTTCATTTGTTCTTTCTCCAATGCTTATGCTTCAACCGGTATAAATGAAAATGTCGTTACATCAAATAATCCCATATCTGTCAGTTTTACTTCCGGGATTACTGCAAGAGACATAAAGCAAAGAGTCATAACCGGCTCTACATCTCCGGCGATTCCAAGCTCTTCATATGCTTTTGCATGAATTGCGGTCAGCTTTTCATCTACCCATTCTCCGCTCTGATCGCTCATCAGACCTGCGATCGGCATTGGCATGCTTTCCAGTACTTTTCCTTCTCTTACAAGAACCATTCCACCCTCCTGGGCGATCAGGCTGTTCACCGCAAATTCCATCTCTTCGTCACTGACTCCGACAACAATGATGTTGTGAGAATCATGAGCGATAGACAGGGCAACTGCTCCGGCTTTGATTCCGTAACCTTTCAGGAATCCACAAGCTACATTTCCTGTTCCCTGGTGTCTTTCCACTACGGCTACCTTTACGATATCTTCTTCCGGATTTCTTACAAATTCACCATTCTCATCCAGTTGGATCTCTGCTGTATCTTTGGCAGTTACTACACCACCCGGAAGGATCTTGATGACATTCACTTTATTAGATTTTAAATGCATTTTGAATTTCTCTGCTGAGAAATCTTTTACAATCACACTTCCCTTTACTGTGGAGATATCATAACGTTTGATCTCCGGGAGATACTTTCCTTCCTCTGCGACCAACGCACCCTGGATGAATACACGGTTCACATGGAAATCTTTCAGATCATCCAGAAGAACTACGTCTGCACGGTATCCCGGTGCAATGGCTCCTCTGTCTTTCAAGTCAAAGCACTCTGCTGCATTCAGCGTTGCCATACGGATCGCTGTCACTGCATCCAGACCTTCTTCCACGCAGATACGCAGATGATTGTCAAGATGTCCTTCATGAAGGATCGTCTTCGGCTGACGATCATCGGAGCAGAGCAGACATCTTCTGCTGTTCTCAGGTGTCACGCCTTTAATCAGTGTACGAAGATTATGGCAGGCAGAACCCTGACGGAGCAGGATATACATACCACGGTCAAGACGGTCATTCATCTCTTCTACAGTAGAGCATTCATGATCTGCTGCAATTCTTGCTGCGGCATAAGCATTCAGGTCTTTTCCTGCAATTCCAGGTCCATGTCCGTCAACGAATTTTCCTTCTCTTTTTGCTACGATGATCTTATCAAGATCACTGTCTGCTGCATTGATCACACCTGGGAAATTCATGAACTCACCGAGTCCTGCGATTCCTTCTCTTGTAATAGGCTCTTTCATTGCCTCTGCATCAATAACTGCTCCTGAATGTTCCCATGGAGTTGCCGGTACACAGGATGGTAATTCATACTTCACATCCAGCACTGTATTCTCGGCTGCCTTCATCATATAATCCAAACCTGCGATTCCACATACATTTACGATTTCATGTGGATCTGCCATGATCGTTGTTCCACCATGTGGTACAAGGAGACGTCCGATCTCCTCCGGACATACATAGGAAGACTCGATATGGATATGGCTGTCAATAAATCCCGGTGCGGCATATCTTCCCTCTGCATCGATCACTTCTTTTCCTTCGTACTCTCCGATTCCTGCGATCTGATCTCCTGAAAATGCAATATCACCTTCCTGGATCTTGCCTGAAAATACATTTACGACCTTACAGTTCTTGATAACAAGGTCAGCCGGGATTCTTCCTGCTGCCGTGTCGATCAGTTTTTTTAATTCTGCTTTCATTGTTGCTGCATCTTTCATAATTAAACAGCCTCCTCCTTCTCTCTTTTTATTTTCCCTCCCGGATGCTCCCACACCCGGTCGGGACTTCATAATTATAATTACTTTTCACGTACTGCAAGTACCGGCTCAAACGTTGTCAGATTTACATAATCAACCGGTCCTACATCTGTGATCGCATAATCCGGGATTGCTGTAATCGGCAGGAAGAACATATACATCATCGGATTCGGCAGATCTGAACCAAGGCTTCTTGCTGCCTGGTCGATCTTTTCTTCCTGTGCCCTGATCTCTTCCGGTTCAGCATCACTTACGATTCCTCCAACCGGAAGCGGAAGGAACTCTACGATCTCGCCATCTGCAACAACGACCTGTCCGCCGCCCTGCTCGATCACATAGTTTGCTGCGATCGACATATCTGCTGCACTGACTCCCATAACAACCAGGTTGTTATCATCCGGTGCTGCTGAAGAAGCCATTGCTCCTTTTTTCAGTTTCCAGCCTGAACAAAATGCAAGAGATTTATTTCCATTTCTTCCGAAACGCTCCAGTACGGATACCATTGCAACATCCTGTTCCGGATCCGGCTGTACGATACCGTCTTTTACCTGGAGGACAACATCTCTTCTCTTGCGGACAAATGGTCCTTTAACATCCATTGCAAGGACATCTGCCTCTCCGTTCCGGATGCTTGTCTTATATTCAAAATCTTCCTTTGTCGTAAGCTTACACTTTAATGCACCTTTTAATACGCTGCTTCTTTCCGGTGCTTTCAGGTCATAAGTCAGCTTGTGGTCTTCTGCTACCATCTTACCATTTGTCATGACTTTGCATACTTCAAATTCTTCAATGCTCTTTACGAACAGAATATCTGCGATTCTTCCAGGGCAGATAGAACCGATCAGATGATCGATGCGGTAAGCCTCGGCACTGTTGATCGTTGCCATCTGAATGGCTGTCATCGGCTCAACACCTGCCTTGATTGCAAGACGTACTACATTATCAAGATGTCCTTTTTCAAGGATATCTGTTGCGGTTACGTCATCTGTACAGAAGCTGACTCTTCTTGCAAAAGCTGGATTTACTTCTGTCACCGCTTTGATATTTTCCTCAAGGAAATGTGTTACACATGACTCACGGATCAGCATGTGCATTCCCTTTCTCATTTTCTCTACTACTTCTTCGTGTGTGTAGCTCTCATGGTCAAGACGAACACCTCCACAAAGATAACCATTCAGATCATTACCTACTGCCATTGGTGCACATCCAAAGACCGGAAGACGGTTCTTAGAAGCTTCTACGATTGCTCCAAGTGTATCTTCATCTTCCTCCTGCAGGAACTCACGTACCGTTTCCCATACTCCATAGCACTCCGGCCATTTCTGTACTTCTTTGTGAACTTCTTCTGTGAAGTTAAATGCAACGGTTGATTTCGGGATCGTGTATGGTGTCTTATAAGGAGCACCCCAGAACACTTTCAGCGGACTCTGCTTCATCTCAGCAAGTACTTCCTGAAGTCCCTCCAGTCCTGAAACAGAAATGTATTCGTCCAATCCTGAGATCATGCTGGTTGTTCCTCTCGGTACAACTGCCTTTGCATAACTTGTAATACTCATCTTGCTGCACTCACTGTGGATATGTCCGTCGATCATACCCGGTGTCAGATAATATCCTGTAGCATCAATGATCTCTGTCTCTGATCCAATGTAATCTTCTACATCACCTACCGCTACGATCATATCATTATATACTGCAACATCTGCAGGATAGATCTCGCTTGACATTACATTTACCAGTTGTCCGCCTTTGATCACTTTGTGAGCCGGAACTTTTGCACGGCCTGCACGAATCAGTTCTTTGAGTGTCTCTTTTGTCCTTTCCATACCGGGACCTCCTTATACTTTTGAAAATATGAGAAGCACGCTTTACGGGTTTCTCAGGTTAGCGTGGCATCTGCCAGGGTCTTGCTCAGACACAGACTCTGATCTGTCGCTCACGTAAATAAAAAAGATACATTGACCGAATCATCGGCTGAACAGGTTTCCCGTCCTGCAATGCATCTTTGAAGAATTTTCAACTTTATATAATTAGAGCCGGCAATGATCCCTGAAGATCATAACCTACAATGTAGATAATAAGCATATTTCCGGCTCTTGTAAATAAATTCATTGATTATATTTTCTTCGTTACATTGATAAGTGGGGCTAATAATTTTTATGATGCCAGGGTCAAAAGGTCTAAGCCCACATGAGCTTGCTCATAGGTGGGTGAAAGACCTTTTGACCCGCCCCGATATGAGCATAAAAGTGGGATGATAATCCCACGATATGCGAATATTGGGTAGGATTGTGGGAGTGCGTAGCACGGAGCAATCCGTAGGCATCAAAGTCGGGGGCTTTTGACCCCGACATCATTTTATTCGACAATTTTCTGCTTTTAAAGTATTACAGGAAAGCAGACAGGAATAATTTTTATCATATTTGTATATATTATTTATAGCCGTCTTTCTTGATAGACAATAATATTCTAATAGTGTCTTGTGAATAAGACAATATTTATAATAATTTGTCTTGTGAAGGAAAATAATTTAATATATAATGGTCTTATATGATGGAGGTGACAATATTATGAACAGAGATACCCTGAAGCAGATCATGATCGATCAAAAAGAAATTTATCTCAACAATCCTATGATACCAAGACACTATTCACTGGAAGATAATGTAAACTATTGCTTTGTCGGTATCCGGAGAACCGGAAAATCTTATATGATGTATCAACAGATAAAACGGTTGGAAGCAAATGGTGTTCCATTGTCCCAAATTGTTTACGTGAACTTTGAAGATGAACGTCTTCTGGAAATGACAGCAGATGATCTGAATACCATTTTAGAAATCGGACTGGAAATTTCCGGGACAGATACAAAGCCTTATCTGTTTCTTGACGAAATTCAGAATATCAATAGATGGGAGAAGTTTGTCCGCAGAATTGCAGACATGAAATATCGAATTAATATTACTGGAAGCAACAGTAAGATGCTTAGCAGCGAGATAGCTTCTACTTTAGGTGGACGATTTGTAATCCTGAATGTCTATCCATATTCTTTTTCCGAATACCTCATTGCAAATCATATGGAAAAGAATTACCTGGATGCAATCAGTACCAAAGACCGGGCTGACGTCCTGAACCGATATAATGAATATGTAACTTATGGGGCTTTCCCTGAATTAGTCGAAATCAGAAATAAAAGAACTTTTTTGAACAGCATCTATCAGACCGTATACCTTGGAGACATTATCACAAGAAATAAAATTACCAATGACTTTGCTGTGAGACTCATTCTAAAGAAGATCGCTGAATCCATTACAAAACCTCTGTCTTTTAACAGGCTGACGAACATCTTAAAAAGTACCGGAACTTCGATTGCCAAACAGACTGTGATTAATTATGTAGGATATATGACTGATTCTTACCTGCTTTTTACTCTGCAAAATTATGCAGCAAAACTGGTAGAAAAAGAAACTTCTCCCAAATACTATTTTATGGATACCGGTCTCCTTGGACTCGTCCTGCTGGACTGTAAGTCTGCCCAACTGGAAAATCTTGTCGCCATCGAACTGATCAGACGTTACGGTACTGAAAATGTATATTTCTTTGAAAATAATGTCGAAATAGACTTCTACGTTCCATCAGAAAAACTTGCGATCCAGGTCAGTATGCAGGTTCTTGACAATATCGATACCAAAGAACGCGAAACCCGGGCATTTGTTAAGTTAAATAATTTCATACCTGATTCAAAATGTATTCTTATAACCAATAGCGAGGAAGCCACTTTGAATTGCGATGGTATTGAAATCGATGTTGTTCCTGTCTGGAAATGGCTGTTGGAGGGGGAGGGGAAGAGAAAATAAAACGGGGCTGTCGCTTTAATCGTGATATGCTCCCTCTTCACAGCTCTTTTCATTCTTTTATAATCCACTTTTTCTACCGATCATATTCATCCAGGAAATGGTGTTTCACTCCCTTTTGCTTATACGCTACGATCGTATCCAGATTCACGTTCTCCACACTCTTGAAAATATTTCCCTCTACATATGGATTCACTTTTTTCAGTCTTGCGATCAATTCTTTTGTCTCCATCCTCTTGGACTGATTTTCTTCATTATTACATGTCGTACAGGTATCTGTAAATTTACATGCACACTGAATGAAATGCAGATCATTATAATCTCTCCATGCCTTGATGGCATCTTCCCGGACGAGATACAATGGACGGATCAGTTCCATTCCCTCAAAATTTGTACTATGCAGCTTCGGCATCATCGTCTGAAACTGTGCGGAATAAAGCATTCCCATCAGGATCGTCTCAATCACATCATCATAATGATGTCCCAGTGCGATCTTATTGCATCCCATTTTCTGTGCATGACTGTAAAGATAACCACGCCTCATTCTTGCACATAAATAACATGGGGATTTTTCTACATTGTATACAGATTCAAAAATATCTGACTCAAAAATCTCGATCGGAATCTCCAGTCTTTTCGCATTTTCCTCGATTACCTGTCGGTTTGCCGGACTGTAGCCCGGATCCATAACAAGAAATTTCACTTCAAAATCAAACTTATTGTGTCTCTTTAACTCCTGGAAAAGCTTTGCCATAAGCATAGAATCTTTTCCACCGGAAATACAGACTGCGATCTTATCTCCCGGCTTCACCAGTTCGTATTCATTGATCGCTTTTGTGAATTTGCACCAGATACTTTTGCGGAATTTCTTCCTTAAGCTCTGCTCTACGTCCTTTGCAAAACTGCCTTCTCCGGCTTTTTCAGCAGCTTCTTTCTGCTTCATATTGTCAATCAGCCAGGCTATATATCCGCCTTCAAGGCTCTCCGCATCGATTCCTTTTTCACTCAGTTCCTCTGCTACATCTACACTGTATTTTCCTCTGCTGCAGCAGATCACCAGCTTTTTGGAGAAATCTATTTTCTCATTTCCCTCAATCTCCTCTGTTGCCACAGCAACTGCTCCCGGAATCGCTCCGTGACCGATCTCCGCCTCATCTCTGATATCAATAATCTGATAACTGTCCGGATTCATCCTGTTCAGTTCTTCTATTGAAATACTCATCGCTCTCTCCTGCCCTGTCTTCCCGGTTTTTTAATCTTCTTCCTGCATATGACCGGTTCCATTCTTCGTTCTTTTCCTTGTTCTCTATCTTCTTAACCGTATCTTATTTTTTTGATACCTGTGCAAGATCTTTGATCACTTCACCTGCAATGATCAGCCCTGCAACCGATGGTACAAATGCCACACTTCCTGGAATATCTCTTCGCTCTGTACACTTATGCTTCGCTCCCGGCGGGCAGATACAGTTTGTCCGACAACTGATCGACATATCCTCCAGCGGTCTTGTCGGCTGCTCCTCTGAGTAAACGACTTTCAATTTCTTCACGCCACGCTTTTTCAGCTCCCGACGCATCACTTTCGCCAGTGGGCAGACTTTCGTTTTGTAAATATCTGCTACACGGAATGCACTCGCATCCAGCTTATTTCCTGCTCCCATACTGCTGATGATCGGAACATTTTTCTCTTTGCACTTCATAACCAGTTCGATCTTTGCCGTCACAGTGTCCACTGCGTCAACCACATAATCATATTCTTCAAACGGAAACTCCTCGGCATTTTCCGGCAAAAAGAAACACTTGTGCATCGTCACTTCTGCCTTTGGATTAATCTCCAGGATTCGTTCTTTCATCACATCCGTCTTGTATTTTCCAATTGTCTTTCTTGTCGCTATGATCTGACGGTTCAGATTCGTCAGGCAGACCTTATCATCATCGATCAGATCAAATGCTCCGACTCCGCTCCTCACCAGTGCTTCACAGACATAACCGCCTACTCCGCCTATTCCAAAAACCGCAACCTTTGCATTTGCCAGTCTGTCCATTGCTTCTTTTCCGAGAAGAAGTTCTGTTCTTGAAAACTGCGTCAACATATTTTGTTACTCCTCATCCTGTCCTGTTAATTTTTTTCTTCTATAATTAAATATCTTTTTTCTTCACACCTTAAAAGCAGGCTGTATTATATACCAGACTGATAGGTTTGTCAATGATATGCATCTTCTCTCGAACCATCTGATCCTGCCGCTGTTTACAAACTTCCGTATTGAACAACGACCTGTTATTCACCGGTCTCTGATTTCCAACTCAGTTCATGGAGATGCCCGTTCAGATTCATTCCCTCAAATCCGTTCTGTCTTAATGCCTCATATAATACGATCGCCACTGAATTTCCAAGATTCAGTGAACGGATATCCCCGATCATGGGAATCCTCATACAGTCTTCTTCATGATCTACAAGAATCTCTTCCGGGATTCCCGCACTTTCCTTTCCGAACATAATATAACAATCCTGTTCGTAATCCACTTCTGTATAGACCTTATGTGCCTTTGTCGTTGCCATATAGATCTTTGCTCCCGGATTTTTATCCAGGAAATCCTGATAATTAATATAAGTTGTTACATCTAAATCTTTCCAGTAATCCATCCCCGCACGCTTCAGGGATTTTTCATTAATTCGGAATCCAAGCGGCTCGATCAGATGCAGTCTTGTACCTGTCGCCACACACGTTCTTCCGATATTTCCTGTATTTGCCGGGATCTCCGGCTCAAAAAGTACGATATTAAGCATGTTCTTTCCACCACCTTGCCAGTTCATCTGCTGCCGGTCTGTCTAGATACCGGGTTTCTTCTCCATTTTTTATCACTCTTGCATTCTGATCTTTCATGCATCCCAGCCGTACTGCTGATACACCCTGCTCTGCAAGACATGCGATCACTTCTTCACTCTGCCCTGTTACAAGTAAAAAACTTCCGGCTGAAGTCATCAGATAGGGATTCAACTGATAAAATTCGCAGATTTCTACCGTTTCCTGCTTCAGTGCAATCTTTGAAAAATCAATATCAAATCCGGTCTGCAATTCTTCGCCCAGCTCCCATAATGCTGCCAGGATTCCGCCACTTCCGATCTGCCTGATGTCGGAAACCTGTTCTTTTACAGAGAGGATCTGATCCGGGAGAACCAGCTTTTCCCGCAGAAGTTTCGCCTTTTCCAGGAAAACCGGAACAAATCTTGTCCCCAGTTCCTCCTCTGACTCATCTAAAATACGCAGCGTCCCTTCCAGTCCGGCATAACCACAGAGAAGAAGCTCCTCTCCTGCCACAGTCATTTCCTGCTCTCTAATCGCAGTCGATTTTTTCTCCCCGACCGCAGTTGCCGTTACTACCATCTGCGTCACGAAAGAACTCGTTTCCACCTGTATCTGACAGATTTCAAGATTCATTTTTTTGCAAAGCTCTCCTGCTGTATCTGTCAGATGCTTTACATCTTCTTCCTGCATCTGCTCCGGCAGGATTGCATGAATGGAAACGCCTTCTGCCATAACTTTCTGTGAAGCAAGCTCACCTGCTGCTTTTATGACTGCGTATGCTCCGACGTTCGCATTTTTCCCACCGGCAGATGCTGTACTCCACACAGTCATCCGTCCTGTTTCGATCTTCTGATCTTGTTCTGTCTTCTGATCTTGTTCTGTCTTCTGACTTTGCTCCGTCCTCTGGATCTGCTGTTCCAGTTCTGCACATTTCTGTTCCCATGCCATTTTTCCAACGGTACACTGCTTTTTTTTCAGCGGTTTTCTCACGGAACGATTCCATGCTGCCTGCGTAATCTTTCCTAATCTCATTTTCCTGCCTCTTCCTATATAAGATACGGAATCACCATGGTCGCAACCATAGCAAGAATCACTACAAGAATAATTACTGAGATCAGTCTTCTTACTTTCTTATCATAAAAATTCATTTTTATTTCCTTTCCATGTTCACTAAAATATTTCTCATTATACCATTATCTTATTCATGATGCCAGGGTCAAAAGGTCTAAGCCCACATGAGCTTGCTCATAGGTGGGCGAAAGACCTTAGGACCCGCCCCAATATGAGCATAAAAGTGGGATGATAATCCCACGATATGCGAAGATTGGGCAGGATTGTGGGAGTGCGTAGCACGGAGCAATCCGTAGGCATCAAAGTCGGGGGCTTTTGACCCCGACATCTTATTCATTAGAAAAGCATACTTCATAAGTTGCCGCATTCTGACTCAGCCGGCTTCTATTCCTGTAATCAAAGAGAAGATATTTTCCGTCAATTTTTTCAAGATGCGTCATCTTGCGGAGCTGCCTTGCATCAAAGCCGTCATATTCTTTCAAGTATCTGTGGGTTTCTGTCTCTTCCCTGTAAAATGCAGTCATCTCTTCTTTCGTGACCTGGTTCTCCCCTGCAAATGCCGGACGATTTTTTACATTTTCCCGCAAATACAGATCCAGCGTCAGCCACTCTCTGTAGCTGTCTGCACGATCCGGAATCTGCGTCCTGATAAACTGCCACAGATTTTCATACCGTGCCAGCCGGGAATGGTTGATCCCGAACAGTCCATTTTTTTCATAATATTCCCCCAGCTCCACATACAGATCAAACGGAGACGGGAACTCCTTCACAAGATGCTCCATCGTATTCGCAAACTGCCCGCTGTTATAGTGTACTTCCACCATCTCTTCTACTTTTTTCAGACGGATCACATCCCCATACGGGAGCCAGTCGGTAAACAGTACTTCATAAGGCGGACGATCCTGCCACACCAGTCCATACGCTTCTGCATTATCATACATAAAAGAACCGTGAAGTACTTTCAGGAATCCAAGCTGCAACTGATCCGGATGCATTGCATAGACCTCATTAAATGAATGTCCGAAACTCTCATAATTCTCATAAGGAAGTCCTGCAATCAGATCCAGATGCTGATGCACATTTCCTTTTTCTCTGATCCGCTCTACTTTCGCACGTACCTTTTTCAGATCCATTGTTCTGTGAATCTCCCGGATCGTCTCCGGGTTGGCAGACTGGATTCCGATCTCCAGCTGGATCAGTCCCGGACGCATCCTGCGGATCAGTTCGATTTCCTCCTCATTCAGAAGATCTGCTGCCACCTCAAAATGAAAATTTGTAATGCCTTTATCATGCTCCGTTATATACTTCCAGATCGCCATGGCATGGTCATGCTTACAGTTAAATGTCCTGTCCACAAATTTCACCTGCGGCACTTCATGATCGATAAAAAACTGCAATTCTTTTTTTACCAGTTCTATCTTTCTGAACCTGAGACATTTATCTATGGAAGAAAGACAGTAACTGCAGGAAAATGGACATCCTCTGCTGGACTCATAGTAAATGATCCTGTTCTGAAAATCTTCGATATGTTCATATACAAAGGGTACGGTACTCAGATCCAGGATCGGACGGTTCTCAGTTTCAATTATTTCCCCATTCTCATCCCGGAACATCAGACCCTCAATATCTCTGAGCTGCTTTCTTTCCTTTAATTTCCCATAATATGCAACCAGTTCTGTAAAAGACTCTTCGCCCTCGCCTTTCATGATCCCCTGCACCATCGGATAGTTTTCCAGCACCTCCCTGGCATTGTAGGAGACTTCCGGGCCTCCCAGCCAGATGGCAGTCTTCGGAAGGATCTTTGCGGTCTCCCGGAGGATCTGTCCCACCTCCGTTATATTCCACAGATAACAGGACAGGCAGAGTACATCCGGGTTTCTCCGGTAAAGATCCGTCAGGATCTCATCAAACGGCTGATTGATCGTATATTCCGCAATGGCAATCTCACTTTCAGGATACCTTTCTTTTGCATAAGCTCTCAGACAGTATACCGCTAAATTGGAATGAATATATTTTGCATTGACTGCAGCAAGTAAAACTTTCACTCTCTTCCTCCCATTTGTAGATACCAGGGTCAAAAGGTCTGACACCACGTGTGCTCGCACACTAGTGGTAGAATGACCTTGTGACCCGCCCCAATATGAGCATAAAAGTGGGGCGTAAGCACCACGATATGCGAATGTTGGGTAGGATTGTGGGAGCACGTAGTGCGTAACAATCCGTAGGTATCATAGTCGAGGGCTTTTGACCCCGACATCATTTGTATATTTTATCAACAGTACCCTATTATACTATTTTTTTGTTCAAAAATCATCCATATCCGTTGACATTTTTCTAAATATCCTGTAAAATATTGATTCGTGCAGCCGGGGTGGTAGCGGTACCTTGAACCTGCAATCCGCTATAGCAGGGGTGATATTGTGCAGAGGGCGAAAGCTGGCAGAGCTGCCCCCGATAAGTGACGTTGATGTCCGGGTCTTACGCGACGGGAATCTGTGAACCGTGTCAGGTCGGGAACGGAGCAGCACTAAGCAGAACCTTCCGGGTGCCGTAAGGGTGCCTGGGCTGAGTCAACTGTCGGGGTAACGTCTGTTGGTCCAGTTCGAAGCACAATGCACTTTTAGTAACAATGAATGGAATAGAATATTGGTTATATTGGAAACGATACATTCCCCCGGAATGATGAACGAACAACACGATTCTGTTACGCTTATTATCTCAGGAGGTTTTTTTATGCCCAAAAATAAGTTTCAAGATGTAATTTTTACGATTATCATGGTATTTGTCATGGTTTATGTGATGATCTGCTACAATATCGCACTGAACATCGGCGGTATGAAGAATGAAGTATTTTTAAGTGCTTTCCACGAACTTGTCATCATGGGACCACTTGCATTTATCCTTGATTTCTTTCTTGTAGGACCATTTGCCAAAAAGAAAGCTTTTTCGATCATAAATCCAGAAAGAGACAACCCGTTTATGATCGTGCTTGCAATTTCTGTCGTATCGATCATCGGTATGTGTCCGCTGATGAGCCTGGCTGCGACCCTGCTTTTCAAAAATGCAGGAAGTCAGTTTATTGCCGTATGGCTTGAGACGACCGCATTGAATTTCCCAATGGCATTCTTCTGGCAGCTTTGCTTTGCCGGTCCATTTGTCAGAAAGGTATTCGGACTCTTATTCAGAGAAAAGTGATTTCTTTTTCATTTTCTGCTTCGCACGAAGCTCTCTGAAAAATTGCTTCATCATCAGGCTGCATTCTTCTTCTAAGACTTTGGTCTTTACTTCAGCCTGGTGATTGAATGCCTGCACATCCAAAAGATTCAGCACCGATCCGGCACAGCCTGCCTTTGGATTCATGCAGCCCACCACCACTCTTGGAATCCGGGACTGGATGATCGCACCGGCACACATCTGACATGGCTCCAGTGTCACATAAAGAGTACATTCTTCCAGCCGCCAGTCACCCAGCTTTTTGCTGGCTTTTTTTATTGCGGAAATTTCTGCATGAGCAAGCGGACTTTTATCTGTATTGCGGCGGTTGTATCCACGGGCAATGATTTTTCCCTCATGGACGATCACGCATCCGATGGGGGTTTCTTCTAAGGCATATGCTTTTTTTGCCTGCTTCAACGCTTCTTTCATATATTTTTCATCCCGCATTTCAGCTTCTGATTGATTTTGTAATTCAGTTTCTGATTCATTCTTTAATTGTTCCATAACGGCTTCTCCTCTCACTCCATTCCTTCATAACATTCCCAGCTTTTATTTCTCTGTTCTTTTTTCTGCTCCTTTTGAATACATTATACGAAAAAGACAAGATGAAAGGTATTTTATGAACCAGGGTATTTATTATCTCTATGAATATGAAACCGGGCAGCGAAAAAGGAATCTTGGATTTTTACAGATTTCCCATCAGTACCGCTCCTGTATGATGACACTTCATCTGAAAAGTCTGCCACTCTCTCCCGGAACGGCACTGGAACTCCATGGATTTTATAACAAAGACAGGGATCTCATCCATGCTCCCTGTGCAATCCTGAACTATTCCGGTGGAAGTATTGCAACCCGGTTATCTATATCTGAGTCATTATTTCCCTGCGGGAAATCTTTTTCCGGACTTGAAGGCTTTCTTCTTTTGCCGGAAGGGAAAGCAGAACCACTCTTCTGGGCTGCCTCAGTTAATGCACTTCCTGTTGGTTTTTCACTGATTTCTGCCGAAGAACTGTCCCGGTCACCTGAAGAAGTTTCTCCTGTGGAATCGTTTCCGTCACCTGAAGAAGTTTCTCCTGTGGAATCGTCTCCGTCACCTGAAGAAGTTTCTCCTGTGGAATCGTCTCCGTCACCTGAAGAAGTCTCCGTTCATGCCGCAGAAATCAAACCGGAGGAAAGCGAGACAGTCGAAACTACTGGATCTGAAACTGCGGAGACCAGTTCTGAAACTGTCACTTCCGCTCCTACGACTGAGTCTGTGAAATCTGACATTGATTCTGCGGAGTCTGCCGGGACTCAGCCTGTTACTTCCACAAAGGCAGTCAGATCTGTTGATCCCGGTGATTCTGTCCATCTTGCTACTACAGCTACAGCCGGGACCAAGAATGCCGCCCCAGTTTCTGATTCCGATGACACGAAACATACCACATCCTCTGTTACAGCACGCAAGATCACGCGGGCAGAGTTATCCACACTCCCGAGGAAATTCTGGTCACTTGCCAACAATAGTTTTCTTTTACATGGTTATTATAATTATAACCACCTCCTTCTGGTCGAAGAAGATGGTCATATATGGCTTGGCGTTCCCGGCATTTATGATGCCCGTGAGGCTCGTGCTGCGGATCTGTTCGGTTTTCCTCAATTTACCAGTTCTTATGTATCCGTTCTTGAACTGGGAGATGATGAGCGGAACAACGATGCACTTTTCGGACACTGGTGCCGGTATCTCGCCACTAAATAATCCCGTTCATTTCCTGATACAGACGCTTTGCATAGCTGTCTGTCATTCCGCAGACATAATCTGTCACCAGAAGCAGGCGGAGATATAATTTCTCTGTCCTGCTTTTTCCCTGTGACTGCAGCCTGTAGGCGGTCTTATAATTATCAGAAATAAAGGATACCATACGGCTGTCCAGTGAATCCTGTTCGCTGTCCGTATTGTAATACAACACAGAACTTACAAGACGGTTCATCAGGAAATCCAGGATCGTATATTCTGCAAGCTCCATTTTATAAATCTGTCTGGATGAAAAAACTTTCCGGTAAGCAAGATCTCCGAGCAGATTCATCAGCTTTTCTGCAAATGTCCCATAAAAAAGATCCTGTCCGAATGTTCCGGCCATAATAGCTTCATAATTAGAAGTAAATCCATAGGTCACACAATTTAGTACAAATCCCTGCACACTGATGATCCAGTTCTTCACTGCGTATGCTTCAGGACTGCTGACCTGCTTCTCCACACCCCTCTGATATAACTGCCGGAGTTTTGTCGCCGGTTTGAACGGAGAATCTTCCGTTTCCTTTTCCAGCACTACAAGCTCACTCTCAAGCTGATGATACGAAATAAATCCTTTCACAAAAGCATCCTCAATATCTGCCGTCTTATAAGCGATATCGTCTGCCGCCTCCAAAATATATGTCAGCGGATGACGGTTATTTCCCGCTCCTGTCGCTTTCGTGATCCTGTGGAACAATTCTTCATCTGCAAGATAATATCCCATCTTTTTGTCCTTGATATTTCCACTCTCTTTATCGATCCCGGTGGATGGAACAGGATATTTGATCATGGTATTCAGTAACGCATAGGTCAGATTCATTCCATGTTCGTCAACCAGATAGTGCAGCTTTGATACAAGCCTCAGTGCCTGTGCATTTCCTTCAAAATGATAGAAATCCTGCTTCATCTGTTCTGTCAGAAGATCTTCTACTCTTTCACCTTCAAACTTCAGTTCCGGCAGATTTCGTATAAACCACTCCCGGATGGCAGATTCTCCAAAATGGCCGAACGGTGGATTCCCTATATCATGGATCAGTCCCGCACACTGAAGGATATGCGAGATATCTTCCTTCATCTGCGGGGTAAATCCACTGTCTTTTTTATATTTTAAAATACTCTCTCCAATATTCTGTCCCAATGACTTTCCAAGAGAAGATACTTCCAGCGAATGTGTCAGTCTTGTCCTTATAAAATCACTTTTATCCAGTGGAAATACCTGCGTCTTATCCTGAAGTCTGCGAAAAGACGCACTTCCTATGATCCGGTGGTAATCTTTTTCAAATTCACTCCGCAGATCACTGGACCTGTATTTTTCACTGCTTTCCCGCTCTCTTCGCGGTGATAATAATGTACTCCATTCCATATCCTGTATCTCCCCGGCCTGATTTTAGTCTAAATAAATCGGTGGCTCGTATGCCTTTCCAAGCAGCACTTTCTTCCGCTCCTGGTATCCGAGGAATGCCCATTCCGTCATATCTGTCCATTTATGAATCGTTCTGTCGTAAACCTGAACATATCCGATCCTTGTCGGATGCATACGCACACTGTTGGACTGATATTCTTTTCCGGTATATGGATTCACATCTCCAAGCTCACGGTCTTCCTCTTCATCAGCATGCGGGATCACCGGCTGGAACTCAGCCTCTCCCTGCTGATATTCGGCATCGCCCTGTTCATATTCCGGCTCATATCCGGCATCATTCTGCTCATATCCGGTATTTTCATATGCTGCCTCCTGATATCCTTCAGATGCATATTCCGGCTGTCCGTATTCTTCCTGCTCTTCATAGGAACTGTATCCTTCATCTGCAGCATTATTTTCCTCTGCACGATACGGTTCTTTTTCCTCTTCTGCATAAGTCTGAGTTGCTTCTACCGGTGCAGGCTCTTCTTCCACTGCCTTTTTCTTTCTTGAAAAGAAATTCAATCCTCTGAATTTTTCTTTCTTAGGCTTCTCCAGTTCTTTCTTGATTTCTTCGACCGGCTCTCCTGCCCTTACATTTTCTTCCAGATCTGAAAGTTCCTTATGGATATCATACAACTCGCCGATTGTCATATCACGCTCATCCTCACCCATTGTTTCAGGATGCAGCGGCTCCACCTGGATTGCAGGTGTTCTGTCTGCATAAATCTGTTCTGTTTCATAGTCTGAATCAGACTCCGCATCTGTTGAATAAGCTGAAACCTGCTCTGCGTCTGTTGAATAAGCTGACTCTTCTGCCGCTGAATATACCGGAGCTTCTTCCTCTGGAGAATATGCCGTCTCTTCCTCATAAACCGGGGCTTCCTCTGTATCTGCTGTCTCTTCCTCTACAGGTTCTGCTGCAATCTCCTGAGCCATAACTGCCTCTTCTGATTCTTCCGGCTCTGACGCAACTTCCTGTGCCACAGTTGTCTCTTCTGCCTCTGTTGATTCTGTCGGCTCTGCTTCATCCGGATCTTTATCAAAGAACAGATCCAGTTCTAACTGTTCCGGCACTCCCTCATCGGAAATGTGCTTCTTATGAGCCTTTGGTTTCTGCTCATATCTTACAACAGTTTCGCCCTGCGTCTCTTCGCTCTCTCCTTCAGCTACCATAATACTTAAATGAAACTGACATCCCAGAATCTGTGCGATCATTCTCATATCCTGCTCCTGGAAATTATCTCTTCCAAGCCGCTGCGTCAGATTCTGACGGGACATCTTCTTTCCTGTCTCTTTTTCGATCGTCTCTGCCAGTTCTTTGATCGTCATTCCTTTTCTTCCAAGAATAATCTTGACCTGTTCACCAAATGTTAAGTCTTCCATTTTGCTCCTCCTTATGTACTCCTCTTATACTCCTCAGTCTTTTATTTCCCATTGGTATCGACAGTCTTATTTTCGCCTGCCCCCTGTTTATCCATCAATCAGCCTGAAGATATTCTTCCAAGGTGATCCCCTGCTCAGTTATCTTTTTGGCCGCTTCTTTTCCTACATATCGATAATGCCACGGTTCATAAACAATCCCCGTTACATTGGATTTATCTTTTGGAAACCGCAGAATAAATCCATATTCCTGACAATGTGCCATCAGCCATTCCTGCTCGGCTGTATCTCCCTGCTTATCATCCAATCCGGTATACTGTCCGGAAATAATGTCCACCGCAAGTCCTGTCGCATGTTCACTGGTACCCGGAACTGCCACAGATTTCTTCGTCTCATCATAAGCATCCAGTGGACTGTATCCTTTACTGATCCAGTCTTTCATTGTCGTATCAAACACTTCCCGCTGGCGATCATAAGACCGGTATGCTGATGTCACATATAAATTCAGCCCCGCCTGTCTCGCATCTGCGATCATCTGCTCCAGCTCTCCGTAAATTCTTGTATCCACTGAGCACTTCTCATCCAGCTTTGTCAGAGATGCCGGTGTATAGTCTTTCGCCAGCGGATACTCTTCATTTACAAGTGCAAGCATCCAGTTCTCTGAATCTTCCTTCAGCCGGACTGCGGGTGCTTCTTTTATTTCTTTTGCAATCTTCCAGTTATTTAAATCTTTTTCAAGTCTTTCGTTCTCTTCTGTCAGCTTCTGATTTTCAGAAAGGAGTTTCTGATTCTGCTGTTCCGTGCTTTCCATCTGCCCTGCCACTGCAATTCCCATCAGGACTATCAATCCCACTGCCGCACACAACATCGAAAAAGATCGTCTGAAACTCTCATTTTTCATTTCTCTACTCTTTTAAATATCTTACTTCAAATGTCTCGATCGTAATCGCCTTATTAAAGAATGATCCCTGTGCATAATCACATCCCAGTTCTTCCAGTACATTCACCTGATCCTGCGTCTCCACACCGGATGCCATGACCACGGCACCAAGCTGACGGCAGATATCGATCACCGCTTTTGCAACAAGCCTGCTTCTCCGGTTTCCGACTAAATTTGAAATCACACTTTTATCCAGCTTCAATCCATCAAATTCCATCAGTGAAAGAATGGAAAAGCTAGAATTTTTTGACCCGAAATGATCCAGGATCACCCGGACATTCGCCTTCCGGATCTTACTGCTGGTCTCTGCCAGCATCTCCTGATTCATGTCGGCATAAGATTCGGATACCTCTACTTCGAGATATTCACAACGGACATGATACCGATCTATAAGCTTCTCCATCTCTTCGATCAGATTGTCCTGTCTTAATGTCGTGCCTGCAAAATTGACAGAAACCGGAATCATCGGGAGATTGTCCAGCTCCCATCTGTGCAGGGTCTTGCAGACCTCCTCAAAAACATACAGATCCAGATAATGGGACAGTCTTGTCTCTTCCAGAAGATTAATATATCTTCCCGGTTCCATGATTCCAAGATCCTTGTGGTGGTAGCGTACGACTGCCTCTGCTCCTGCCACATTGCCGGTCGCCACATCAATCTTCGGAACAAGACATACGATAAATCTGCCTTCCTCAATATCCTCCAGAAGATCCTGCTTGATGATCGGTTCATGATGCCCCTTCCGCAGATTCCTATAATACTTTTTCTTCTCTTCACGCATCATGTTCTCGGCACTTAAAACCAGTGCATCCACATCAATGTCGATCTTCTCCCATGCACAGCCAAGAGAAGCAAGTCCGAGACTGATATTATCCAGCTTCGTATACGTGCCGTGTACCTGCTTCATAAACTCTTCGTATGTGATATTTTCCACCAGAACCAGGTACTCATCCCCGGTCATACGATATACATTTGCAGTATGGAAATACTCTTCCAGCACTTCCCCGACACGGATCACTACTTCATCTCCGTAATCTCTTCCAAATTCCTTATTAAAATTCTTAAGACCGTTAATATCTACCGATACTGCACCTAATGAATTTAACTCATCGGGATTTATATCCGTTGTATAAGAAACAAAACTGTTTCTATTGTATAGTCCCGTAAGCTTGTCATGATAACTCAGATACTCCTGCTGCTTCTGAAGCTTCTGTAAAGTAATGGCCTCCGGAAGATACGCCAGAACGCTCCGCAGCAGATCCACTTCGCATCCTCCACGGTGAACCCCTACTGCTGCAAGAATCGCCACAGTATTCTCATCCAGTCTCCTGAAGACACTGTAGCTGTCCTCCGTGGTGTCCGTAATCTCCTGTTCCATCCAGCGTGGCCGCTGATCCTTCGGCAGCATCTTGATCTTATCCCTCTGCCATGGCACATGCTTGGCACACCACTCATAAATCACATCAATATCTTCATATTCTTTTTCAATATAATATACATACTCGGAGTCATAATGTTCACGTACCGTACTCAGTACATCATTCATAATCTCTACGAGAGAACGCGGATTATCTCTATCACTCATACAAATATCTCCCCTTGTCTCTATTACTATGGTTCTTCTGCCCATACTCAGACATAATTAATTGTAGTATAATCCATACGAAAACGCAATAAAAAAGATTCCTTTATCACAAAAAAGGTAACAGTTCAGCCTAGTGGCTGAACCAACGGGTTCTACACCGGCTAAAA
>ERZ824600.1753-NODE-1753-length-25161-cov-4.497451_pt1 | contig 25161 bp, 22 predicted proteins | sample MGYA00519933_ERZ824600 | MGnify/ENA primary metagenome ERZ824600 (study PRJEB31778, sample SAMEA3449178) | human gut metagenome | biome: human gut; feature: human-associated habitat; material: faeces | place: United Kingdom | collected 2010/2012 ... | reverse complement strand
AGATCGAGCAGGAGATCAACCGCAAGGTGTTCCTGCCGTCGGAGCAGAACGAGGTGGTGGCCGAGTTCGACACCTCGGTGCTGCTGCGCACCGACAAGGCGGCGCAGTCGGAGTATTGGCAGAAGATGTTCTACATGGGAGCGGCCACGCCCAACGAGATACGCCGCGAGGTGAACCTGCCGCGCCTGAAGGATGGCGACACGGCATTCGTGCAGGTGAACGTGCAGCCCATCGAGAAGGCGGTGAATCCGCCGTCGGCAGCAACCACGCAATCACAGGAATAAGATATGACTATGGAAAAGGAGAAGGAGATAAGGAATGTTGCCAGCGAGGTGCGCTTTTCCGAGGAGGAGGGCATCGTCGAGGGTTATGCCATGCTGTTCGACGTGCAGTCGGACGGTCTGCCGTTCTACGAGACTATCGAACGGGGTGCGCTGGACGGCGTAGTGGAGCGCAGCGATGTGTTTGCACTTCTGAACCACTCGCTCGACCGAGGTGTGCTGGCCCGCTCCAACAAGGGCAAGGGCAGCCTGTCGCTTACGCTCGACGAGAAGGGCCTGAAGTATCGCTTTACGATCCCCGACACGGCCGTCGGAGCTGGCCGAGAACCTCCGCCGCGGCGAGATCGACAGCTCGTCGTTCGGCTTCACGGTCGACGAGGACAAGTGGGAGAAACGCGACGACGGTATATGGTCGCGCCGCATAATCAGGATCGCCGAGCTGTTCGACGTCTCGCCCGTATATCATGCGGCCTACTCGGCCACGTCGGTGTCGCTGCGCGGCAGGGAGCGTGCCGAGGCCGAGCTTCGGGAGCGGGAGCAGCGTGCCGTGGCGGAATATCTCGACAGAATCGAACAATCACTTAACATCTAAAGATATGGCAAAGGAAAAGAGTATTACCGAGTTGAGGGACGAGAAGCGACAGCTCTCGACCTCTGTGAAGGAGATTATCGCCGAGGCCCGTGCCGCCAACGACGGCCGCGGCCGACAGTTCACCGCCAAGGAAGAGGAGGAGATCGGCAAGGCCCAGTGCCGTATGGCGGAGATCAACCTCGAGATCGCCGAACACGAAGCGGAGAACCGCGGCAAGGGGCGACTCCATGCCGAGGCGGGCGGCCGTTTCTCGCTGCGCCGCGCCATCAAGAACATGTGCGACGGCGTGGGCCAGACCGACATCGAGGCGCAGGTCATAGAGGAGGCGCGCACGGCACATGATACGTCGGGCGTACAGGCATCTGACCGTCGCGGCATAGTTATTCCCGTAGCTATGGAGAGCCGCACGGCATTTACCGCGGGCACGGAGTCGGCCACTGGTGTGCTGAACGATCAGGATCAGCAGGAGATGCTGTTGCCGTTGCAGGCGTCACTCGTGCTGGCACGTGCGGGGGCCCGCTTCATGACCGGTTTGCGCGGTGACATCTATTGGCCGAAGTTTACCGGAGCCAATGTGATGTGGGAGGCCGAGAATGCCGATGCGAAGGATGGTGCGGGAACATTCTCAAAGGGGAATGTATTCAAGCCTCTGCGCCTGACGGCTTATGTGGACATCTCGAAGCAGCTGCTTGCGCAGGAAAACACCTCGGTTGAGGCGTATATCCGTCAGGCTATCGCTGCAGCCATCTCCCAAAAGATTGAAGCAACGGCGTTAGGCAGCGGGTCGAGCGTAGCCAATACACCCGACGGCATCTTTGCGACACTTGATCCCAACATCAAGGGCGATATGACGTGGGCGCAGATCGTCGCCATGGAGACCGCGGCCGATACGCAGAATGCCCTGTTTGGTAACCTTGCCTACATCATGCACCCGTCTCTGATCGGCAAGGCCAAGACCAAGGTAAAGGATGCGAGCGGCGCGGGCGGCTTCATCTTCACCGGCAACGGAGACGGTACGCTGAATGGCTATCGCGCATTACGTACGAGCAACGTGGCCAAAAGCCTCGGAGACGCCACTGACGAATATGGTATTGTATTCGGCAACTGGAATGACTACTTTGTCGGCCAGTGGGGCGGTATCGAGTTGCTGGTGGATCCCTACACGCAGGCTCTGAAGGGTACGGTTCGCCTGATTACAAATTCGTATTGGAACATGGGCTTCATCCGCAAGGAGTCGTTCTGTGTGGCATCTATGAAGTGACGCGTCATGGCCTATATCACTCTTGAAGAGGCGAAGCGGCACCTCAATATCGAGGCTGACTTTACCGACGACGACAGCTACATCACGACGCTCATAGATGCAGCCGAGGGTAAGGTCGCGGAGGATATTCTGCGTCCGCTGGAGGAGCTGGAGGACGGGCAGGGAGCTATCCCTGCTCCCCTCCGGCAGGCCATACTATTGCAGGTGGGCGACTTCTATGCCTCTCGAGAGGATACGGTCTACGGGGTTATCGTGCACAGTACGGGAGCTTACAAGGCATTGACAGGGCTTTACAGGCATTACGAATGAGAGCGGGATTATTGCGTGATGTTGCGGTTTTCAAACAGCCGCAGAAGGTGGTTACCGATACGGGAGCCGTCCGCAAAGAGTATGTGACCGTATTACGTTGCCGGGCATACAAGAAGCGATTTTCTAACGTCACGGACAAGGACAAGGTGGACGCCAAAGAGGAGTTCTACGGTCATTTTGGGGTAATCCATGTACGCTATAATCCTATAATCAGGGAGGAGCAGATAGTCGAGTTTCGCGGAGAGTTGTACAAGATAATATTGCTCGACCGCCAGCCCGACAATACCCTTCTGATAAATCTCAACCGCATAAATGAGTAAGCACACAGGTATAGGATTCGAGGTGCTGCACGGCACTACATATCTCGAGGGTTTGGGCCGCGTCCGTATCCTCGAGGGCGAGCTTCGCCGGAACGATGCTCTGCTGTCGGACATGACCGCGGCGGCAAACGTCGTGCGCCGTGCGGGTATATCGAACCTCCGCCGTCGTCTGAAGTGGTCGCGCGGGACTACGGGGTCGCTGCTCTTGCAGTCGCGTGTCTACCGCCGCAAGCGTCAGTTCGCCGTAGCGGCGGGTTTCCGCCGTCCGCAGGGCTCGCACGCCCATCTGGTCGACCTCGGAACAGGCCCCCGATATACAATACGGGGGCAGTACCGCGGCAAGATGCCTGCCAATTTCTTCTGGTCGCAGGCTTCGGCGCAGAACGAGGATAAGGTGCAGACGGTGTTTCTCGATGCGGTGGAGAGGGCCATAACACGAATATTGACGAAATAATGGGACGGGCAGAAGAAAAATTCACAGCCATCAAGGCGGTGGTAAAGATTCTCCGCGAGGATGACGGCATAAGGTCTTTCGGTGTAGAGGATAAGATTTTCCCGCTTGTGGCCCCCGAGGGCACGGACGGGGATTTTCTGGTGTACCAACGCGACGGCTACGAACGTCAGGACACGAAGATGGGGATTGCCTTGCAGCAGTCGGTCATCTACGTCATAGCTGTCAGCATGGACTACGACCGCTCGCTGTCGCTGGCCGAGGCGGTTTATACGGCCCTCGAGGGGGATCATCCCGACGAGGAGGTACGCATACGGTTGGAGGACTACTCGGAAGAGTATGTCGACAAGAAGTTTATACAGGTACTAAGATTCACAATTCAGTAAAATATGGCATACAAGGCAAGTGTTGACCAGCTCACGGGCGATAAGGTGATGCTGTTCATTCATGAGGGCGAAGATGTCGGTGGCAAGGATGTGCCCATCGCATACGGAACCTCATGTTCGGTTGAGGTGTCGGCCGAGACCATCGACACCACAAGTAAGATGTCGGGCAACTGGAAGGAGTTCCTGACGGGTCAGCTCAGCTATACGATCAGCAGCGACTCTCTCACGTCGTTTGCCGAGGGACACTATTCGTTCGCCAAACTTCTGGATTTGATGGTGGCACGGGCTCCCGTCAAGTTCAAGTTGGGCAAATGGACCGAGTCTGGGGGAGACTACAGTCTCGAGAGCGCCATTGTCGAGGGTGAGGGTGTTATCACCCAGCTCACGATGACCGCAGGTCAGGGTAGCGAGATATGCACGTCGAGCTTCTCGATGACGGGCCTCGGCCAGCTCGCCAAAGGCGCGGCGGACGAGTAAACGGCAAAACGATCCGATAACGGGGGCGGCGGCTGTGGTCGCCGTCCCCTTTTTGTCAGAGGGGAGATATGAAATTCAGACCGAGACTTACGCTGCGTGCCATGACCCTGTGGGAACTGATGACGAGGCGCAGCTTCAGCGAGGCGGACTTTTCGGACGAGGAGGATGTACGGAGGGTGCAGTATTGCTCCTGCGTGGCATACGCCGACGAGCCGTTCACCTACCGCGAGTTTGTCACCATGCTTGCCTCACGCCGTGTGGCGGCCTCAGTGGCAAAGGCCATGGCCCGATACAACGACTTCGTGTCGCAATTCATCACGGCGCGCGACGCGCCCCGTACGGACGGCGACGCCGCACCGCGCCCCCGCATGGGCCAGATCGCGGCGCGGCTGATCGCGCACGGCATGGATGCGCGCTTTGTGCTGGACGAGATGTCGGTTGCAGAGCTGCCGCTCTACGTCGAGGCTCTCGACGATCTTTTCAAACAGCAGGAGGAGTCGCACCGCCTCTGGACATTCTACTCGATAATGCCCCATGTGGATGCCCGTAAGCTGCGCACGCCGCAGCACCTGTGCCGCTTCCCATGGGAGCGGCGCGATGTGACGGCGGAGGAGCGGGCGCAGGCGAAAAAGGAGTTTCTGGACTTTATGAACGGTAAAATCAATTTGAACAATGGCAGGAAAAAATCTTAACTATGCGATAGTTCTGCGGCTCATCACCGAGGGGCTGCGCAAAGGCTCGGCGACGGTTGTCAGCGAGGTACGCAAGATGCAGATGGGGATGATGTCGTTTGTGGCGGCTATGGGTGCCGGTACGGTCGGACTCTCGAATCTGCTCTCCCGCATGGTCGACACGGCGAAGGAGACGACGCGTGTCAACATCGCCCTGAAGAACGTCTCGGGCACGGCGGCGGCCTATGCCGACAACCAGAAGTTCCTCATGCGGCTGGCCAAGACCTACGGCGTGGAGATAAACGCCCTGACCGAGGGCTTCACGAAGTTCAAGGCGGCGGCCGACGTATCCAACATGTCGATGGAGGATCAGCGGCGGATCTTCGAGAGCGTATCGCGTGCGGCTGTGGCCTTCGGCATGAGCGCCGAGGATCAGAAGGGCGTGTTTCTGGCCCTGTCGCAGATGATGAGCAAGAACAAGGTGCAGGCCGAGGAGCTGCGCCTGCAGATGGCCGAGCGTATGCCCGTTGCCATACAGGCTATGGCCAAGGCGGCGGGTGTCACGGTGAGCGAGCTCGACAACCTGATGAAACAGGGCAAGGTCATGTCGTCGGAAGTGCTGCCGAAGTTTGCCGACGCGCTGAACGAGATGATACCCAACGTCGACACCGACAACCTAAACAAGTCGATAACCGACTTCCGTAATGCCTTCACGCGCATGACCTCCGAACTCAACGTCGGCGGCATGCTGAAGGGTGTGGTGGATACGGGAACGCGGATCGTGTCGGCCTTTGCGGATAATGTGACTGCGGTCTTCACGGCCATCGGTGTGTTCGCAAGCGGCATCGTGGGCAAGATCTCGACGAGCATCTTCGGGGCATTCACCTCAACGGCGGACAATGCCATAGGAAAGGCGCAGGCGATCCTCGACCGTGCCTCGCGGGCCAAGGAGGCCACGGCACGGGCACAGGAGCGGGTTGTGGCGGCTTCGGCAGCTTTGGAAAAGGCAAAGGCCGAAGAGACTGCGCTGGCGGTGGACGCTACGGAGCAGCAGAAGCGCGCCGCGCGTGAAAAGACGGCCGTGGCGAACCGCCGACTGATAGAGGCCGCGGCTACGCTGGAGTCGCGCAAGGAGGCGCAGACGCGGGCCGAGGCGCAGGCTACGGCGGAGGTACAGCGCGTAGCGGCCATGAGTACCGCATCGAAATGGAAGCGGGCATGGATCGGGATGTCGGCGGCGGCCCGCACGGCATTCACGGCCATAAAATCGGCGTTGATAAGTACCGGCATAGGTGCCCTTCTGGTCGGGATCTCGGTAGCCGTGGAGAAGATCATATCGGGCATATCGGAGAGTGTGCGCCGCGCGCGGGAGATACGCAACCTGCAGGCGGATTCGGCCAAGCGGGTAAATGACTTGCAGGATGAACAGATTGCGCAGATGCGCGAACTCGAGTATTACTCGGGCCTGCTGTCTCATAACGACAGGGATGTCCGTGCGGGGGCGTTGCGGAAGATCAACGAGCTGCTGGGTACGCAGTACGAATATGCCGACCTGTACAACAAGACGGGGAAGGAGAATACGACAATACAGGGCGAGATAAACGAGGCTGTCCGCAAGCGCATAGAGCTTATCAAACTCGAGGCGCAGGCGCAGAATATAGCCAACGAGCGGGCCCGCTTGCGCGAGAAACGGGAAAATGTCAAGGGCACGCCGCGATACAGGGAGGAGGTTGAGATATCCGTTCCGGTCGGTGCGTCCGGTCGAACCAACAAATGGGTGGCGGCCGATTCCCGATATATGGGCAAGAGGACGGGGCGTGTCCGTACTGCTCCCGCGAATCAGACTGCTAAAGAGATTGAGGCTATTGGAATAGCCGAATCCAAATTGGCTATACAGGAGGCGGATGTGGCCGAAGCGATGGCGCAGTTGATGGGCAGTGGTACCGGCGGCGGTTCCGTATCCGGCGGCGGGGGTAGTGGAGGATATGTCGATGACCTCGATATGGATGCCCTGCGCAAGAAGATTGCCGAGGTATTCCAAGAGACTTTCGATTACTTTATGAGCAATCCGCGTCCCGCGAAGAGGGGTTTGGATGTAGCGGTCGAGGATGAGGAGAACCTGCCCGAGCTGTGGACTATGATGCCGCGCGACCGCTCGCGCGACTGGAGAATGTCCGACACGGAGATCCTCGAGGCCGACCTGAAGGAGGCGCAGGACTACTACGACGCGTTGCGGAGCTATGCGGCGCAATTCTCCACCGACATGACCGACGAACTGAACGCCGCCTTGCAGAATGTCGATTCGCTCGAGGATGCGTTGAAGATTGCCGAGGCGAAGATCGCCGTCGAGGATCTGCAAAAGGAGTTGCGCAACGGACTCTACGGCGGTGTCAAGTCGGCCGTGGGCAATGTTGATTCCGTGGTTTCGGCATTCGAACGCGTGGGCGAAGTGATGAGCGACGTCGACGCCTCGGGCTGGGAGCGCATAATGGCCGTATGGGAGGCGATGTCGAGCATGGGCGACGCCCTGCTCGAGACCATCGAGATGATCGAGCGCCTCGCTTCGGTCAAGGAGATGCTTGCCAAGGCGCAGGATGCACAATCGAAAGCCGAGATAGACGCCGCGGCCATACGGCAGGCTACGATGATGCAAAATATGGCTGTCGATGCCGCCGAGACCCAAGCGACGGTGGCGAACGCCGCGACTACGGTAGCTGCGAAACAGGGAGAGGCCGCAGCCTCGGCCGCTGCCGGCACGGCGAAGCTGGGGCCGTTGGGGTGGCTCGGCATAGGTGCCGCCATCGCGTCGGTTCTGGCCGCCTTTGCCGCCATACCCAAATTCGCCAACGGCGGTATCGTCGGAGGTAACAGCCCCACGGGGGATAAGATTCTGGCTCGCCTCAACTCAAAGGAGATGGTACTTAACACCACCCAGCAAGATACGCTTTACGGGCTGCTCAACAGCCGCGGCAATGTTCAGGTTTCGGGCGAGTTCCGCATCCGCGGCCGCGACCTTATGGCCGCCATCGACAAGAACAACAAATTCAGAGAACGAACCAAATGAAACACTTGAGATATTATGCCGATTGGCTGAGCCGCGACAATGTCGCCTACCGCATCGAGATATGGCAGGAGGCCGCCGAGGCCTACGAGCCGCGCGGCGTGACGTTGTCGGCCGAGCCTGTGACGATCGAGTGGGGCGAGTGCGACAAGTTCGAGCCGGTGGCGGGGTCGTCGGCCACGGTGAACCTCATATCTATGAGCGACCGCGAATTTGCCGACCTCTACACGGTCGAGCCGTGCGCCATACGTCTGGACATATACCGCGGCGGCGGGCTCTACTGGTCGGGCACACTCGACACCGAGCTCTTCGAGGAGCCATATTCATGCGACAACCGCTATGTCACGACGGTCACCTTCTCGGACTTCGCCGTACTCGACCGCCTGAGGTGGGACAAGACCGATGCCATGACATTGGGCGCTGTGCTCGACACCTGTGTCGGGGCCGCGGGCATAAACCATGCGGGATGGGTGCGCCACGTGTCGACGAGCCGCAACGCCGACGGCACGGGCGACATCCTTTCGGAGTGCACCATCTCGGGCCTGAACTTCTACGACGAGGACGGCGAGGCGTGGTCGATGCGTGAGGTGCTGGATGAGGTGTTGAGGCCGTTTGCGTTGAGGTTGAGACAGAAGGGCGGCCGTATGGTGCTTGCCGACATAAACGCTCTGGCGGGCGTGGCTCCCTCCGCGGTGGAGTGGCGTGCGGCGGATGCGACGCTCGGCGTGGAGCCGACATACAACCGTGCCGAGGTGACATTCTCGCCCTATTCCGATACGGTGTTGTACGACGGCGCGCTCGATTACGACGAGGTGGAGCTTTCGGGCGTATCGGCGGGGGAGGGTGCCGCCATAGTACCGCTCCCCGATACCGACTTCACGGGCTTCACGATCTACTTCGGCCGCGCGTACGGCGAGCTGACAAAGGTGCAGAACATCCACGTCGGCGGCGGGGCGCGGCTGTTCAAGATACGCCCCGAGGAGGACGGGTCGGAGGAGGCCGGCATCATGTGGGGAATACGCCCAGCGGGCGATACGTGGCTGGGCGAGCGGCCCGTGCCGCTGTCGGACGAGCTGGAGGGTACGCCCGAGCAGGCGATCATGCAGTCGCCGCGCATACCGATAATCTCCTCGTCGGAGGATTACCGCTTGCGCATCGAGCTGGACGTGCTCTTCGACCCGCGAATCAATCCGTTCGAGGCGGCGAGCGTGGCCAACGAGGAGGGCAACTGGGAGGATTTCAACAGGCGTGCGACGATAGGAGGCGTTGCGGGCGAGGTGACCCTCTACGGCCGCGACGGCAAGACGTACAAGTGCGACAACATATCGCGCGGGCTGACCGACGGGTGGCAGGGCGTATGGGAGGAGGCCGCGGAGGGCAAGACATACCGTATATGGCTCGAATACTACAACACGCAGGATCGCGTCGGAGCCACGGGTTTCGGCGGCTGGCAGACGAACAAGCGAACCGTCGGCTTCGTCTACGGCAAGCTGTCATCGTCGGTCACGCTGCACGTCGACGGCGTGCATTTGCCCATGCCGCCTGTTCCGGGCGATATGGAGGTGAAGATCTTCGCGGGCATAATGACCACGTCGCGGGACTACGAGGGGGATATGGGCAGCTCCGAGGCTATGGTCTCGATCTCGCGCTGGCTTCTGTACAAGGATCTGAAGGTGTCGCTGGTGAAGCGTAGCGGCGCCGACGTCGAGGCCGAGGATATGGTGGTGTCGGCATGGATCAACCGCGCGGCCGAGGAGGAGTTTAAGGTTACGACATATATCGGCACTCCGTCGGCCCGTATTCCCATGGCCAGAGGGGCAATCATGTCGCCCGAGTTCGAGGTGATCCGCAGCTTCACGCGCGCGGGTGTTACCGACACACTCGAGCGTCTGCTTATCGGCTCGGTATACTCGAACTACGCACGTCGCATGAGTACGATCAGCGGCACGGTGAAGCTGATCCCCGAGGCGGAGGTTTTGTCAGACAGATCGATGCTTAATAAGGTGTACATGATATTGTCCGAGACGCAGAATCTGGCCACGGAGACCTCCGAGGTCAAGCTGGCGGAGATCGCCGCGGATTCGTACGAAGGCATCGAGTATGGCAAAGTATAATTTCCAAATATCATACGCGCCGAGCAGGCCGCGAAGTTCACGCCGCACCGCGACGGCGGCGAGCGTTACATCCGTGGCCGCCGCTCCTGCCGTCGACATCTCGGGCAAGCTCGACAAGGCGGAGTTTTACCGGTACTTCGAAGAGGTCAATATCGGTACAGCTGAGGCGCCGGTCTATGCGACCCGCTCGAAGCGCGGCCTCTTTACCGACGGTTTCCTCTCGGCCATGGGTCTGAACCCGGGCATGGGCGGCGGTGGCGATGGTAGTGGAACGACTTACAACCGTCTCGATGTGTGGGGCGACTACACCTCCGAACGTGCTGGCTGGGTGCTGTCGGCAGCTCTGGGCTACGAGCTGCACAACCGTGTCAGTTCGCTCGAGAGCAACATCGTGCCCGACCTCTCGGAGTATGCCACGCGCACATGGGTGCAGCAGCAGGGGTATGCGACCTCGGCGGCCCTCACGGCGCACGCGGGGGATACGTCCTTGCATGTCACCTCTTCGGAGCGGACGCTCTGGAACAGGACGGCGGCCGACTTCGCGGCTATCGTCGGGGCGGACAGCGACCAGATAATCAACAAGTGGGAGGAGGTCGTCGCCTTCCTCGACACCTACACCGAGGCCGATACGCTGGCGACCTACGAAGTGCTCATGGCGCAATTGGAACGCTACCCCGACCTGGAGAACGATATCGACAAACTGGCCGAGTTCTCGACCCGCGGCGAGGCGGCTGACTACGCCGGGCGCATCCTTTTCAACGAAAAGGGCGAGGAGGTCTTCGGGTTCGGCAAGTACAAGGGGCGCCCCGTCGCCGAGGTATTCCGCGCGGAGCCGAGCTACTACGCATGGATGATGAACGGGGACTTCCCGCTCTACACCAAGAAGGTCATCACGGAGATCCGTATGCGCGAAAAAACGAAATGACGATGAAGCGATTCTGTGCGACAGCCCTGCTGCTCCTGTGGAGCCTGTGCGCCCTTGCGGTGCAGAAATCCGGGACGATCGTGTATATCAACGGCTCGAAATTCTACGTCCACACGGTGCAGCCCGGCGAAACGCTCTACGGGCTTTCGAAGGCCTACGAGGTGGGGGAGAAGGTCATCCTGCAACATAACCCCGCGGCAGCGCAGGGGTTGCGCGCAGGGGAGAGCATCAAGATCCCCTTCGTATCGGACGTCCCCCAGCCCAAGTCGGAGCGCAAACTGCGCAAGACCTTCGACATCCATACCGTGACGCAGGGCGAAACGCTCTACGGCATCTCGCGCAAATACGAGATCCCGATCCAGACCGTCATCGAGGACAACCCCAACCTCGACCCGGTGCACCTGCGCCTCGGGGAGCGCATCCTGATCCGCAAGAAGGAGATCGGCTCCGAAGACGAGGCCGGCACGAGGGAGCAGTGGGAGGCCTACCGCAATTCGCTCAACAGCGTAGCCGAGGAGGGTTTCGCCTACCACATCGTGAAACCGGGCGAAACCTTCTATTCGCTTTCGCGCCGCTTCGGCATCACCGAGGATCGGCTCGGGACGCTCAACGGAGGGCTGAAACCCGCCGACCTGAAAGCCGGGGCGATCATCAAGGTGCCGGGCTCTGCGGAACAGCTCGCAGCCGCCGAAAACGGCCCGCAGGCCGACAGCCTGCAAGTGCAGGACTCACTCCCGGGGATCTTTGCCGGCAGCAGGCCGAAGCAGGTCGAATTCCGCGCCCTGCGCCGCAGCGCACCGCTCAAGGTGGCACTGATGCTGCCGATGGCCGTCGGCAACGAGCCCAACGGCAACTACCTCGAATTCTACCAGGGCTTCCTGCTGGGGCTGGACAGCGTGCGGACGAAATACGGCCACTCGATAGACCTCACGCTTTACAACACGGCCCGCAATGTGGATGCGATCCGCGAATTCGTCAAAAGCGACGCCTTCGCCGGCACCGGGCTGATCGTCGGCCCCGTATACGAGGAGGGGCTCCATCCCGTCATCCTCTATGCCGAGGAGCACGACGTCCCCGTCGTCTCGCCGCTGGCCAGCATCACGGGGATGAACAGCGACGCCCTGTTCCAAATGGCACCCGACCCGTCGCACAAATGGGACAAGGTCGCCGACTTGGTGAACGGGGACAAACAGGTGACGCTGATTTACAGCGACAGCACGGACAAGGACTTCGAATCCGAGATCCTCGCCCTGCTGGGCGATTCCGACTACCGGAAGTATACCTATACTTATGTGCACCCGTCGAACCGTTCCTCCAACAATCCGGGCGACCTGACGCCGCTGCTGGATAACGGCCAGGACAATGTTTTCGTCGTCATGACCGACGATGAGGTCGAGGTCGAGCGCATCCTCGCGGCCATCGCCTCGGCCGATACGAGCATCACGGGCCGCGGGCGCACGGCTCCGCGCTTCGTCGTGCTGGGCAACACCCGCTGGAACCGCTACGGCAACCTCGACCGCACGGTATTCTTCAAAGACCGCGTGGTGTTCATCTCCACCTACCACGCCAAGCGCGACTCGCAGGCGATCCTCGATTTCGACCGTGCCTATATCCGCGCCTTCGGCGCATTGCCTTCGCTCTACTCCTACCGCGGTTACGACGCCGCGCTGATCTTCTGCCCCGCGATGTACAACGACATCGAATACGACCTGGAAGGGCGCAGCTATACGCCGCTGCAAACCACCTATCTCTTCGGCCAGGGCGAGCAGCGCGACAACCACGTCAACCGCAACTGGACGCGGGTGAACTACAACAGCGACTTTACGATAACCATCGAATAAAGCGACCTCTATGGCAGCATTGACCAATTCGATCCCCGAAAAAACCATCGAGCGGCTGAGCGAATATCGCCGTACGCTCCTGGCCAGCCACAAGCAGGGCATTACGCATATTTTCTCGCACGTATTGGCGGGCATCCACGGCATCACGGCCGTGCAGGTGCGCCGCGACCTGATGCTCATCGGCTTTTCGAGCGATACGAAAAAGGGATACGACGTACAGGTGCTCATCGAGTACATCAGCAAGATACTCGACAGCCCCTCGCAGATGAACATCGCCGTGCTGGGCATGGGACACCTGGGACAGGCCATCACCAAATACTTCAACGGCAAGGGGCTCAAGCTGAGAATCACGGCCGCCTTCGACGTCGACCCCGAGAAGGTCGGCAAGACCATCGACGGCATCCCGTGCTACCACATGGACACCTTCGAAGACATGGTCGAAAACCAGGACATCAGCATCGTCATCGTCTCTTCGCCGACGAAGGTCGCCCCGGGGCTCGTGGTGCCGATCATCAACGCCGGCATCAAGGGCGTGCTCAATTTCACTTCCACGCCGCTGAATTTCCCGCAGGGCATCGTCGTCGAGAACTACGACATCACCACGCTGCTCGAAAAGGTGGCCTATTTCGTCAAGGAGAACGAAGAAAGCAACAGCAGCAACGCATGATGCGACTCGAAGGAAAAAACGCAGCGGAGGGCGGAGAAACAGGCAACCTCGACATACACGGCGACCTTACGGAACACCGGCCGGCTGCCGGGCAAGCGGACATGCGGGTTTTTTACGGGTTCGATGCACTCCCGCATTTCGTCCGTCCGACGGTCACCGTCGGATCGTACGACGGCGTGCACAGCGGACACCTGGCCCTGTTGCGCACCGTTGCCAGGAGGGCCCGCGCACAGGGCGGCGAGAGCGTCGTACTCACGTTCGAACCCCATCCCCGCGTGACGCTCGGCCGGGCCGACGGCCTGCGGCTGCTAACCTCGCTCGAAGAGAAGATTTACCTGCTTGGACAGCAGGGCATCGACAACCTGATCGTCATCCCGTTCGACAAGGCATTCAGCGCCCTTGCGCCCGACACGTTCATCCGCGACTACCTCGTGGGGCGCATCGGCGCCGAAACGCTGGTCGTGGGCTTCAACCACCGCTTCGGGCGCGACAAGCAGGGCAGTTACGACTATCTGGGCAGCCACGGCTTCGGACTGGAGGTCGTGGAAGTCGGCGAATGCGACGTGGACGCCGAAAAGGTCAGCTCCACCGTCATCCGCCACCTGGTGGCACAGGGCGACATGGCCCGTGCAGCCCGCCTGTTGTCGCATCCCTACCTCGTCATCGGGACGGCGGCGGCCGGCCGCATCCGCACCGACGACCCCCTCAAGCTCCTGCCGCCCGCAGGGTCGTACCAAGTCCGCATCGGCGGCCGGCCGGCAAGGCTGACGGTCGACGCATCGCAAAACCTGATAATCCGCGACGGCTGCCCCGACGGGCGTGCCGTCCTAACCTTTTAAGCACCATGCTGAGTTACGATTGCCAAATCCGCGTGTGGTACAAACACACCGACCAGATGGCCATCTGCCACCATTCGAACTACATCTGTTACTACGAAGCCGCGCGCAGCGAACTGCTCCGCTATCTGGGCATGTCCTTTGCCGAAGTCGAGAAGCGGGGCATCATGATGCCCATCCTCGAGGTGCAGTCCAAATACCACCGCCCGGCCTACTACGACGAGCTGCTCACCGTGCGCATCATGCTCCGCGAACTGCCCACGGCGCGCATCAACTTTTTCTACGAAATCTACAACGAGAAGGGCGAGCTGCTCAACACGGGCATGACGCAACTGGGCTTCATCCACAGCGACACACGCCGCCCGTGCCGCGTCCCCGACTGGTTCCTGAAACTGGTCGCCGACAAATGGACGGAAGAGTAGAGGCCGCCGCGGCACTCCGATGCTTCTCACAACGGAAAGGCTCCGGATCGTTCCGCTGACACCCCGGCAGCTGGGGCTCTGGCTGCATGACATTCCGGCACTGGAAAAGGAGTTGGATTGCCGCTGCACAGCCGGAAGCCCGCGCGGCGACTTCCGCCGGATCGTCGCGTGCAGCGTGCAGCATGCACTTGCCGCCGCCGACCCCGGCAATCACCTCTTCCACACCTTCTGGTTCCTGATCTTACGGGATGGCGGTGCCGTTGCGGGATCGGCCTGCTTCAAAGGGGCGGCGGATGCCGACGGAAGGGTAGAGATCGGCTACGGACTGGAAAAGCCTTTGAAAAACAGGGTTACATGACCGAAACCGTCCGGGCATTGTGCGCCTGGGCGAAGCAACAGCCCGGTGTCCGGCACATCACTGCCGAGACCGAACCGGATAACCGCGCCTCGCATCGCGTCCTGCAAAGGGCCGGGTTCCATCCCGCCGAAGCGGACGCAGCCCGATGGCGGAGCCTGTGAAACCGGGCTGCCACCCGGAAAATACAGAAGGCCGGTTCTGCGAACGGCCTTCTGCATTTTCGTCGATCCGGAAGCGTCGATCCGGAATTCCGGCTTTCCGGGGAGCGGGGCCGACTCGTGGCAGGAAAAACTGATCCCGACGGCCGACCGGCTCCCGCAAATCATTCGAGCATCCCCTTGAGCGTCTTTTTCATCAGGTCGTGGTCGCGGAAGTCGTTACGCAGCTCATAGCTGCCGTCGCGGTCGACCAGCACATAGGACGGAATGCCGTCGATCCGGAATTTCTCGCAAAGGTATTTCCACTGCGCGTCGTCGAGCCGGTAATGCTTGCCCGCGATCTTGGCGATGCTGGTCTTGTAGGCGACCAGCGGCGAGGTCTCGTTGGCGATGTATATCCACACCAGGTCGTCGCTCTTCAGTTCCCCGCTCTTGAGCGGCTCGTTCGCTTTGATCGAAGCCCGGCAGGGGCCGCACCACGTGTTCCAGAAATCGACGAACACCACCTTGCCCTTGTAGGGCGCTACAATCGCATCGAACAGCTTGTCGACGGCAACCTCGGGCGTCGTTTCGATACGGACGTCCTTCACCGACTCCAGCTCCTTGCGCACACGCGCCTGCATCGCCTCGCAGGCCTCGGCGTAGAACGGCTCCTTGAGCGAATGCAACAGGTCGAGGTCTTCCTGCGTAAGGGCGTTGTTTTCGGCCTTGGACGGAAGCTGATATACCTTGGGAAGGTCGGCCAGGATGCCCTCGGTAGCGTGTGCGATATTCGCCCAGCCGATATGCGGGGCGATGATGGAGTAGCAATAGTCCGAGGAGGACATGCCCATCAGCAGTTTCGGGTTATTCAGGTCGAAAAGCCCGGCCAGCACCGCATAATGCTCCGGTGCGAAAACGGCGAATTCGTAGTCGGCCTTCTTGCCGTAATCCCAATCCTCGTGCCGGCTCCGGTAATTGTGTTTCAACAGTCCGGGCCCGTTGGACATGGCCCCGAGCGCCTCCTGCTGCAACGTGAGCAGGGACAATTCCTTCATCATCCCGGACACCGGGCTGCGCGCGATGCTGTCCGCCAGGCTTTCGTATTTCGACACGACCATCTGCGTATACTCGTCGGCACTCATGCGGTAATCCGCGAAATCGCCCGAATAGAGGTTCATGCGGATACTGCTGCCGCCGCTCGCATCCACCAGCGCATTGAGATCCGCATACGCCCCGGTCGTATAGAGCCTGCGCCCGGGCGCAGGCTCGCATTCCTTGTCGCGGCGCTGCACGACGGCCCGGCCGCCTGCCTCCATAGCGATATACATGTCCAGCGTTTCACCGGGGGCAATCCAGCACATCCCGAATACCGGGCCGCACGAAACATAGGCCATGACCGTACCGTACTGTTCGAATCGCAGGGTTGCCGTGCCGCTTTCGGGGTCGATGGCCGCCGTATGCTCTTCCTGACCGTTCAGCAGCGAATTGACATACATGGCGACCTCCTTCACCATTCCCCTGCGGTACCCCAGCAGGCGGACGTTCACGGTGGTCGTCCCCACCGCGAGTATCGGTTCGGGAACGGGGCCGTCTTCGGGGGCCTTCCGCAGTGCGCGGGGTAACCCCTCGGGATAACGCGGATACTCCTTTTTACCCGTCAGGTCGACCCCGTAGAGTTTGAAGCAGTCGTCGCAGTCCGATTCGATGAAATCGAACGATTTGGTTCCCCGCGGCAGCGGCCCGAATTTCAGCACGAACGACGCTTCGCCCGAGTCGGGCATCCAAAAGAGCGAATCGGGGAGGATACCTTCGCTGCCCTGCAACATGTATTTCTGCCCGTCGGCCAGCAGGTAGGTGCCCGCGTCGATGCGGATCCAGTTGTGCGGCCGGAAATAGGCATCGACATGCAACACGGTCGCCGTGTCGCTCAGTTCTATTTTCGGAAAGTCGAGCGTCATGGTGTTGGCAGCCCCGATCAGGGGGTTCTCGACGACACGGTTTGCCGGGGTGCACGACGCGAGGAGCATCCCGACCGCCACCGCACCGGAGGTTAGCAGTTTTCTCATAACTCGGGGTTTTAGGTTATGACAAATATAACCTTTTATTCCTTTGCGCAACTATTTCCGCACAAGTATTTTACGGCCCGCCGGCAAATAAAAGGGGGCTGCACCCTGCGGCGCAGCCCCCTCCTCATTAACCCCTGCCCGTTACTTTTCGATCAGCGAAATCGAGCGCTGGATGAAATCCGTCAGGCTCTTGCCCTTGAGCATGCCGTTCGTGAGCAACGCCAGGTCGATGATCTGTTTCACGAGCCTGTTTTCGCCGCCGATCTCGCGCAGCCGCTCGTTGCGCTCATCGCGCAGCGTGACGACCTTCTTCGACAACTCCTCGCGCATGGATTTCTCTTCGGGGGTAAGCTCCTCCTCTTTCTTGCCCTTGGTAACCTCCTCGAAGCGGTTTTCCTCGGCCACGGCCGCGTCGATCTTCTTGGTGATGGACTTCAGCTTGTCGCCGTAAGCCTTCTCGGCATCGGAGAGGATGTCCGCGACGATGGGGTGGTTGCCGTTCACCGCGATGGTGAAGTTGTCGGGCATCTGCCCGTAGAACTGGCTCATGCCCCCGCCGCCCGCTGCGGCCATCTCCTTCATACGGCGCATGAATTCGTTCTGCGTAATCACCACGGGCGCCTCGTCGGGCGACATGGCCTCGAACGAAATGTTGTAGTGTATCTTGTCGTCCTTGGGCATCTGGCTCTCGAATACCGGGCGCAACAGCTCCTGCTGCGCTTCGGTGAGCGACATCCTGATGTTGTCCTCCTTCTGGATGAGCTTGTCGATCACGTCGCTGTCCACACGCACGAAACGTGTCTCTTTGTTTTTCGACTCGTACCAGTTGACGTAGTGGTTGTCCAGCTGGCCGTCCATCAGCAGCACGTCGTAGCCCTTGCCCCTGGCGGCTTCGAGGAACGTGTGTTTTTCCACGGGGTCGTCCACATAGAGCAGCACGACGGTCTTGTTCTTGTCGGTCTGGTTCTCCTTTACCTTTTCGAGGTACTCCTTGGGCGTGAAATACTTGCCCTCGACGTTCTTCCAGAGCATGAAATCCTGCGCCTTCTCGGCGAATTTCTCGTCGGTGAGGATGCCGTACTGGATAAAAATCTTCAGGTCGTCCCATTTCGACTCGTAATCCGGGCGCATCGTGTTGAACAACTCCTGCAGCCGGTCTGCGACCTTGCGGGTGATGTAATTCGAAATCTTCTTCACGTTGGCATCGCTCTGCAGGTAGCTCCGCGACACGTTCAGCGGAATGTCCGGCGAGTCAATCACGCCGTGCAGCAGCGTCAGGTATTCGGGCACGATGCCTTCGACCTGGTCGGTGACGTAGACCTGGTTCGAGTAGAGCTGTATCTTGTTCTTCTGGATCTCGAAGTTGTTGTGTATCTTCGGGAAATAGAGGATACCCGTCAGGTGGAACGGGTAGTCGATGTTCAGGTGGATCGAGAACAGCGGTTCGTCGCTCATGGGGTAGAGCTCGTGGTAGAACTCCTTGTACTGCTCTTCGGTGATGTCGGCGGGCTTGCGGGTCCACAGCGGCTCAACGTTGTTGATGATGTTGTCCTTGTCGGTGTCGACGTATTTGCCGTCCTTCCACTCCTTGACCTTGCCGAAGGCGATGGGCACGGGCAGGAAGCGGCAGTACTTGCGGAGCAGCTCCTGAACCTTCGACTCCTCGGCGTACTCCTGCGTATCCTCGGCCAGGTGCAGGACGATCGTCGTGCCGCGGTCGCGCGCCTCGTCGGTCTCCTCCATCTCGAATTCGGGCGAACCCTCGCAGCTCCAATGCACGGTCTTCGCACCCTCCTTATAGGAACGGGTGAAGATTTCGACCTTGTCGGCCACCATGAACGACGAGTAGAAGCCCAGTCCGAAGTGTCCGATGATCGCCTGGTTCTTGTATTTGGCCATGAACTCCTCGGCGCCCGAGAAGGCGATCTGGTTGATGTACTTGTCGACCTCCTCGGCCGTCATGCCGATGCCGCGGTCGGTGACCGTCAGCGTCTTCTTCTGCGGATCGACGGCCACGTGGATAGTCAGATCGCCCAGCTCGCCCTTCACCTCGCCGATCGACGAGAGGGTCTTGAGCTTCTGCGTGGCATCAACGGCGTTCGAGATCAGCTCGCGCAGGAAGATTTCGTGGTCCGAATAGAGGAATTTCTTGATTACGGGGAAGATGTTCTCCGTAGTCACTCCGATTTTTCCGTTTTTCATAGTCATATCTTGTTTTTGTTTTGTTCGTCTGCCCCCATCCCAACAAACCGTGTGCCAGCGCCCCGCATCTGTCAATCTGTCAGCATGGGACTGACAGGGTGGCGCACTCCTTCGCGGGCAAGGCTCCGGGGCGTGCCGACAAACGGCGTACCGTCCCGCCGCCCCGGGACGCAGCCTACCGGCAAGAGGGCGGAAAGTCGGGTAGAAGGGGAGGGCCGGCAGAGGTGCCGACAAGCGAAGGTGAAGGACGGCGGGCAGAGGGAAAGACGAAAAAACGGAAAGGCGTGTGCAGGAACCGCGGCGCCCAGGTACGGATTGTTCGCCATTTTTTCGTATCTTTGAGGAAAATCCTTGACAAGATATGGACTTTCTTTCACTGGCCAAAAAGCGGTACGCCTGCCGCAGCTACAAAAAACAGGCGGTCGAACAGGAAAAACTCGACCTCATTCTCGAAGCGGGGCGTGTGGCTCCCACGGGTGCGAACCGCCAGCCGCAGCGCCTCGTTGTCGTGCGCTCGCAGGAGGGGATGGAGCGGCTGGCCCGCTGTACGCGCGACTTCGGCGCTCCGGTGGCGATCATCGTCTGCGCCGACACGACGCAGGCGTGGACCCGCAAATACGACGGCAAGCAGGTCGGCGACATCGACGCCTCGATCGTCACGGACCACATGATGCTCTGCGCCACGTCGCTCGGTCTCAATACGCTGTGGATCTGCATGTTCAAACCCGATGCCGTGCGCGAGGAGTTCGGCCTGCCGGAAGGCATCGAGCCCGTGAACATCCTGCTTATCGGCTACGGCGACGGAGAACCCGCGTCGCCCGACCGCCACACCGAGACCCGCAAGCCCCTCGCGGAGACGGTCGTCTACGAACACTTCTGACGCGACTGCCCTGTCGCATATAATGTCTGTCGCATATAAAAAGAGAGGAACGGGTCCTGGGACCCGTTCCTCTCTCTTTGTGTGGATGGTTGCCGAAAGGGACGATGCGGACGGATGCCGAAAAGCGGCTCCCGGCCCTGTCCCGCGCTGCCGCCTACTTTGCGTAGAGACGGAAGCTCATGCGCCAGCTCTCGCCCGGGGCGATGCTGCGGAAGCCTTCGGCTTCGGGGTCGGCCAGATTCGGAGCGTTCGTCGTCCACGACTGCGGCTCGGGGCAGCAGTAGGGCTCGTGCCCGCCGTTGTTCCAGATCGTCCAGTAGGTCGTCTTGTCGTCGACCTCGTAGAAGGTCCTTACGCCCGTGCGGAGGTTCTCGACCAGCGCGCCGCGGTAGGGCTTGCCGTCGACCTCGATCTCACGCAGCGTGAAGCCCGTCTCGATCGGATCGCAGCCCGTGACGCGCAATCCGCCCTCGCGCAGCTTCGCGAACTGCTCCGTGAGCGGCAGCCGGCGTCCCGTCGGGAGGTTGCGCGCGCTCAACTCCACCTGCTCGCCCACGGCCACACGCATCACGTAGTCGGCGTCCGTGCCGCCGGCAAAGGGGATGCGCATCGGTGTGTGGAAACCCACACCCACGGGCATGCGCTCCGTGCTGCGGTTGGCGAACATGATCTCCTGCACGAGCCCCTCGTTCGAGAGGCGGAAGGTGATCTTGCACTTGAAGGCGTGCGGGAAGTTGCGGTAGATGGCGTCGTTGCCCGCATTGGCATAGTAGCGGCACTCGATGAGCACCTCGTCGTCGTTCTCCAGCGCCTTCGATACGGCGAACGGCTGGCTCTTGAGGATGCCGTGGTGGTAGTTGTGCTCCTTCTCGATGGTGATGGGGTACTGGTAGGTGCGCCCCTCGAAGGTGTAGCGTCCGTCCGCAATGCGGTTGGGCGGGAAGAGCACCGGCAGGCCGAAGACCTGCGGGCGCCCCTTGAAGGTCTCGATCTCGTCGGCTGCGGGCGTGCGCAGGATCTCGACGCCCAGCCGCGTGTTGGCCAGCCGCACGAGGTTCGCACCTACCGAGGGCACGAGCAGCGCCGTGTAGTCGCCCTTCGCAAATTCGACGGCCTGCAGGCCGTTCCAGTCGATGCAGCGGATCATCCTACAGCAGTTTTTCGATCTTCGCCTTCAGTGCATCCTTCGAGGCGGCGCCGACCTGCTTGTCGACGAGCTGTCCGCCCTTGAGGAAGATGATCGTCGGGATGTTGCGCACGCCGTACTTCATCGTGATGTCGTCGTTCTCCTCGACGTCGCACTTGCCGATGACGACGCGGCCCTCGTACTCGGCCGCCAGCTCCTCGATGATCGGGGCCACCATGCGGCAGGGGCCGCACCACTCGGCCCAGAAGTCGATGACCACGGGCTTCTCCGACGAAATGATCTCCTGATAGTTCTCCTTGTTGATTACTAATGCCATAGTTGTAATGATTTGAAGTTGTCGTTTAATTTGTTCTATGTTATGCCATCGAATAGCGAATTTGATTCTCTTCCAGGTAATCCACAAGTGATTGCGAGAGCGTTACACGGTGTGACCGCGAGTAAAGGTTCAGTACGACCTGCGTGTTGCGGTCGAAGACGTTGACGCGCAGCAGCGTGTCGCCCTTCGATTCGCGGACCCGCTCCGAGAGGCCGCCGATCAGCTCGTGCGTCACCTCCTCGACGGGCAGCTGCACGGTCACCTCCTTGATCGAGTCGCGCAGCTCGGAGAGCTGCATGATCGAGACGATCTTCACCTCGAGCTCCTTGTCGTTGTAGGGCTTGGGCTGCACCTTGCAGCGGATGAAGAGGAAGTAGTCCGTGAACATGAACTTGCGGAACGTCTCGTAGTCCTTGCCGAAGAGCGCGAATTCGTAGGTGCCGTTGTAATCCTCGAGCTTGAACTTGCCGAAGGGCTTGCCCGTGCGCGTGATGAGGTTCTGCACGCCCACAACCATGCCCGCCACGGCCACCTCCTGCCCCTTGAGCGCCTCGGGGTGCTCGAGTTCGGTGACCTGCGTCTTGCACATGTGGTCGATCAGCACCTTGTATTCGTCGAGCGGGTGCGCCGAGAGGTAGAGCCCCATCATCTCGCGCTCCTTGCCCAGCGTCTCGAGCTGCGTCCAGTCGGTGCAGGTCGGCAGCACCGGACGCTGGATGTCGACATGCCCGTCGCCGCCGAAGAGGCTCTGCTGGGCATTGTCGCGCTCGGCCTGGTAGCGCTGCCCGTAGCGCATGAGCTGTTCGAGGAAGGTGACGCCGCTCGAGTCGCGGCTGTCCGTGCCGAAGAACTTGCCGCGGTGGAACTCCGTGATCGAGTCGAACGCCCCGGCGTAGGCCATGTTCTCCAGACACTTGCGATTTACGACGCTGAAGTTCAACCGCTCCATCAGATCGTAGATGTCCTTGTAGCGGCCGTTTTTCTCGCGCTCCTCGATGATGCTCTCGGCGGCGGCTTCGCCCACACCCTTGATGGCGGCCAGACCGAAGCGCACGTCGCCCGCGGCATTGGCCGAGAAGGTCTTCCGCGACTCGTTGACGTCCGAACCCAGCACGCGGATGCCCATGCGCTTGCACTCGTTCATGTAGACGGTCAGCTGCTCGACGTTCGTGAGGTTGCGGCTCAGCACCGCCGCCATGTACTCCGACGGGTAGTTGGCCTTCAGGTAGGCCGTCTGGTAGGCGACCCACGAGTAGCACGTCGCGTGCGACTTGTTGAAGGCGTAGGAGGCGAACTTCTCCCAGTCGCCCCAGATCTTCTCGAGCACCTTCGGGTCGTGGCCGTTCTTCTGTCCGCCGCGGATGAACTTCGGTTTCAGCGCGTCGAGCTTGTCCTTGAGCTTCTTGCCCATCGCCTTGCGCAGCGTGTCCGACTCGCCGCGCGTGAAGTTGGCCAGCAGACGCGACAGCAGCATGACCTGCTCCTGGTAGACCGTCACGCCGTAGGTATCCTTCAGATACTTCTCCATGACGGGGATGTCGTAGACGATCGGGCTGCGACCGTGCTTGCGCGCGATGAAGTCCGGGATGTAGTCCATCGGGCCCGGACGGTAGAGGGCGTTCATGGCGATCAGGTCCTCGAAGGTCGAGGGTTGCAGCTCGCGCAGGTATTTCTGCATGCCCGCCGACTCGAACTGGAACGTCCCGACGGTGCGTCCCTCGCTGTAGAGCTTGTAGGTCGCCGGGTCGTTGATGATCGAGAAGTCGTCGATGTCGATCTTGACGCCCTTCGTCTGGCGGATGTTCTCGACGGCATCCTTGATGATCGAGAGGGTCTTCAGTCCGAGGAAGTCCATCTTGATGAGGCCCGTATCCTCGATGACCGACCCTTCGTACTGCGTGACGAGCATCTTCTCGCCTGTCTCCTTGTCGTCGGCCGTCGAGACGGGCACCCAGTCGGTGATGTCGTCGCGGCAGATGATCGTGCCGCAGGCGTGCACGCCCGTGTTGCGGACGTTGCCCTCGAGCATCTTGGCATAGCGGATCGTGTCGCGCAGCACGGGGTTGTCCGACTGCTCGGCGGCCTTCAGCTCCGGGACGAGCTCGATGGCCTGCCCGAGGCTCTTGACCGGCTTGCCTTCGGGGGTCTTGTCAGGCACGAGCTTGCAGAGCCGGTCCGACTCCGAGAGGGCGAGTTTCTGCACGCGGGCCACGTCCTTGATCGAGAGCTTCGTGGCCATCGTGCCGTAGGTGATGATGTGGGCGACCTTCTCCTTGCCGTACTTCTGCGTCACCCAGTTGAGCACGCGGCCGCGGCCGTCGTCGTCGAAGTCGACGTCGATATCGGGCAGCGAGATGCGGTCCGGATTGAGGAAACGCTCGAACAGCAGGTCGTAGGCGATCGGGTCGATCTGCGTGATGCCCAGGCAGTAGGCCACGGCCGAGCCGGCCGCCGAGCCACGCCCCGGACCCACCGAGACGTCCAGCTCCTCGCGTGCCGCGCGGATGAAGTCCTGCACGATGAGGAAGTAGCCCGGGAAACCCATCGTCTTCATGATGTGCAGCTCGAACTTCAGCCGCTCCTGCTGCTCCTCGGTCAGGTGCTCGCCGTAGCGGCGGTGCGCCCCCTCCATCGTCAGCTTGGCCAGGTAGTCGGCCTCGAACTTGATGCGGTAGAGCTTGTCGTAGCCGCCGAGTTTCTCGATCTTCTTGCGGCCCTCCTCCTCCGACATCACCACGTTGCCGTGCTCGTCGCGCGTAAACTCGTCGTAGAGCTCCTGCTCCGTAATGCGGGCGCGGTACTCCTCCTCGGTGCCGAACTCCTTCGGAATCTCGAAGTTGGGCATGATCGGCGCGTGGTCGATCGAGTAGAACTCGATCTGGTTGCAGATGTCAACCGTCGTGGCCATCGCCTCGGGGTCGCTTTCGCCGAAGATCGCCGCCATTTCGGCCGTCGTCTTGAGCCACTCCTGCTTCGAGTAGAGCATGCGCTTCGGGTCGTCGAGGTCCTTGCCCGTCGAGAGGCAGATCAGACGGTCGTGCGCCTCGGCATTCTCCTCGTCGACGAAGTGTACGTCGTTCGTGCAGACCATGCGCACGCCGTATTTGGATGACAGCTCGCGCAGGTGGCGGTTGACCTCCAGCTGCATGGGGTAGGCCTCGTGGTTGGCCCGCTCGACGGTCGCCTTGTGCAGCTGCAGCTCGAGGTAGTAGTCGTCGCCGAAGACCCGCTTGTGCCAGCGGATCGACTCCTCGGCCTTCTCCAGGTCACCGGCCGTGATGGCGCGCGGCACCTCGCCCGCCAGACAGGCCGAGCAGCAAATCAGCCCCTCGTGGTACTTCTCGATCTCGGTGCGGTCGGTGCGCGGACGCATGTAGAAACCGTCGGTCCACGCCTTCGAGACGATCTTGATGAGGTTGTGGTATCCCTTGAGGTTCT
>ERZ824600.1751-NODE-1751-length-25184-cov-3.538302_pt1 | contig 25184 bp, 25 predicted proteins | sample MGYA00519933_ERZ824600 | MGnify/ENA primary metagenome ERZ824600 (study PRJEB31778, sample SAMEA3449178) | human gut metagenome | biome: human gut; feature: human-associated habitat; material: faeces | place: United Kingdom | collected 2010/2012 ... | reverse complement strand
AAAATGAGCAAACTCACTAATATCATTTTAAATTTGATTGGTAATCTAAATTTTGCCCGTTCAGACATGCTCATTTTTGTTGTTGTTTCGCATAACCTTTATTGTTCGCTTTGCGGAGGTCGAATCATTAATTGAGGCTCGACTAAATAATAAATAATATAAAGAATAATAAATATTTTGTTGATGATTATAATAATTTTTATGTAATTATTAATTACTTCATTTCTTTCTCTTTTATTGCGAGTAAAAGAGAAAGCGGGTTGTGAGCAGAGGCTGGATGGGCTTGTGATGAACAAGACCAGAAATGCCGTTTAGTGCGAACAAACAAGCAGAAAAAGAAGCAAAGAAAGAGAAAAACGCGATTGTCTGGCTCGAGTTATCAGGGGCAATACCCCCGAACCCCCTTTTTAGTAAAAATAATGATTTGATATATTTATAACTTATTTTATGTAAAAATTTTGAATTTATTTCTTTGTGCTATACTTGAAGCAGAGAATAAATGGAGTATAAAAATATGAAAGAAAGTTATTTTCCACAAGAAATAGAGAAAAAGTGGCAAAATATTTGGGAAGAAACAAAAGCATTCAAAACTCCTGATGAATCTGATAAACCTAAATATTACGCACTTTCAATGTTTCCATACCCATCAGGAAGACTTCATATGGGACATGTTAGAAACTATACAATTACAGACGTGATTGCAAGATTTAAAAAGGCAAACGGATTCAATGTTTTGCATCCAATAGGATGGGATAGTTTTGGGCTTCCTGCAGAAAATGCAGCAATGCAACATAATGCAGACCCTGAAACTTGGACAGATGAAAATATTGCATATATGACCAAACAATTAAAAATGCTGGGTCTGTCTTATGATTGGGATAGAGAAGTTACAACTTGTAAACCTGATTATTATAAATGGACACAATGGTTATTCTTGCAACTATACAAAAAAGGTTTAGTTTACAAAAAAGAAGCTGCTGTAAACTGGTGTAATAACTGTGGAACAGTTCTTGCTAATGAACAAGTTATCGACGGCAAATGCTGGAGATGTGATAGCGTTGTTGAGAAAAAATATTTATCTCAATGGTTTATTAAAATTACTGATTACGCAGATGTTTTATTAGAAGATTTAGATAAACTTCCTGGCTGGGGAGATAATGTTAAAACTATGCAGGCTAACTGGATTGGAAAATCAAAAGGGGCAATTTTTAAATTCCCTGTAGTAGACGCTCCAAACGGTGAAGAAATGTATGTTCCTGTTTATACAACAAGACCGGATACTGTTTTTGGTATAACTTATCTTGTTGTTGCTCCGGAATATTCTGATATTGAAAAACTTACAACTCCTGAAAATAAGGATAAAGTTGAAGAATACAGAGCAAATGCCCGCAAAATGACTGAAATCGAAAGACTTTCAACTGACCGTGTGAAAACTGGTGTTCCTCTTGGAACTCACTGTAAAAACCCGTTCAACGGAGAAATTTTCCCTCTATGGACAGCTGATTATGCTCTTGTTGAATACGGAACAGGTGCAGTTATGGCGGTTCCTACACATGATGAAAGGGATTTTGCTTTTGCTAAAAAATACAATATGCCTATGAAAGTTGTAATCCAAGATGAACAAAATCCAAGTGATTGTTCAACAGAAGCTTATACAGAACCTGGTGTATTGGTGAATTCAGGCGAATTCAGTGGAATGAAAAATAATGAAGCTAAAAAAGCTATTACTAAATGGGCTGTTGATAAAGGTTTTGGTGAATTCAAAACTCAATACCGACTTCGTGATTGGTTAATTTCCCGTCAAAGATACTGGGGCGCTCCAATTCCTGTTGTATATTGCGACAAATGCGGAATTCAACCTGTACCGGAAGATCAATTACCTGTAATGCTTCCAAAAGATGTTGATTTTAAAGTTGTTGGGAAATCTCCAATTACAACATCTAAAACATTCAAAGATACAGTTTGCCCAGTATGTGGTGGACATGCAGTTAGAGAAACAGATACAATGGATACTTTCGTATGTTCAAGCTGGTATTACTTACGTTATTCTGATGCTAAAAATTCAGAAAAATGTTTTGATAAAGACAAAGTTAACCACTGGTTACCGGTTGATCAATATGTAGGTGGTATTGAACATGCTATTCTACACTTGTTATATTCAAGATTTTTCACAAAAGCATTACGTGATTGCGGATTGTTAGACTTTGATGAACCATTCAAAAACTTACTAACTCAAGGTATGGTACTTAAAGACGGTTCAAAAATGTCAAAATCTAAAGGCAATACTGTTGACCCTGATGAAATCTTTGAAAACTATGGTGCAGATACAGCTAGATTATTCATTCTTTCTGATTCACCGCCAGCTAGAGATTTTGACTGGTCAGATGCAGGTGTTGAAGGTTGCTATAAATTCTTAAACAGAGTTTGGAGATTGATTTCAACAAATCAAGATAATATCAATCTTGATTACAAATTGAACTTCCCTCTTGAAAAATCTAACGATGATTTAGTAAGAACAGTTCATATTGCAATCAAAGGAATTACAAATGATATTTCTAATGATTTCCAATTCAATACTGTAATTTCTAAATATAGAGAATTGACTAACGCAATCTATGATTGGCAAGCTAAGAAAAAAGACTTAACAGATGAAGACAAACAAGTTTTAAGTTTTGCAATCATATCACTTATAAAACTTATGTCACCTGTTGCAGTTCACTTAACTGAAGAAGCTTGGCATGAATTAGGTGGTAACGGTTCAATCCACGAACAAGAATGGTGTAAATGGGACGAAAATCTTGCAAAAGCTAGCTCAATAACTTTGGTTGTCCAAGTTAACGGAAAAGTTAAAGACAAAATCGAAGTTGATGAAAGTTTAGATCAAGATGCACTAAAACAAGTTGCTTTAGATAGTGAAAAAGTAAAATCATTAACTGAAGGTAAAACTATTGTTAAAGTGATTGTTGTTCCTAAAAAACTTGTTAACATCGTTGTTAAATAATTAGAAAAAAATAAACGACATAAAAAAGACTTTTCAAATTTTTGAAAAGTCTTTTTTATATTTAATGAATCATTTAAATTCTAAACTCTACCATACATATCTTCATATCGAATAATGTCATCCTCTGATAGAATATCACCCTTTTGAACTTCTATAATTTCAAGATCTTCTTCAAAAGGATTTTGTAATGAGTGAATTTCTTTTACTGCAATATCAACGCTATGCCCGGGAGATAAAATATGTTCTTTACTTTCCAGAACAACTTTTGCCATACCTGTTAACACAACCCAATGTTCACTTCTATGATTGTGAGATTGAACAGACAATTTTTGACCGGGATTTACGTGGATAATTTTAGAGATAAACCCTTTTCCTTCAGCAATTACTGTATAAAAGCCCCAAGGTCTGTAAACAGTTTTGTGAACTTTTTGAGTTCCATCATGTTGTTCTTTTAAGGTTTCGTAAATTTGTTTTACTTCTTGAGTTTTATCTTTTTTACAGGCTAGAATTGCGTCTTCAGTTTCAATAACTACAGTGTCTTCAAGACCGATAGTTGCAACTAATTTTGAAGATGAATAGACAAATGAATTTTTTGAACCTTTATCTAAAACGTGCCCAACAAAAACATTATTATTCTCATCTTTTGGACTAACTTCATAAATAGATTTCCAAGAACCTAAATCTTTCCAATCAGATTTCAACTCAACCATTGCCAATTTTTTACTTTTTTCCATTACGGCATAATCAATAGATATGCAAGGCATTTTTTCAAATTCTGTAAATGGAATATTTTTATCCGAACAATTGATATTTTTAATAATTTTAGCAATTTCAGGGCAATGATGTTCACATTCACTCAAAATAGTAGATGTTTTAAACATAAAAATTCCACTATTCCAAAAATAATTACCATCATTCAAATATTTTTGAGCTGTTTTGACATCAGGTTTTTCAGTAAAACTTTTAACCTTTCCATCTTCGGCACAGATATAACCAAAACCGATTTCAGGGTATGTAGGTTTAATCCCAAAAGTTACAATAAAACCTTCGTCAACATATTTTTGAGCTTCTTGAATTGTTTGTATAAATTTATCGTTATCCTCAATTAATAAATCCGAAGGAACAACTAAAACTGTTTCATCATTTTTACTGTTTTCAAAAATGTATTTAACACTAAGAGCAATAGCAGGAGCGGTATTTTTAGAAATTGGTTCAGATAAAATAATAGAATTTTCACTCAATTCGCCAAGTTGCATTCTAACATTTGCAGAATGTTTTGAATTTGTAACACTAATAATATTTTCAGCAGGAATAAATTTATTTAATCTTTCAAAAGTTGATTGCAGCAAACTTTTTTCTGCATACAAATTTAAAAGCTGTTTAGGATACAATTCTCTTGATAACGGCCATAATCTGCTGCCTGAGCCCCCTGCTAATATTACTCCAAACATTTCTGCTCCTTCTCCATATTTAATCCCTTAGGTACATTATACAACAAAAAATATTAATTCCCATAATATTAAGCGGTTTATAATATAATAATAATAAAAATGAAATTTGATAGCAAAAAATTTTATTCTTTTATTTAAAACAAATATTACTAAGTAAAAAGGTAGGTATATATGATACAAGCAATTAATACTGCAGCAACTCCAAAAATTAATTCACAAATAAATAATAACAATATCCGTAAAAAATCTTATCAAACTTCATCACAACAAGATACAAAAGCTCAAATAAATTATACAGGGCTTGACTCTCTTTCAAATTATAATCAGATGTTTATAAATAAACCAACACAAAAAATTATCGAACCATCTAAACCTACAATCTTACAACAGGAAGCGATAAAGACATTAAAAGGAGATAGAATTTATAGTTCAACAGGTACTCTAAATTCCATTATTACAAAAAATGATAAAACAACAACTGTTTACAAAATGGATACCGCAGCACCACAAGATGCAATAAGAAAAATAGAAACATTCGATAATAAAACAGGTAGATTAATTAGAACTCAAGAAAATTTAAACATAATAGAAAAAAATAAACTTCCAAGAACAGATATTATAGAAATTAACGATTACAGTACAGATTTTCCAAAACCTTTAAAAACTACTATTTACTATAAAGGTAAATTAGAAATGGTAGCAGAACATGAGTATGGTCCAAATAATTATAGCAAATTTTCCGTTATATCAAATACAGAACCACCAAAGATTATAGAAGAAAATTTTAAAGCACAAGGCATAAGAAAAACTACAAAATTTGATGCACAAGGAGATATTTCTACTGTTAGCTACATAAATAGTAATGATGAAAGCAAAAAAACAATTTATTATAAAAATGGCTTACCATCAAAGATTATAAATGAATCAAAATCTCCTATTGAAAATATAACAGGTATAAACCCACAATCTGATATTACTATAAAACCATCTCTTCCATTTATTTTAAATTATAATCCAATGACACTAGCTGGAGAAAGAAATTATTATTCTAATGGAATGATAGAAAGAATAAAAACAGAAACTTCAAATGATGGTGGTTATATTCTTCATAATTTTGGATTAAATGGCACATTAGAAGGAATTCTTGATATGTCCAACCCAAACAATAAAAAAACTATTTTATTTTTCCCAAATCATTACACTATAGAAGAAAATACAGCAAATAATATAAGAAAAACTACAATCTTTAATGATGATGGAACTAAAGAAGTTTCCTTATTTGATGGAAATAATAACATCCAAAAATATGCTGCTTATTTTCAAAATGGCAACTTAGCTTCTTATTTAGAAACTCTACCAGATGGCAATAAAACACTAATGAATTATGATAAAAACGGAAACTTAATAAACATATCATAATGAATTAAGGTAAATATCTCAAAAATTCTCTTGCAGTATGTTCAGGACTTCTGGCGTACATGATTGTATCAGTAATTGCAATTTTTTCGATGTTGTTTTGAACAATTTCATTTAAGTTTGATAAATTGATTTCTCCTGTAATAAATACAGGAATATCAATATTTTTATTTATCCAGCAAACATCTGTTATATCAATAGATTCGCTAACTTTTGCCGGATTAGTGTATATCGGGCCAAAAAGAACATAATCAGCACCTTCATTTACAGCTTCAATAACTTCATCAGTGCTTATACAAGATTTTCCAATAACAGCATTCTGCCCTAAAAGTTCTCTGGCATCTTCCAAACTAATGTCATTTTGTCCCAACAAAACACCATCAGCTTCAACGATATTTGCAATATCTATTCGGTCATTAATAATAAATGTTGCTCCATACTCATCACACAAAGTTCTAATCTTATGTGCAACTTCAACTTTTACGCAATCAGGAAGCTCTTTCTCACGATACAAGACTATGTCTACCCCGCCTTGCAAGGCTGAAGCTATCGCGTCCAAGAAATCATCTTTTGATAAAAATTTGTCAGAATTAGTTATCAAAAATAATTTCTTTTTTTCAAGTTTTAATAGATTAAATTGTTCTTTTAACTTGCTCCACATAAACCATTGTACCCCGTTAGGATTATACTAACATAAAAATATTGTTAGGAACTATAAATAAGTATAACTGTATTGAAAAAATGTGGTGTTTATAGTAAAATAACTTTTGATAGTAAAGGAGAAACTTATGGCTCAACAATTTAATCCACAGGGTATGAATCCGCAAAATATAAAAAAACGCTATGCTGTATTAGTATTTATCAAAGGCTCAACGGCACCGTAAAGAAGCTCAGGCTTTATACCAAGAATTAGTTGAAAAAATGCAAGCTCCAAATGCAACTATGATTGAAAAAGATACCGATGGACCATTGAAAAAAGTTTGTTTCTTATCAAATCAAATTGCAGCACTAGCCATTCAAGAAGAACAATTTATTTAAGATATGGAAAAGATATTATCAATAGAAGATATAGAAAATGCTGAAAACAAAACACTTTATTGTACTTTTGATGAAAAAATTGAAGGTATAGATTGTGTTACTCCTATCCATGCTGAATTGTGTGCAAAATCGCTCGGAGAATTTATAGAAATTTCAGGACATGTTACAGGCACTGTATTTTTGGAATGTGATTTGTGTCTTGAAAAATTTGAGCATAATTTGGATTTTGATATTGATGAATTATACTCAAAATACTCATTGCTAGGCGATTATGACGAGTCAGGGCAGGAGTTTGAGATTAAAGACGGTCAGTTTGTAACTGATTTGAATGGAGAAAAAGAGATTGATATTTATGACTTATTGTATCAATCCGTAATATTAAGTTTCCCAAATAAGAAAGTTTGTGGTATTAATTGTAAAGGAAAGGATTTTTTCACAGAAGAAACTTTACCTGACCCAAGACTGGATGTCTTTAAAAATATCCAAATTAACCCAAAAAATTAGTTAGTACAGAAAATAAAAAAGGAAAAACAAAATGGCAGTACCTAAGAAAAGAACAGGACATTCCGCTCAAGGCAGCAGAAGATCTAATTGGAAAGCTACAAAGCCTGAAACAACAAAATGTCCTAATTGCGGAGAAACAGTTTTAACACATACAGTATGCACAGCATGTGGCACTTATAAAGGCCAACCTGTAAAACTAGCTGATAAAGCAGCTGCAGCAGAAGCTCCTGCTAAAAAAGCGGCTAAAAAATCAACCAAAAAGGCAGCTGAAAAAGTAGAAGAAGCCAAAGTGGAAGAGGTTAAAGCTGAAGAATCTGTTGAAAAAACAGAAGAGTAATTTTAAAATTTTGCAGAAAGCGACAAGTCAAAATGCCGCTTTCTGCAGTAAATGATTGAAAGACTTTGGAGAGAGAAAAAGAATGGCAAGAATAGCAATAGATGCAATGGGTGGAGATTATGCACCAAAAGCAATAGTTGAGGGTGCTCTATGGGCAGCGCAAGAGTATGGCGTAGGTCTTGAACTCGTTGGTAGAGAAGATGAAATTAAAGCCGAGCTTGATATTATTAGAAATACCGGTTACTTTTTGTCGGATTGCGGTACAAAAGGCCATAAAAGAAAGATTAGAATTGATTTAGATAAAATAGATTACACTATTACTAACGCTTCTGAAGTTATTGGCATGGGTGAAGCTGTTGGTCAATCTATTAGAAAGAAAAAAGACTCTTCAATAGTTGCTTCTGTTAGAGCAGTTGCCGAAGGCAGATGTGAAGCTGTAGTATCCGCTGGTTCTACAGGGGCTGCAATGGCTGCAAGTTTATTTGGTCTGGGACGTATTCACGGAGTTTCAAGACCGGCAATTGCTGTTACTCTTCCGACAATGAAAGAACCTGTTGTACTGATTGATGGCGGCGCAAACAGTGACTGTACTGCAGAAATGCTTGCACAATTTGCAGAAATGGGTGTGGCTTACGCTAAGTATGTTGTAGGAATTGAAAACCCTAAAGTTGGTATCCTTAGTATCGGCGAAGAAGAGGGAAAAGGTAATGCACTGGTTAAAGAGACTTATCCTCTTTTAAAAGAAATGCATGAACAAGGTCGTATTACTTTTGCCGGTAATATTGAGGGTAAAGAATTATTTATAAATAAATGCGATGTAGTTGTTTGTGACGGTTTTGCAGGCAATGTTGCTCTGAAAGTTACAGAGGGTACTGCATCAATGCTATTAAAAATGATTTCAACAGAATTCAAATCTGATATTGTTGGAAGTATAATTGGCTTGATGGCAAAGCCATTTTTAAGAAGAATTTTGAAAAAAATTAATTGGGAAGTTTTTGGTGGTATGCTATTATTAGGAGTAAAGGGAATCTCTGTTATAGCTCATGGACGCAGCTCATCATATGCAATGAAAAATGCTGTAAGAGCCGCTGTTAGAGTGCTTAACAAGGATATAAACTCAAAAATTGCAGAAAATATAAATAGATAGGAAAAGATTATGTCAAAAACTATGAAACCTCTAAGAATTGCCGGTGTTGGATATAGTGTACCGGAAACGGTTATTACAAACGACGATTTAACCAAATTATATGAAACATCTGATGAATGGATTTATACACGTACTGGTATAAAGGAAAGACGTGTTGTTTCAGGTAATGAAAGTGCTATTGATTTAGGCGTTGAAGCCTCTCAAAAAGCTATTGAAAAATCAGGTTTTAAAGCTGAAGATATTGATTGTGTAATTGCAGCAGCTTCAGCTCCTCCACAATTATATCCTGCTTTAGCTTGTGATATTCAAGCAAGATTGGGGATTCCAAACTATGTTCCGGCTTTTGATTTAACTGCTGCTTGTACAGGTTTGATTTATGCATTACAGGTTGCAAGAGGTCTGATTGGTGCAGGTTTATACAAAAATATTTTACTTGTGGCTGCGGATAATAATTCAAGATTAGTGGATTGGAATGATAGAGGAACCTCAATTTTATTTGGTGATGGTGCAGGTGCAATGATTGTTACTGAAGCTGAAGATGGAATTGATGATGTTTTATCGTTGAATGTTCATGCGGATGGTGAGATTGGTCAATATATTTACATGAATATGCCCGGTAAAAATTGTCCTCTTGTGGAACAATCTGATGAAGTGGATTCTAAAATACACATGACAGGGCGTGATGTATATAAATTTGTAGTAAGTACACTGCCAAAATATGTTGATATGGCAATTGAAGATGCAGGTATGACTGCAGATGATATAGACTACTTAATTCCGCATCAGGCAAACCAAAGAATTATTGAAGCTTTACAACAAAGACTTGGATATTCTGATGAAAAAGTTATTTCAAATATTAAATATTACGGTAATACATCAGCGGCATCAATTCCAATTGCTTTAGTGGAAGGTGTTGAAAAAGGTACAGTAAAACTTGGTTCAACAGCTATTTTATGTGGATTCGGTGCAGGTATGACATGGGGTGCTGCAGTTGTCAGACTTCGTGACGGTATTTGTTAGAGTTATTTTAATAAAAATAGTATAATTTTATTTAAGAAATCTCCTGAGTATTCGGGAGATTTCTTTTGTCATTCTATGAATGTTATATCACCTGGAGCGTCTGTTTGTTCACTCTGAACTGACACTTCATCTTGAACCACGCTTAGGATGAAAGACAAAGCTTCGAGCAAAAAGATTCTTGATGAAAATTTGTATATAGTTCTCAATTTCTTTATATTGATAAAATATAAAAAATTGTGTATAATGGCTTTGGTATTATAAAATAAGGAGAAGAGTATGTCAAAATTCAACAATATCAAGAAAATCGGGGGGGGGTAACCTTTTAAAGCTTTACTCCGACAGTATTCTAAGGTCTTTGAAATTATTTGGTTTAAATTATTTTCCAAATCCAACCTCTCACTGTCATTCTGAACCGGTATGTCACCCTGAACTTGTTTCAGGGTCTCAACCCCATTGCACAACGAAGAGATTCCGAACCAAGTTCGTAATGACAGTGCTCGCCAAGAATGCAGCATTTACACTTGCCGAAGTCCTCATTACTCTTGGGATAATTGGTGTTGTTGCTGCATTAACTATACCTGGATTAGTTACTAAATATACCGAAAAAGCTACAGTGTCATCTGTTAAGGCTGTTTTTTCTATGCTATCTCAAGGTTTTCGCTTGGCGATTGATGAGTATGGCGAAGTTTCAACTTGGTGCGATATTAAAGCTAGTTCTGACTATGATGATTGTTCTGCTATTATTGCAGAGAAACTTTCTCATTTTGTCAAAATGACACCTGTAACAAAATATAATGTAGTTTATAAAAATAGATTTAATAATGTTCATATGACTTTTACTAACAATATATGGGTATTAAATAATGGGACTGTATTGAATTTTGCGTCACACAATGGAGATAGATCTCCAAAAGACTGGTGTAAAACAAGTGCATCATCATCACTAGCATCGAGTTTATATTATGGTTCTTGTGGTTATATTTTTCTTGACATAAATGGTGCATCACTACCAAATATTGATGGAAGGGATGTCTTTAAATTGCATATATATTATGATGGTCTAGCTCCTGTTGGTAGAAAAAGAGACACTATTTGGGTGAATTCTTTTAATGATCAATGTATGGGTAAAAAAGAATTTACGTATTTTGGATCATGTACAGGCTGGGTAATTGAGAAAGAAAACATGGATTATTTACATTATACTAATTTAACTTATTAAAAAAGAGAGGCAAATGCCCTCTCTTTTTATCTATAATTTGTAAATTGCAGCGGATAATCGTATTTATCTTCATTCTTGCGTAATTCTTGGATTACAGCTTGAAGATCATCCTTATCTTTACCGGAAACTCTTACTTGTTCCCCCTGAATTGATGCTTGAACTTTTAATTTAGTACCTTTAATATCTGCTACAATTTTCTTTGCAAGTTCTTGTGTTAATCCTTTTTTTAGATTGAATACCTGACGAACATTTCCGCCCAACGCATTTTCTACACTTTGAGGATCCAGTATTTTTAGGCTAAGGTTTCTTTTTGATAATTTTGATTGAAGAATATCAACAATATTTCTTAATTTCATTTCGTCATTAGTTGTGATAGTAATTGATTTATCCACGTCAAGGTCAACTTGTGAATTTGAATTTTTTAAGTCAAATCGTGACGTCAATTCTCTTTTTACCTGATCAACGGCGTTGACAAGTTCTTGTTTATCGTATTCTGATACAATATCGAAACTGCAATCTTTAGCCATAATTTTATCCTCCATATTTATTTGAACATACTAATTCTATAAATATTACATAAAAAAGTAGGATTTTTCAATCCTACCTAAAACTACACACTACCATTCTATTCTATTACAGGGAATTATAATTATTTTGTTTTTTGAAATAAGTTTTTGATAAATTGAACTATTTTTTTGCCGCCCTTAAAGCAAAGTATGCCTGCGGCTAATAGTCCGGTACCAACTAATACTTTTTTAATTATTGATTTATCACGTTCTTTTCTTGTTGGCTGGTATAAGTCGTTGTCTAAATTTCCTTTAATTCGTGTACCGTTCATTGTTCCGCTTATGCCAGGATAAAATGTTCCGCCCGCAAAAGTGAATGGCGGCATAGGCAGCATTCTGTTTAAATTATTTGTGCCAATATCTTCGGTTAAGCCCGGATTTGACAGATTGTAACTACTGCTGTTAAACATAACAAACCTTTTTAATAACCTTTTACCTGTATTTATATAAAGTATTTTTTTGTAAAATAATTTACTTTTTGAAAAAAATCTGGTTTAATATTCTTAACAATATAAGGGGAAAACTATGAAGATGTTCAAGAGATGGTATGATGCAGATTCTGTTGTAAGTAAGGCAATTAATGATTTAGAGCATGCTCCTGAAGAAATTCAGGTAAGATGTGCAGACTATATTATTGAACTGCTGAAAGATGTGGAACTTGAAGAGTTGAGTTTAGAAGATCAGTATAACTATATTATGCGCAGATGGTACGACAAAAATGTTAAAGTTTCTCATGCTGTTGAGTATTTGAGGTTATCTCCGGTTGAAGTCCGCAGGGAAACAGCTTTGAAAGTTGTTAAATATCTAAAAGAAATCTCTGATGTTTCTTAATATTTAGACTTTTTTGCTTTTATATTGTTTAATATATTATGGAGGGATATTTTGTGTCTGACGAGATAAATAAAAATGTAATAAATTTATTTTCTAGCCATAATAACAACCATATAACACCGGAGGTTAAAGATAAAATAAAATACTATGCCGGATTTAATTATGTTAAAATAAAGAAAGATACAAACGGAAATAAATTTAATAAAGAACATTTGCTGAAATATTCTGCTAAATGTCATTACATGGTGACAGTTATGCGAGAACTTGACAATGAAATTGTTTTGTATTCTTATGATGTCCCAAATGATGATTTATTTAAATTTATGAAATCATTTGATGAAAATACATTGGATGGAAAAATTATTGAAATTGACAAATATTTCCCCGATGATTTAGCCTGAAAGAGATAGAGAAAGATGTGTTTTTTTAAGCAATACCACGAAAGTTTATTTAAATGTTTTAAACCATATCAATACGTAGGAGGAGAATACTTATCTCATAATAAAGATTTTGAGAGTGCAAAGGTGAAATTTGCATTGGCTTTTCCAGATAAATATGAAATAGGTATTTCAAATCTAGGTGTTCGTGTGTTATATGAACTGATTAACCGAGAGCAAGACTATATGTGCGACAGAGTGTACGCTCCGGAACCGGATTTTAATCCTCATCCGCTGTATTCACTGGAATCTAAAAGACCGCTTAAAGAATTTGACGCTGTTGGTTTTTCACTACAATATGAAATGGCTTATCCTACGATTTTGAAAATGCTTGAAATGGCGGACATTCCTTATAAAAATTCAGAAAGAACAGATGAAGATCCAATTATTATTGCAGGAGGTCCTTGCACTTATAATCCATTACCGGTAAGTGATTTTATTGATGTATTTATGATTGGGGATGGTGAAGATTCAATTCTTGAAGTTTGTAAAATTCTTGATCAAACAAAAGGTCTGCCAAGGACTGAAAGAATAAAAGCTCTTTGCGAGGGTGAAAATTCCGGCAGATGGTCAAAGATTACGGGTGGAAAGGTTAAAAAACGTATTGCTCAATTGTCTTATGACACAGCATTAAAATCATACCCTATTCCGTTTTCATCTTCAATTCAGGATAGAGCAGTTGTTGAAATTAGACGCGGATGTGGTCGTATGTGCCGTTTCTGCCAGCCCGGGCACGTTACTCTGCCTATTAGGGAAAGAAGTGCGGATGATATTATAAAAATTACAAAGGAACTGGTAAAAAATACAGGTTATGATGAATATTCACTCCTGTCTCTTTCTTCAAATGATTATGCTAATATTAATGAAGTTATAAAAGAACTTTCTGTTGATTTTAATGATAAAAAGATTTCGGTTTCTCTTCCTAGCCAGAGAATTGACGGATTTAACCTTGAACTTGCAAACCTTGTTCAAAGTGTTAGAAAATCTACAATGACATTAGCTCCTGAGGCTGGCAGTCAGCGACTTCGTGATGTGATTAAAAAAAATATTACTGAAGAACAAATTATGAATGCCATTTTGACATTATATGAAAATGGCTGGTCAAGAGTTAAGTTGTATTTTATTTGTGGGCTGCCGACAGAAACTCTTGATGACATGGATGAAATGGCAGAATTGTTCCGTAGAATAAGATATCGTTCAAGGCTAATGAAGAAAGAAAAAGGATTAAAGCATTCTCTAGATTTAACTTGTACGCTTTCTATATTTGTTCCTAAGCCGTTTACACCATTCCAGTGGTGTCCGCAGATGAGTTTAGAAGAAGTTACCGAGCATATTCACTATCTGATGGATCAGGTTAAACATATAAAAGGGGTAAAAGTTAATTATCACGAAAAATTTGTTTCCTTGTTAGAAGCTGTTTTAACCCGCGGTGATGATTCGTTATGCCGGTACATTGAAGCGCTTTATAAAAAAGGATGCTATCTTGATGCTTGGGGTGAATTTTTTGATAAAGATATTTGGTTTGAAACTGCTGATGAATTGAATATAGATTTAAATGCTCTTGCACAAACTCAGTACTCAATCAATGAACCGTTGCCATGGGATTTTATAGATATAGGTATAAATAAAGAATGGTTTGTTGATGAATACAAAAAAGCCTATTCAGTTGATTCAAATTCTCCGCATTTTGTTTCTACATGCCAGCAAGGGTGTGTAAATTGCGGAGTTTGCAAAAATTTTGGTGTTCGAAAAATTATGGATAAGCCATTCAAAGCTTCTGATGTGGCGCAATTGATTGTAAAAAAAGAGCCTGTAGATCCTGCATTGTGTCCAAAAGATGTAAAAGAAGTGTTCAGATATCGTGTGAAATTGACAAAAACAGGAATTTTAAAGTATTTTTCACATCTGGATTGGCAAAATACATTTTTTAAATCAATTACAAGATCAAATTTAAAGGTAGCATTTTCTTACGGTTATAACCCTACAATGAAAATATCAATGGGAGTTGCTCTGCCGCTGTTTTGTGAAAGTTTGACCGAGCTTGTAGATATTGAATTGTGGGAAGATGTTGATACTGAATTTATTAAAAACGAATTGCAAAGAGTTTTGCCGGAAGAATCTGATGTTATATCTGTGAATAAAATAGATAGAAGTGCTCCGTCTATTGATCAAACAGCAAGCTGGGCTGAATACAAAGTTAAGATATTTAACTCCGCACTTTACGATTTTGATAAATTAGTATATAATACAGAAAAAGTTTTATCTTCTGATGAAATCTTAATTAAGAAGAAAAACAAAAAAGGTTTAGTAAAAACAGTAAACATAAAATCATCAATCGGGTCGCACCGGTTTGAAAACGGATGTTTATTTATAGTATTAAAAACAGGGCAGGGTTCAGAAATTCCGCCTCTGAGAGCTGATATATTGATGAATGTTATTGCTCCGGATGTAGTCTTTGATATTACAAGAGTGAAATTTCTATCCGAAACCTTGCATGAGTTATAGTAAAGGATTTTTTATGAACGACAGAAACAGAAATGCTAATCAAAGTATTGAAAAAAAGATTGTTATTGCAGAAAGAGACAATATTGCTGCAGTTTTAGAAAACAAAAAAGTTACAGACTTTTTTATCCATCGAGGTGAAGTTTTACTAGGGGATGTTTATCTTGCTACAGTTGATAATATTCTGCCAAGTATTGACGCAGCTTTTGTTAACGTTGGTACTGATAAAATGGGCTTTTTACATGCTCAGGATGTAATGGGTAAAGGAACTCTGAAAGAAAAACTTTCACCAAAACAAAAACTTGTTGTTCAAGTAGTAAAAGAGCCTACCGGGCACAAAGGGCCAAGAGTAACTACAGAAATTAGTTTACCTGGAAGATTTTTGGTTTTAATGCCAAATGAACCGGGGGTAAGTGTTAGTAAAAAAATTGAGAATTCAAAAGAACGCGCAAGATTAAAGGCAATTGTTAATCTTATAAAACCTGTTGGCGTAGGGGTAATTATCAGAACAGAAGCAGAGGGTCAATCAGAATCTGATATTCAGGAAGATTTAGAAATTCTTTTGGAAAAATGGAATAATATCATTACTTCAGCTGAAACTTTGAATCCTCCAAATCTGATTTATAGAGATCAGGATTTGCTTTATCGCGTAATTAGAGAAGCCTGCACAGATGATGTTAAAGAAATTATTGTTGATACTCCATTTGCACTTAACAGAGTGCAGTCTATCCTGCAAAACTGGCATATGTCAAAAGGTATTCAAGTGACATTATACAAAGGAACAGAACCTCTATTGATTGCTATGGATATTCATAAAGAGATAAAAGCTGCACTAAATGTAAAAGTTAATATGCCATCTGGCGGTTATCTGTTTATTCAACAAACTGAGGCTTTAACTGTTATTGACGTTAACAGCGGTAAATTTATAAGTTCAGCAACTCAAGATGAAACTATTTTAAAAACTAATATTGAAGCTGTTCATGAAATCGCAAGACAATTGCGCTTGCGTAATATAGGCGGAATGGTTATTGTTGACTTTATTGATATGATGTCAAGAGCTGATAAGCTGGCCATGATGGAAGAATTGGAAATTGCGCTTGAGCCGGACAAGGCAAAACCTCAGGTTGGTCAATTGTCTGATTTAGGACTTGTTGAGTTGACAAGACATCGTCAAGGTCAATCTCTATCTGAAATATTTACTAAAAAATGTCCTCATTGTCAGGGGAGCGGTTATTCAATGATTGAATTTAACTTTGCAACTCCAACTGCAGAGGGTGAATATAGAGCAAAAGCTGCAAAATTGAAATTACCTACCGGAAATTACAAAAAGAATAACAAATTTAATAACAAAAATAACCAGCAGCAAAATGTTCAACCTCAAGAACAGGTTCAAGAGCAGCCGCAGAAAATTGCTATAGAAACAGAACCATCTGTAGTGGCATCTGAAGAGGTTATCAAAAAAGAGAATAATAAACGCAATAAAAATAGAAAAAATAAATTTGATAAAAATAAACAGGCTCAAGATGTTAAAGAAGTGGCTCAAAATGAACCTGTAGTAGAATTACCAGAACAAAATCCATTGGTGGTTTCAGAGCAAAAAGTTGAACAATCCGCTGCAGCTCCTGTGGTTAAAGAAGAAATAGTTCCGGTTTCTGAAGAATCATCAGAGCAAATTCAGGCAGCAGAAGAAGTTGTTCCTGAACCTAAGATAAAAGGTAAATCAAGAAAAAGAAAAGCTGCTGCAAAAAAATCAGTAGAACAAGTTGTAGCATCTGAAGATTCACCTGTTGCTGATAACAAAGAACCAGCAGTTGCTGTATCTTCACAGGAACTTTCAGCAAAAGAAGAGCCTCAAAATGAAGAGAAAATTCAAGAAGATGAAAAACCTAAAAAAAGAACTAGACGTCCTAACAGAGGGACTTCAAAAACTTCTAAAAAGTCTAAGAAATCAGAGGATTTAAGTGAAGAATAGAGTTTTTACACGTATTGTATCTGCAGCATTAGGAGTGTTTTTTAGCACTTATAATGCTGCATTTGCACAATCTTCTCATATTGCAGAAATTAAGACAGTCGCAGTAAAATTTATTCTTGCTATGCTTGGTGTTGCTCTTTTTTCTATTCTTATATTTGTAGGGTTATCCTTGTATAATAGATTTTTTGTGGCCTCGCAAATTAAAGATTTTAATTTAAGTAAGGACTCTTTGAGGACTCCAATTGATACGGATGAGGCTATACTGTCATTTATTACTAAAAATAGGTTGAAATAATGAAGAAACATGCAGTTGGAATTTTGGAATTACTTATTGTTATTTTCCTTGCGATAATAATTTATTTTACCTGTTTTCATTCACAATATGGAAGAAAAAATCCGTTTGCAGATAATTCTAGAATAAATTCACAACAAGAAATTATAGATACAAAAATTCAAGAAATTGAGAACACAAAGGCTTTAAAAAAGCAAATTGAAAAGAATTTAAGTGAGGGTAATGAATAGATGAAAAAATCAACGTTATTTGATATTATTTCACCCGTAATGATTGGACCGTCAAGTTCGCACACCGCAGGAGCTGTCAGACTAGGACTTCTTGCCAAAAATATATACAAAAATAAACCTGAAAAAGTTATTTTTAGACTTTATAATTCATATGCTCATACCGGAAAAGGGCATGGTACAGAAAAGGGACTTCTTGCAGGTGTCTTAGGTTTGAGTGTTGATGATAGAAGAATTAAAGATATTTTTAATTCAGAGTTGGCAAAAACTGTGGACTATGATTTTGAATATTATGATAATTTTAAATATCATCCTAATGCTGTTGAAATCTTATTTGATGGTGAAAATAAGATGACTGTCTCGGGTGACTCAATAGGTGCCGGTGAGGTTGTTATAAGAAAAATTAATGAGTTTAATGTTAAGTTAACCGGAAAATACAATACTCTAATTCTAGTTTATAAAGATAAGCCCGGTATGATTTCTACAGTTACATCGTTAATTCAGTCTAAAAATATAAATATTGCATCTTTGAATTGTGATAGAAGTGCAAAAGGTCAGGAGGCATCAATGATTATTAGTGTTGATGGTCATCTTGATGCAGGAGTGGTAGAATCTGTAGAAAATATTGCAGAAGTGTACTTTGTAAGTTATGTGGAAAAATTGGAAAATTAAAATATGGAAATAAGTATAAATACATTTGAACAGTTATTTAATGCTTGTGTATCTCAAAATAAAAAAATATATGAGGTTGCGCAGGAAAACATGGCAAAGGATGCGGATATTAGTGTAGAAGAGGTTAGAATATTTACATCTAAGAGTCTTGTCGCAATGAAAGAAGCTATTCATACAGGTCTTGCCAGCCGTGAACTCTCTATGAGCGGAATGTGCGGACAGGATTGTCATAGAGTTCAACAGAGATTTCGTTCAGAACGGGCAATGTTCGGACCTGTATTTGAAAAAATTATTGAGTATGCTCTTGCTACGAGTGAAGAAAACATAAGAATGGGTAAAATTGTTGCCTGCCCTACTGCCGGCTCATGCGGTATTCTACCTGCAGCTTTGATAGGTGTTAGTGAAGAGTTTAATTATTCAGAAAGAGAGCAGCTGAATGCTTTAATTACCGCAGGTGAAATCGGTCGAATTATAGCGGCTAAAGTTTCTTTAGCTGGGGCGGTGGCGGGATGTCAGGCTGAATGCGGTGCGGCATCAGCCATGAGTGCTGCTGCAGTTTGTCAATTAAAAGGCGGAAGTGTTTCTCAAATTTTAAATGCTGTGGCTCTTGCGCTTAAAAATTTATTAGGACTTACTTGTGACCCTGTTGCTGGACTTGTTGAGGTTCCATGTGTTAAGAGAAATCCATTTTTAGCTGTCCATGCCATCACTGCTGTAGAATTAGCTTTGTCCGGAGTTGAATCAAAAATTCCGCTTGATGAAGTTATTGATGCTATGGAGCAGACAGGTGCTTTGATGTCTCCTACATTGAAAGAAAGTTCACAGGCTGGTCTTGCAACAACAAAAACTGCTTTACAAATTAGAAAGCAAGTTTTTGGAGTTTAATTATGTATATTACCTAAAATGAGAAGCTCTCATTTATACAATGAGAGCTGATTAGCGCGTATAGCTTTTTATAAGAAGAATAGGGTCTTATTGTTTATTAAATCCAATAGGTTTTCTTTTTGAATGTCTGTGTTGATTTCCAAATGTTTCTATAGCATTTAGAAAGTCTTCTTGTGTAATTTTAGCGCCAAGCATGTCAGAATCTGCAAAGGTTCCATTTTCCATTTTTTCATATATTCCTAGGCGATTCATCATGTTCTCTCTTGCTAATTTACTCACAAATTTGATGTCACTACCTACAGCTTTAAGTTCGAATAATTTCTCAGAAAGTTCATCCATATTAATATCGTTATCCAGAGGTCTGTTTTTTGTATGAATCTTTAGAATCTCTTTAACTCCATCTTTATCCGGAGCACCAACTAGAATATGTTTGCTGAATCTTTCAGCTCTTTTGAGGGCTCCATCAAGTGCATCATACTTATTTGTTAGTCCAAGTATAAATACATCATCATTTTCGTTATAAATATCTGTCATACAGGTCAAAATTTGATTAACAAGTTTTGCACCATGCGGATCCATGTCTCCGCGTTCCTTGCCGATAGCATCAATTTCATCAATAACACCAATTGACGGCTGATTAGCTTTTAGTTCATCAAACCATGCTCGAACATTTGCTTCAGATTCGCCTACCCATTTTGATTCAAAGTTAGTTCCGCTTAAATACATATAATTCATTCCTGATTCATTTGCCAGAGCCCTACAAAGTTCTGTTTTTCCGGTGCCCGGAGGCCCATATAAAATATAACCTCTGGTTATATCTTCTCCGGAGTGTCCCGTAGGATATTTAACAGGAAATAATATTCCTTTTTTTAGTTCCTGTATGGCATTTGCCTGTCCGCCAATACTGTTAAACATAACTTTACTCTGAGGATTATCGGCCTGTAATATGCGTTTTGTTACAGTTTTTGTGTTAACTTTAACAAGTTCTTCTTGAACTTCTTGTGAGAAGTCATACACTTTTGAAAATATGTGCCTGCTAAAACTTAGATCAGCCTTTGGTTTATCTTTCAGATGAATAACGTCATTTGCATACTGAATTGTATCATTGTTAATAACGTAGAAACTGTTTCCAGGTTCAAGAAAATATTGCTTTCCTCCTGTTAGATACGAAATTTTCTTATCATTAATGTTTAGAAGTTCAATATCTCCAACTGAATTTTTGAAAAATGCATAATTATTTTCTATATTTTTGTCCGGTAAAAATATTTCTTTTTGTATCAATTGTTTTAACTTGCCAAGATTCTTTTTTAAGGCTATTTGAGCTTTATTAAAATTATTTCCGGTTACAATAATATCTCCTTGACTCAAATTTTGGAATAAGGCGGCTAATCGTTCTTCGATAGGAAGCTGCTGCGCAAGTTCAGTCGCTGCTTTTGCAATATTTCCTGTGAATACAGACTGCTTTCTATTAATTAAATCTTTTCCGTATCCATAATCAGGTAAATTGTGCATTTCTTGATGCAAGACAGAATTAGAGGTTTGATTATCTTTTTTAATTGTATTTGTTACATTTGTTTTGGCATAATAATTTATGCTCTGAATACTGCTAATTCTCATCTTGACACCTCACTAAGTCTGATTCCCTAATCAAACAACTAATATCTACTACTTATGTAGTATAATATCTTTTTCCCTATACAATTGTCAAGTAATTATTTGACTTAGACTGAGCGGATAGCTGATAAGAAACCTTGTAAATTGCTATAATGATAGTATTTAGTACACTTGTTGCGGAGTTTACAATTCGTAATATATTTTAAAACAAAATAAAAAAACAAGTCTAATGACTTGTTTTTTTAACTTACGCTCGAAGAGATTCGAACTCCCGACCTTTTGGTTCGTAGCCAAACGCTCTATCCAACTGAGCTACGAGCGCTTATTTCTTTCTTCTTTTTTATATTATTCTAAACATAGAAATTTTTCAAGTGCTATTTTAGAGATTTATGTAGTAGTTGTGCAAAATGACTATTATTACTACATAAATTTGTTTTGTGAGCTATTTGATCAATCTGATTTTGAACTAGGTTCGAAATAAAAACAAAATAATATGATAATAAAGCATGCATTCGAGCCGTCAGTTTGACTCTAGACTAGTAAGCGAGAAAATTAATAAAATATATGTTGAAATACAGCGAATGAAGTGACAATCAAGAAAAAATTTTTTAATGTTTAAAACAGGAATTATTATTAAGCTTTAAATAATAAAACACTGTATCATATTATATATGGAGGTATATAATATGAAATTGACACCAAGAGAACTTGAAGTTTGTGAATGCATTGTTGAAGGTTTAAATAATAATGAAATTGCGGCAAAACTATTTATAAGTAAGCACACGGTAAAAACGTATGTTAGTCAGATTATGAATACATTAAACGCAAAAAATAGAACAAACGTTGCTTATATTCTGGGAAAAGAAAATATTATAAACCTGTAACATTTTTGCATTTCATAAAAATTATTTTATACTTTTAATAAGGTAGAATTTTTATGAAAAACTTTTTTATTAAATTACTATTTTTATTTGCGTTTATCCTCACATTTGCTGTTAATACATTTGCAGCAGGCGATTTAGGCATTACATCTGTTGTGTATGATAATTCTTCTGCTTTTGTTGCAATTAATAGTTTTGATAGTGAACCGTTAACTCTGCAGGCTCCGCCTAAACTATATATTGTTGAAGATGAACACAAGGCTTATTTTGATATTAATTCTGCAGTCTTAAAGTGTCCGAGACAAGATTTAGTGATTAATTCTTCGGATATACAGGAAGTTGTGGCCAGCCAGTTTTCAACAAATCCAAATATTGTAAGATTCGTTATTTCTTATAAAGAGGGGTTTAATCCAAAGAATATACAGTTAAAGGTGTTAAATAATACTTTATTTATTGCATTCAGGCATCCGTCTATGGAAAATTTTTATTTCCAGCAGATTTATTCTGAGGCAAATATTGACGAATTATTTGAACCTGCATCTATACAAATTCCGGTTCCTGTGACTTCAGATAATGTGCTGGGACAAATCAATTCCGCGTTTAATACTGCTGACTCTCAGGATAGAGGATATATTCTTGTAAAAAAAGATTTACAGATGAAGTCAAAATACTATCTTGATAATGTAAATTTTAAAAATAATAGTATAATTATCACCGGCGTAGGTTCATATACTATTTCAAAACCAATGTACCTGTCTAATCCGTCAAGAGTTGTATATGATGTAACAAATGCGGTTGTTAATAACGCTATACGAAACAAAGAAATAAAATTTAACCAATCTGATTCTATAAAAATTGGTCAATTTAATAGAAATACTGCAAGAATTGTTATAACTACTGCAACTCCGGATGTGTATGTTCCAATTTTATACAGTGATACTCAAAGGCTTGTATTTATTGATAAATTGAATATCAGCCCTCAAACTTTATATTCAGGAACTGCAGATTTAACAGGTGTTTATTATGAAAAATCTTCTGATAAAATCCATGGAGTTAAACTTGTATTTTCAAAACCTGTTGTATCAGGTGTAATAAGGAATTATTCAAATATTGAACTGCTTTTATATAATGTAGATAAATTTATGAATTCGTCTTTTGAATCTGCCCTAAAACATACTGTATTTTCAGATATATTAGTTTCTTCAATGCAGGGAGGCGGGCTCAAACTGACTCTTCCTGCCGATAAATCAGATATTGTTGAAGTAATGATTGGTTCAGATGGTAAGACAATGAGATTTAGGGAAACTTCAAAGGTGCAGCTTCCTGTTCAAAATAATCCAACACCTGTAATTGTTCCTCCTGTAAAAGTCCCAGGCAAAAAGGTCGTTGTTATTGATCCGGGGCACGGTGGTTCTGATGTCGGTGCGACAAGAAATGGGATATATGAAAAAAATATAACTCTTGAGATTTCAAAAATGATTGCAGATATGCTTCGCAACAAGGGATACGAAGTTGTGATGACAAGAACTACAGATAAAACTGTATCCTTACAAGAAAGAGTAGAATTAAGTGAAAATTCTAATCCGGATATCTTTGTGAGTATCCACGTAAACTCAAGTAACAGTGAAACTCCTAGCGGCTTGGAGACACATTATTATAAAGATAACAGTTTAGATTTAGCAAAAAATGTTCATGCGTCCATGCTTAATAATATAAATTCCCAGAACCGCGGCTTGTTCAAATCTAAATTTTATGTTATAAATCATACTACAGCCCCTGCAATTCTGGTTGAAATTGGATTTCTTTCGAATCCGTCAGAAAGGGAACAACTTATTTCTGACCATAGAAAACAAGCAACCGCAAAGGCTATAGTTGAGGGTATTTATGAATATTTCAAATAGTTATAACTGTGATTCTCCAATAGCTTTTTTTGATTCTGGAGTTGGAGGATTAACAGTTTTAAACAAAGTTAAAAAACTTTTGCCTGATGAAAGTTATATATATTATGGGGATACGCTGCATGTTCCTTACGGCGAAAAATCTAAAGAGGAATTGTTAGAGTACTCTGATAAAATTATTAAATTTTTTGAGTCTAAACACTGCAAGGCTGTTGTAATGGCATGTAATACAACTTCTTCTGTAATATACGACTCTATAAAAGATAAATATAATTTAAAAATTTACCCAATCGTGCAGTCAGTTGCTGAAATTCTAGCGGAAATGCCAATTGATAGACTTGGCGTTTTTGCAACAAGAGCTACAATAAATTCTAACGTTTATCCTAAAGAGATTGGAAAATACAATCCGCGGATGTCAGTATTCGGGCAACACTGTCCAAATTGGGTAAATATTGTAGAAAACAATACTCTGGATGATGTTTCAAGTATTGAAATTGTTAAAACTGATTTAGATAATATGATGAAAAATAATCCTGAAAAGATAGTTTTAGGATGTACTCATTATCCTTTTTTATTAAAAATATTGTCAAAATTCGCGCCGGCTGAATTATTTATAGATCCTGCAGAAAATTTTGCACAGTATATTAAAGCAGATTTGGAAAAATCATCTTTACTGGTTAAAAATAAACTAAAGCAAGAAGAATTTTATGTAAGTTCTGCTCCGCAAAAATTTTTTGAAGCTTCAAAAATGTTTTATAATTTAAAAACAAAACCTGAATTATTAACTTTTTAATATAATGTCAAGGCATTCGTCATATGTAGAAATTTCAATGATGTTCGGGTTTTTAAACAGTCTTTTATTTGTTATGTCCAGTTCTGTCACATTTTCCTTAACTGCATATATTTTTATATCACGACTCAGGGCTTCAAATACCGGCGCAGCCCCTAGAGAGTTATGAGGCATAACAAGAAAATCAAGATTTGAAATATTTATTCCAGTATTTTTATCTGTTGATATTTGAGGTGCGTTTGAGAGTCCGAGTAATATGCACGGTAAGAAAGTCGGAGTAATATATTCAGAAGCCGCCTTACTATTTACAATATTTGTAGAAATACTGTAATCTGTGAAAGCCGGCGAATGTGCACAAGGTATTTTAAAATATTTAGATATGCAGTGCGAAATTATCGCTTCAACCCCTCCCACCGGATCAGGTCCATGTCCGTTTGCGTAGTCAGTGTTTATATCTTCCGGATCCTTAAATAGACAAACAATA
>ERZ824600.1748-NODE-1748-length-25237-cov-27.951751_pt1 | contig 25237 bp, 25 predicted proteins | sample MGYA00519933_ERZ824600 | MGnify/ENA primary metagenome ERZ824600 (study PRJEB31778, sample SAMEA3449178) | human gut metagenome | biome: human gut; feature: human-associated habitat; material: faeces | place: United Kingdom | collected 2010/2012 ... | reverse complement strand
AAATATTATAAAATAATAAAACAAGGTAAAAACTATGAAATGCTTGATATTAATAGTATTTATAAAAATTATATTAATGCGTGTAATATTGAAGATTGTTTAGATGACTTGACTCAAGTACTATCAAGAAAAATTTTGTTTGAAAAATATTTTGAATATTTAAAATATGCATTTACATATGATGAAGAATTTACTGTAATAATGGCTGATATTGATTACTTTAAAAAATTTAATGATACCTACGGCCATATTTTTGGTGATAAAGTACTTGTAAGTGTAGCCAATGTTTTAAATGAAAATGTTAGAAATAGTGAAGTACGCTCTAAAGATTTAGTCGGTCGCTATGGTGGTGAAGAATTTTTGATTGTTTTAAAAAACTTAACTGCTGATAATGCTTATAATGTCTGTGAAAAACTGCGAGTTGCTATTGAAACCAATGAAGTTGATAGTAAAAGTGTAACAATGTCTTTTGGTTTATTTCATGTTTCTCATTCTTTTATTCAAGAAAATCAAAATATAAAGCCAGAAGACTTAATAATAAAATTAATTGAACTAGCAGACGAACAATTATATAAGGCTAAGATTAATCGCAACTGCGTAGTAGGAAATGATAGAACGATCACAAAATAGTTCTATTTTTCTTTTGTTTAAATATAATTAAATGAAAGGAAGAAAAAATATGGAAATAATAAAAGTAGGATCAAAATCAAACCCTAACTCAGTAGCTGGAGCTCTTGCTAATATTTTAAGGGAAAATAATACTGTAGAAGTTCAAACAATTGGAGCCGGGGCTCTAAATCAAGGAATAAAAGCAATCGCGATCGCCAGGGGATTCGTTGCACCTAGTGGTAAAAATTTGGTTTGCACACCAACATTTACAGATATAGAAGTTGAAGGAGAAGAAAAAACTGCAATTAAACTAATTGTCGAAAGTCGATAATTAGTTTTTTTTATAAAAAAAGCACTTAAAAGTGCTTAAATATCCATATATTTCCTAAATCGAGGCAAATCACCAATCTTAGTTGGATTCATACTAGCTTTCATTTGGAAAATTCCACTATATTCATTACCCTCAATGATAATTGGACCTTTTTCTGTTATGGCAATATCCCAGCCAACATAACGTATTTCAGGTACTACTTTTCCAGCTTTGCTAACTAATTCTTGAATTTCTTTATAATATGGTACTTTAAAGCCGACGATTTCAGTTCCACTTTTTGGATGGTTTTCATAAATATTGTTGTTTTCATCAAAAGCTGGAAGAAGAACAACGCCATTATCATCTAAAAATGTATACATACCACCATTACGACAATTATCAATACCTTCTTTATTGCCAATTTTTAAGACCATTCTTAATATTACAACATTTCCATCATCAGTTAAGAATGTTATAACTCTTAAACTATTAACACTACCTTTATATAATTTAGCCATTTCGGAATGTTGAACAATACATTCTTCGATAAGATATTGTTTGTTTTTTCTTAACTTATTATATAATTCTTCAAAATTTGTTGTTTCGTCAACGTCATAAAAATCAATACCTAATCCATGCATAGCATCTACAGCCTTAGCAACAATTTTTTTATGTTTTAAAGAAAAAGCTTTAAATTCTTCAACTGTAGCATCATTATCACGAATAGATAAAAAATCTCTTTTAATATAATCTTTAAATAAACGATTAAATTCAATTTTGTCTTTAAAAAGGTAACGATAATTAGGAGCGTTATATTTTTTTACAATTTTATTATTAATTTCAGTTGTTAAATATGTTTCTCTTTGTTTCTTACTTAACAGATTAAATTCGAATTCATCGTAGTCGATATAACCAGCTCCATATAAAGCACCGCATATTATCATATCACACCATATAAAAAATGCATTACCACCATATTTTTTCTTTAATATTTTTGCTCTAGTATATGCGTCTTTATAATTCCAAGTAAATACCTTTTTACATAAATATTTTAATCTTTTCATAACTCAATTCTCCTTTATTAAAAATATTGCAAAATCATTGTTAAAAGACAATAAATCATTTACTAAATTATTTAAAATTGTTATAATTTACTATATTGGAGGCGTAATTAAAGTGAAAAAGAATGGCTTTTTAAGTGGGGCATTTGTTTCAACAGCCGGAGTTATAATTTGCAAGATAGTAGGTCTTTTGTATGTAATCCCTTTCTATCAAATAATTGGTAGTCAAGGTGGAGCATTGTATAGCTATGCTTATACTATTTATTCACTATTTTTAACTCTTTCTAGTCAAGGAATTCCTGCAGCTATGAGTAAAATTGTAAGCGAATATAATACCAAAAATTATCAATGGTCGAAAGAAAAAGCATATCGTATAGTTCGTAATTTAATGGTTGCTTTAGGAACACTTTGGTTCATTGTTATGATGTTCTTTGCTGAAAAAATTGCCTATTTAATAATTGGCAATGTTGAAGGTGGAAATACTATTGCCGATGTTGCTTTGGTAATTAGATGTATTTCTAGTGCTTTAATTATTGTTCCATTTCTTTCAACTATAAAAGGATATTTGAGCGGACATAAGTATATTTCTTTGTGTGCTATTTCTAATGTTATAGAACAGATTGTTCGTGTTTTATTCGTTCTTATTGGGAGTTATATAGCAGCACGTGTATTTAATTTTCCAATTGCTATAACGGTTGGCGTAGCCGTATTTGGAGCAACCGTTGGTGCTTTTGCAGCATATTTATATTTAGTAGTTAAACGAGATAAAAATAAAAGTTTATTTAAAACTAATGCACGTAAAACGATAGAGGAAAAGAATAATACAACTAAAACTATTTTAAAAAGAATTATTTTAACATCTTTGCCATTTGTGGTAATTGAATTTGTTAGGTCTATTTATTCGATTGTTGATACCTTTACGGTAAATTCAACATTGACCAGTTTAGGATATAGCTTAAGTGATTCTGAGTATATCTTGAGTGTTATTTCTACTTGGGGTTCAAAAATAAATATGATAGTTATTGCTTTTGTATCAGGATTAACATTATCTTTAATTCCAACAATAACAACTAGTTATGTTAAAGGAGATCTTGAGGATGTAAATAATAAATTAAATCAAAGCTTTCAAATAATTTTATTTGTTAATCTACCATTAATTATAGGATTATATATGCTTGCAACACCAGTATGGACCTTATTTTATGGATATAATGAACTAGGAATATCTATTTTCAAATTATATGTTTTTCAAGCAATTAGTTTTAGCTTTTATTCATTAGCTATTGATTCTTCTCAAGTATTAGGTAAGACTAAATTAGCTTTAGGAACATTATTTATAAGTTTTACTCTTAAAGCTTTATTAAATACACCATTCATGCGATTATGTTCTTTAATAGGGATAAATGCTGGATATGGCCCAATTATTTTAAATATAATTTTACATTTTTTAACAGCATTTATAATCATTTTTGTTCAAATAAAAAAATATAAAATTAGTTATCGTCAAAGTATAAATCCAGTCTTAAAAACCATTTTAATTTCTTTAATAATGTTTGTATCGCTTTTAATACTTGAACTATTTGTTCCAGTTTCAATTCAAACAACAAAAATTAATTACATATTACTATCTATGTTATATGCCATTGTAGGAGGCGTAATATATATTTATTTAGCTAATGATAATAGACTACTAAAAAAAATGTTTGGGTTTGATTTGAAGGATATCTTTAATAAGATATTTAAACATAAAAAACTTATAAAATAGATTTTTTAATAAAGAAACTGAGTAAATTCAGTTTCTTTTAAATTATAAATAAAAATATTGTTAGGAAATAAAACTATTTACATTTGTTATATATTGACTATAATGTAATTCTACGAAGGTTTTATAGGCTTCTATTTCCAACTCTAAATTGAAATCTTTAAAATCAAAATTTTTCACCTTAGATAATATAAGATTCTTTAAGAAACTTTCAAAAAATAAAGGATTTCTAATTAGTAAAGGACCTAATAAATAAGTCCCATAAAAATTTTTATAATGAATTCCTTCTACTTTACTATTTGATCCAAAACCAATTACTTTTGTAAATAATGGGTATTTTATATTAGTCAAATAACTACTTTGATTTTGAAAACCAATAATTAAATTATCATTTTGATCTTTAAACAAAGCATCATTAACAACTCTTTTATTAGTTTTAACTATATCATATTTAAAAATTCCTAAAAATTTCTTTTTATTTTTAAGTAAATTTCTTCCAAACAAATCAATAGCATTTCCGGTGATTAAGAAAAACTTGTTATTTTCAATAGCTTTTTTTAGCTCTTTTTTATATTTTTTTAAATGCTTAATAACAATTTCTTGATTATTTTCAGTACCAGCATTCATGATAACTAAATCATAATTTTCAAATTTTAAATCATCATTAATGGATAAATACTTAATTTCATAATTAATATCTTGATTTTTTAATTCTTTAATTATTTCTTTTAAATTACCTTTTTCACCATATAGGTTAAGAAGATCATAATATAAATAAGCAATAACTATTTTCATTATTTTCCTCCTTTTAAGATTTTCAATAGGGGAATTACATAGTCAGGGTTAACGATAAAATAAATATTTCCTTTAGTATTGTTTAAAATTTTATCTAAAGAATCATTAAAATTTTTAAAAGTTACTATTTTTTCTTTACCAATGCCAGCAATTTCTATACGAGTAGCAATATCATAGCAAGTAGGACCAACACAAATAACTTCATTTACATTATTATTTTTTAAGATTTCAAAATTAATATCATAAATCCAAGAAATATCATTGTAAGGGTAACGATGACTTATTGTTTCCCATCCTACAACAACAGTTTTTAAATCATCGGATCTGTCCATATAATTTAAAGCTTGATTAAATGATGTACTATTTTCATTTTTACTATAAAAGACAAAAGCATCTCTATCTTTAATTTTAAAATGATTGCAAAGTTTATGATCATATTCACTTTTATTTATGTAAGGAATAAAATCATCAAGTTTAAAATTTAAGCTTTCCAAAGTTGTGATTGTTGCTAATATATTATAAATATTATATAAGATATTATTTAAAATATTTATGTTATATTTACCATTTACAGTCATTATTCCTTTTTCATAATCAATATTATTTACTTTGTATTTAGGATTTGGACGTTTAAAGTCACAGTGTGGACAATAATAATCACCATAAATTTCAAAATGATAATAATTGTACTTTAATTTATTATGACAAACAGGGCAATATTCCATTACTAAATTTTCATAATGATTTTTTAAATATGAATACTTACTTTTTTCAATACCATAATAAGTTATAGGACACTTTATTTCTAAAGCAAATTTTTGCAAATAAGGATCATCGGCATTTAAAATTAGGTGTGTTTTATCTGTTAAACACATTTTTATATCTTCGTATACAAAATCAGTGTGACCTTGTCTTGGTGGTTGATCACGAACAAGATTAGTTATTACAATAGTTCCTGGTTTTAAAATTTTGCAAACCTGTTTAAAATATCTTTCATCAATTTCATAGACAAGATAATCAGCCTTTATTTTACCAGTTAATGTTGATGCCTCAACTAACATTGTTGTAATACCAGCTTTTAGGTTGCCACCACGATAATTATGTACAACCTTTAAACCTTGGTTTCTTAAAACAGAAGCGATCATTTTAGAAGTAGTTCCTTTGCCTGAAGAACCCGTAACAGCAATAATATTTTTAGGTAATTTAAATTTTCTTAAGAGGTTTTTGTTTAGTTTTAAGGCAATACTTCCTGGTAATGAACTTCCTCTATGAATTACTCCTCCTACAAAAGAAAATACTTTTCCAACTAATATGGCAAACACATTATCAACTCCTTAATTATTTGCTAGACTTGATGCTATAAAGGAAATATTAATATCTGGGTATTGATAAGAAAAATTGTTAAATTTATTAAGATCAGCTTCATCGATATTTTTTAAAAAAAATGTGATATTTAAAATTTTAAAATTTCTAATGATACACGATAATCTTTTCCTTAGAATCTCCATTAAAGAGTCATTAATTTCGTTTTCTAAATAAATATTTAAGTTATCTTTTTTTAAGATTATATCTTTAATCATATTTTCACCTTTTCACCAAAAACACTATAACACAATTCAAAAACAAAAATTATGGTTTCGACAAAATAAGCTATAATTAGAAAAAAAATTAAAATATTAAAATTTATGCTATAATATTTTATATGGAAGTGGTAATATGAATTTTTTAACAATATTAATGAGTAAATTAATTATTTTAGTAGGAAGAGTTTGTCATAAGGGTAGTTCATTACCAGGTAAATTTGCCCTAAAAATTAATAAAAATATATTCAAATATTTTAAGATGCCAAAGACAATAATTGCCGTCACAGGTAGCAGTGGGAAAGGGAGCACTTCATCAACAATTGCTAATGTTTTAAGGCAAAATGGCTATCGAGTTGTGCATAACGAATCTGGTGCCAATTTACTATATGGCATATTGACACTTCTTTTAGAAAATTCTAATTTACGTGGTGAAATTGATGCTGACATTATAGTTTATGAAGTAGATGAAAGATACACAAAATATGTTTTTAAAGAGGTAAAACCAAATTACGTGATAATTACCAACATTACAAGAGATCAACCGCCAAGACAAGGAAATACAGATATTGTAGCCAACGAAATAAAAAAAGCTTTAACCAATGATATGCACTTAATATTAAATGGTGACGAACCAAACTTAAGGCAATTTGTACAAGAAAACGAGGTAACATATTATGGTATAGCTAAAAATAAATACTCTTATAAAATATCAAAATTCAATAGTTTAAATACTAATTATTGTCCAAAGTGTCACTCTAAGTTAGAGTATAATTATTATGATTTTGAAGATAGTGGTGATTACTACTGCCCAAAATGTGATTTCAAAAGACCTCAAATAGAATATTTAGTTGAAAAAATAGATTATGATAAATGTTATATAAAAATAAATGGTACAATTGTAAATATACCATATAATATTTTATTTGCTATAACGAATATTGCAGCGGCTTTTACGATGTGCTCTTTATTAGGAATATCTAATGATAAAATTGGAATTAGTATAAATAATATATATAAAAATAAAAAATTATTAAATAAATACAATTATAAAAATAGAAGTATTACAATTTTAAACAATAAAAATGAAAATTCTTCAACATTCAATCAATCACTATTATATGTTAGTCGTTTTAAAGGACAAAAAGTAATACTAATTGGTTGGAAAGAAATATCTAGACGATACAAATTTGATGATTTATCTTGGCTATATGATATTGAATTTGAGCTATTGAAAAAAGAAGAAATTGAGAAAATAATATGTGTAGGTATTAATCGCTATGATATTGCTACAAGATTAAAGTATGCAGATCTTGAAGATAAGGTAGTAACATTTGAAAAATTGGATGAAGCAACTCAATATATAGAAAATAAAACTCGTGGAAGCATATATGCTATTGTAAATTTTGATTATGTTCAACCATTTTATGATTTGATGAGTGAAGGTGCAAATAAATGAAAATAACTATTTTATATTTATATTATGATCTTTTAAATTTATATGGTGAAAGTGGAAATGTAAAAGTTTTAAAAAAATCATTAGAATCACTAGATATTGACGTTTCCTTAAAATTTTCTACTTTAGATGATGAAATTGATTTAACTGATGTCGATTTAATTTATGTGGGATCAGGTAGTGAAAAAAATCAACTATTAGCTTTAGAACATTTGAAAAAATATAAAGAAGAAATGAAAGAATTTATATTAAGTGGAAAATTTGTTTTAGCAACAGGAAATGCTATAGAATTATTTGGTAAAGAAATAGATCAAATAAAGGCTTTAGAAGTATTTTCTTATTCTGCAAAAACAAGTGACAAACGAATTGTTGATGAAGCTTTGTACAAAACAGTTTTGATTTCTTCTTATATTCTTGGATTTAATAATAGAAATAGTTTTATAGTAAATAATCAACATCCTTTTTTTCAAAGCATTAAGGGTGCAGGAAATAATCAAAATGATGTTAATGAAGGTTATAATGAATATCATTTTTATGGCACTTATTTACTAGGGCCTTTATTAGCAAGAAATCCTGAGTTTTTAAGATATTTTATAAAGGAACTAATAAAATTTAAAGATCCTAATTTTACTATCAAAAAAATACCTTTAAATTTAGAAGAAAACGCATATCAAGAATTTCTAAAAAACTATTATTCGGAATATATTAGTTAAAATATAAAAATCTAAACTTATAATATTTATTTCAAACTAAAAACAGATCTAAAATTTAAGATCTGTTTTTTTCATGATGTTTTGTATAAACTTTTTCTTTTTCGGGGACCAGTAATGATTTTTTGTATTTTAACAATTCAATTTTTTGCTTTCTTCTAATTATTTTCTTGGAAGGGGTTTTTGACTTTGAATTTGTCATTTCTTTTTCTTTAGTTTTAACTTTTTCTTTTTTATCTTCATTAGAAGTATTTATACTGTTTTTGGAGTTTTTAGTTATGTCTTTTTGTTTATCAATCTTCGCATATTCGGCAGCTGTTGCCATTTGGCATAATAATGTTATTGCAATTAGAACATCAGAAGTAATTTTACTTACTCCAGGAATTAAGGTTGCAAGAATATTTAAAGATAACAAGAACGTTTTAATTTTACCGAGGATAGTAGTTTTAGGTTTGTTGTCTTTTTCTAATGATTTAATATTTATAGCACTTATTAATACTTCTAGGACAATATTTAGCATTAATAAAGGATTAATAATAGCAGCACTACCTAGAAGCGATACGGCAAAAATTTTATCACATATAGGATCTAATTTTTGCCCGAATGTTGAAGATGCATTGAATTTCCTTGCTAAAAGCCCATCAAAAAAGTCGGTACTTGCGAATAAACAGCCAGCAATTAATCCGGGAACGATATTTCCAGTCATAATTAAGGGTACAACAACTAAAGGGGCAAAGCCTCTCGACAGTGTTAATATGTTGGGAATTTTTTCCTTAAAACTTTTTTTCGATTTCTTTTCTTTTAAAAATTCTTCTTTAATTTCAAGATAAGCTTTTTTCATTTTATCACCTCATTACATATTATATAATTTTATATAATAAATTCAAGGCTTTTTTCTTGATAAAACTTGATTATTATACTATAATGTTTTTGGTGATTTAAATGGATCAAAATTTAAAAAGAACAATTATTTTAGAAAATTATCAAAATCCAACTAATCGTGGTCTTATAGATGATGATTCTTATATAAAAGTAAACATGAATAATGAAAGCTGCATTGATGAAATCAATTTAATGGTTAAAGTAGTTGATAATAAAATAGAGGATATACGTTTTGATGGCGAAGCTTGTGCTATTTGCACTAGTGCTACTTCAATTATGATTAATACTTTAATTGGTAAAAAACTTGAAGACGTAAAAAGTATATTAACTAATTATGAAAAAATGATTAACGAAGAAGAATTTAATAGTGAAGAATTAGAAGAAGCTTTAGTTTATGAAGACATAGCCAAACAACCAAATCGTAAAAAATGTGCTTTACTTCCTTGGTGGGGAATAAAAAGAGTTTTAGAAGAGTTAGGGAAGTGAAACTTATGAATGATCTTGGACTTTCACAGAAAAAAATAAGAGAAATTTCTAAAATCAAAGGTGAACCTAAATGGATGCTTGATTTTAGAATCAATGCTTATAAAAAATTTCTAGAACTTAGTAATCCTACATTTGGACCAGAATTGAAAATTGATTTTGATGATATTAATTATTATAAAAAAGTTGTTGATGGTATTAAAGATTCTTGGGATGAACTTCCTAGTAACATTCATGAAACATTTGATAAAATTGGTTTAATAGATGCTGAAAAAAAGTATTTAGATGGTGTTAAAGCTCAATACGAAAGTGAAGTTATTTATCATAACATGTTAAAAGAACTTGATGAAAAAAATGTTATTTTTTGTGATACGGATACGGCTTTAAAAAAATATCCTGAGCTTTTTAAAGAATATTTTAATAATTTAGTAAAATATGATGAAAACAAGTATACAGCTTTAAATAGTGCTGTATGGAGTGGGGGAACATTTATATATATACCACCAAATACTAAAATTGATCGTCCTCTTCAGAGTTATTTTAGAATTAATACTAAAAACATGGGACAGTTTGAAAGAACTATCATTATAGTAGATGAAAATAGTGATCTTCATTATATGGAAGGTTGTACTGCACCTACTTATACAAGTGATTCTTTGCATGCAGCCGTAGTTGAAATATATGTTAAAAAGAATGCTAGATGTCGTTATACAACTATTCAAAACTGGTCGAAAGATGTTTATAATCTAGTGACTAAACGGGCTATAGTTTCTGAAAATGGTGTAATGGAATGGATAGATGGTAATGTTGGTTCTAAAGTCAATATGAAATATCCATCTTGTATTTTAAATGGTCGTGGAGCTAGTGGTAACTGTATTTCTATTGCCGTTGCTACTAATGGTCAAATTCAAGATGCTGGTGCTAAAATGATTCATTTGGCACCGGATACTAAAAGTTCAATCATTAGCAAGTCTATTGCTTTAAATGGTGGTAATTCGACATACCGTGGAACAGTAAACATTAGCAGTAAAGCTCAAAACTCTATAGCTTATGTAAAATGTGATACATTAATATTAGATCCTTTATCTAAGAGTGACACTATTCCTAAAAATATTGATAATTCATGTTCATCAAGTATTGAACATGAGGCAACTGTTTCAAGAATAAGTGAAGAAAAGCTATTTTACTTAATGAGTAGAGGTATTAGTGAAGAAAAAGCCAAAGAATTATTAATAATGGGTTTTATTGAGAAATTTAAAGAAGAATTACCAATGGAATATGCTGTTGAATTAAATTCTTTAATGAAAAGTTATTTTTAACAGTTTTAATTTATTGGTTATAAAAAAAGATACGAAGTTTATTTTTGCTAAAAAGATAAACTTTTTTTGTTGAAAAAACGTCAAAAAAAGACGAAAATTGTCTTTTGATTAACATTATTTATAATGCTAAACTATTGTTGAAAGGAGGAAAACAATGTTAAATCAATCAGTTATTGTTGGAAGAGTAGTACGTGATCCCGAATTAAAGGAAACTGAAAATGGAAATAAGGTAACTAATTTAACATTAGCAGTACCAAGGAGTTATAAAAATGTTAATGGTGAATATGATACAGATTTTAGTGCGACACGTTATTAAGTGAAAAGCTTAATTACTATTTATAATAGGAAAACTGATATTTCGAATGTTAGAATGATAGGGTAACGCCTTGAAATGACTCATTAATACTCCGATTAGCATTTGTTGTGTAATAAATAAATGTTAAAAGCTCGGTGAAGTCGGTTGAAAATTACCGTAAAAGATTTATCTTACGAAAGCTATCTAGAGGTAGATGGTGTAATTGATAGGCCGGATGTCTATAAAATATCTATGGTGAGGATGTATTTAATACTGACGAACTTTTGAATGTACGGGTCTAAACGGTTAATATATAGAAATGTATATTGCAATAATTTGCAGTATGTGTGGATTAGTAAAAATTGAAGTTATGAAAATCCATATAGTGTTATAGGCACTATCAAGCATACAGGCTTAAAGAAAGCACCTAAGGGTATATGTAAAGATAGAAATATTGGAACGTGGAAAGCTTTGAATACGGAGATGATTACAAATCTATGAAGTATTGATAATGAATACATAAATTATCTTAATCAAAGTGAGAGTAGTGGCATAGTACCTATGAAGTTATGTTAATAAATAATGGAGGGATAGCCACAAGTCAAATTTTAATTATAGAATTTGAAATATTAATAAATATAGATTCGAGTAAGACAAATAAAATTAAAAATAAGGCATAATGAATATTATAATTTGATAAATATTTTTGATAAATTATATCAAGATAGCTGTAATAATAGAAAGTTTAATAACTTGATGGACTTAATAACAAGTAATGAAAATATATTATTGGCTTATCGGAATATTAAAAAGAATACTGGTAGTAATACTAGTGGTACTGATAATAGAACAATAAAAGATATTGAAAAATTATCTCAAGATAAATATATTTATTATGTGAAGAAAAAATTTAAAAATTATATACCAAAAGCAATAAGAAGAATAGAAATTCCCAAACCTAATGGGAAATTAAGACCTTTAGGTATTCCAACAATATGGGATAGAATAATACAACAATGTATTTTGCAGGTTTTGGAACCTATTTGCGAGGCTAAATTTCACGAAAGAAGTAATGGATTTAGACCGAATAGAAGTATAGAACATGCACTTGCTCAATGTTATAGAATGATGCAACAGCAACAATTGCATTATGTAGTTGATATAGATATAAAAAGTTTCTTTGATAATGTAAATCACAATAAATTATTAAGACAAATTTGGCGATTTGGAATAAGAGATAAAAAATTATTAAAAATCTTAAAAATAATTTTAAAAACTCCAATCCATATGCCAGATGGAGCAATAATTAAAAGTGATAAAGGAACTCCACAAGGAGGAATTTTGTCACCACTTCTATCGAATATTGTTTTGAATGAATTAGATTGGTGGATATCTAGTCAATGGGAAAGTTTTCCTGTCAAAAATGATTATAGTTGTGGAGTTAATAATAAAGGTGTTTTAATTAAGAGTAATCAATATAGAGCGTTAAGAAGAAGCAATTTAAAAGAAATGTATATTGTAAGATATGCAGATGATTTCAAAATCTTTTGCAAAAATTATAATGAAGCCAAGAAAATATTTGTAGCTACTAAATTATGGTTAAAAGATAGATTAAAACTTGACATATCTATGGAAAAATCAAAAATAACTAATTTAAAGATGAATTATTCAGAATTTCTAGGGTTTAAATTGAAAGTTATTCCAAAAAGAAATAGTTATGTCGTAAAGTCATGTATGAATAACAAATCTAAAGAAAGAATTATTACTGAATTAAAACACATAATTATTAAGTTGGAAAAGGTTAAACATACTAAAGATGAATATAAATATGTAAATTTATATAATTCTACAGTATGGGGAATTCATAATTATTATCAATATGCAACTGATATTGTGATAATATTTCATATCAGATAAATAACATATTGAAAATAAGACTGGGTGATAGGTTATCAAAATATGGAAAAATCGAAAATGGGTATATAAAACGAAGATATGGTAAGAGTGCTCAAATTAGATATATAAATAATAGAGTAATATGTCCGATTGGTTATATTAAAACTAAACATCCGATGTATAAAAATAAGCTAATAAACAAATATACTGAAGAAGGTAGGTCTTTAATACATAAGGAATTAGAATTAAATACAACTATTATGCATAAACTTGCAAGTAATATAAATGAGTTTGAGTCAGTTGAATATATGGATAATAGAATATCAAAATATACATCTCAATATGGGAAATGTGCAGTTCTTAAAACTACACTTGAATATGATGAAATACATTGTCATCATAAAATTCCTAAACATTTAGGTGGAACCGACAAATATGAAAATTTGATAATATTACATGAAGATATTCATAAATTAATTCATGCCAAGGATAAAAATACAATTAACCGTTATTTAAAAGAATATTCTTTGAATAAAGAACAAACTGATAAGGTTAATAAATTAAGAAATCAGGCTGGGCTGCAGCCTATATAAGATAAAGAAAAATATATTAAGTTAATATTAAAACAATAAATAATTAAATTTTTGATGGAACGCCGTATGAGGTGAAAGTCTCACGTACGGTGTGGAGCGGGGGAAAAATTGGAGATTATATCAAAAATTTACCTATCGCTATTCTCTTGCGTTTTGTGGAAAGGAGTAGCTGAAAATACAGTAGAATACGTTCGAAAAGGTGATCTAGTCGGAATAAAAGGAAGACTTCAAACACGAACAATAGAACTTGAAGATCATAATCAACATGTAATGGAACTAGTAGCTGAAAAAGTTACATTTTTATCAAATAACAGAGCTAAAGAAGCAGAATAAAACCTGCTTTTTTTTGTCTTTAAATGTCTATAAAAAAGATAAAATAGAATGAAAAACAGGAATGTAATTCACTAACATTTCGTCAATAATGTGCTTTTTTTGAAATATAATTGCTATAATCTTTAATAAAGATTGTACTAGCAAATAATTGTATAAGGAGGAATGTATGATTTCGGGTGAAAGAATTAAAAAAGCACGACTTGCAAAAGGATTGTCTCAACTAGAACTTGCAAATTTAATGAATGTCACTGATGCGACAATTTGTAACTACGAAAGAGGCACCAGAAAAGCATCAATTGATAAGCTTTTAGTTATTGCAGAAAATCTTGATGTATCTTTAGATTATTTGGTTGGTCAAGATAAAACAGTAGTTAGCGATAGTAAAGACTGTAGTGTGAAAATGTCGAATGAAGAAATTGCTTTTATTAAGGAAATCAGAAAATATAACGATGTTTATCGTTTAATTAATGATGATCCTAAAAGAACAGCATTATTAATAAGCAAAAAAGTAGGGTAGAATAAGGTAGGAACAAGATTTTTCTTGTTTTTTTTGTTATAATTGTTAATGGTGGTAACATGAATTTTGAATATGAGAATAAAAAATATTATATAAAAGTGATAAGAAAAAGTAATAAAAATACATATGTCCGTTTTAAAAATGGTGAAATAGTAGTCACTACTTCATATTTTGTTACTAATAATCAAATAAAAAAAATTCTTTCGGAAAATACTGAATTTTTAAAAAAAGTTATAGCTAAAGAAGAAAAAAATAAGGAAAAAGCAACTAAAATTTATATTTTAGATAATGAATTTTCAATTATTATTAGTAATAGTCTTAATGAAATAGATTATAAAAATCATAAAGTATATGCTAAAGATTTAAAGCAAGTTGATAAATTAATAAAAAAAGAAACTGAAAAAATTTTTTTATCGCGTTTAGAATATAATTATAATCTTTTCCAAGAAAAAATTCCTTTTCCGTCTTTAACGATAAGAAAAATGTCAACAAGATGGGGAGTATGTAATCGAAAGCTAAAAAGAGTTACTTTAAATTCTTTATTAATAAGATACCCTTTAGAAGCTCTTGATTATGTAATTATTCATGAATTATCTCACTTTGTTCATTTTGATCATTCAAAAGCTTTTTGGACTGAAGTTAGTAAATATTCACCGAGATATAAAGAAATTCGTAAACTCTTAAAAGATTAGTTTTTTTGAAAAAACTATGTTATAATATCTTTAGAGTAGGTGAAAAAATGAAAGATAAAATTATTTTTCTTTTAATATTAGTTTCTTTATTTATGCCATTAAAGATTACGGGTAAAACATTAAGAGATATTAAAAATGAACTTGAAGCTGCTGAAAAAGCTATTCAAGAAAATCAAAATAAACAAAATATGACCGAAGCTGAAATGAAAGATATTCAAAATCGTGTTTATAATAATGAAGTGTCTGCTGATGAATTAGTTCGTAAAATAAAAGTATTGGAAGATGAAATTGAAGAACTTAATAATAATATTTCTTTAAAAGAAGAAGAAATAAAACGTTTAATCAATTTTGTACAAAAAACTGAAGGAAGTAATGCTTATTTAGAATATATTTTTGGAGCCGAAGATTTTGCCGATTTAATATATCGAACGGCAGTAGCTGAACAATTGTCTAGCTATAATAGTAAATTGGTTGATGAATATAATAGTATGCTTTTGAAAAGTGAACAGGATAAAAAAGACATGGAGACTAAAAAAGCAGAACTAGTGAAAAAGAGAGCAGAATTAGAAAAACAATATAGTGAATTAAGTGATGTTTTGAAACAAACTGCTGAAGCTGAACCTAGTTTAGAAGAAGCCTTAAAACTTCAAAGAGAAACATATAAATTTTATGTTGATCTAGGTTGTGAACTTGATGACGATATTAATAATTGTGGTAAAAATTTACTTCCACCAACTACTGTTTTATATCGTCCTTTAGAAACCGGATATTTTGGAACAGCTTATGGTCCACGTTGTTATTGGTTAAATGGTAAGTATAGATGCGACGTTCACGCTGGAATAGATTTAAATAAAGTTGGTATGGAAGTTCCTGTTTATGCAGCTGGTGTTGGTGTAGTTGTTGGAACGGTTGTTCAACCATATGCTTGGAGTTGTGGTGGTCAAGTTATTTTTATCAGTCACAACGTTAATGGTAAGTATTATACAAGTGTTTATATGCATTTAAGAAAAGTTTTTGTTAAAAAAGGAGATCATGTTGATAAAAATACAGTAATAGCTTATATGGGTGGTAGCCCTAGTATTGAAACATGGGATTCATGTTCAACCGGTCAACATCTTCATTTTGGTATTTCTGAAGGAATGTTTACGACTTGGGCAAAAGCTAAAGCTAATCTTGTTAATCCTATTACAATAGTAAATTTTCCTAAATTACATACAACTTGGTATGATCGTGTAACTAAATTTTAAAGCCTTTTAGGCTTTTTTAATTTGACACATTTAAAAAAAATGTTAAAATAGTTCCTCAGGTGATTTATATGTTTAGTAAAGAGGAATTAATAAGAAATAAAACATATATATTTTTCTGTACTTTTATTGTTGTTATTTGCTTTATAAGTATTTTTACATCTGAAGCACCAAAGGCAACTAATAGTTCAACTTATAGTTATAAAGAAACTACTGATAATATTGTTGTAGAGCCATCAGAGTTAATTTTAAAAAGACCAGTTGAAGCAGCTAAAATAACAAGCAATTATCATTATCGTTGCTATTACTTAAATGGTAAAAAAAATTGTGGATTTCATTATGGTTTAGACATTGCAACAAGTGGTTCTAAAGTACCAATTTATGCTATTGGTGAAGGTAAAGTAGTAAAAGTTGTAAGTGGTCAAAATAGTTGGAGTTGTGGTGGTCAAGTAGTATTTATTTCTCACACTATTAAAGGTCAAGAATATACAAGTATTTATATGCATTTAAGAAAAATTTTTGTAAAAACTGGTGATTTAGTTAATACAGATACTGTAATTGCTTATATGGGTGGTAGTCCTAGTATTGAAAAAAATGATAAATGTTCAACCGGTCAACATCTCCATTTAGCAATAAGTAAAAGTAATTATACTACTTGGCGTAGTAATTTAATAAATCCTCGTGATTTACTTGATTTTCCAGCTTTAGGTAATAGTTATACTGGGCGTGATATTTAACATATTTTGACAAAAAAAACATTTTAATATTTCTATAATATAAATGGTGATTATATGAAAGTTAAAATATTTGATGAAAATCATGAATTAGATTTAGAAAAAGATATAAATGATTTTTTGGGTAAGACTTCTGGAGAAGTTATTGATATTAAATATCAAACCGCAGTTGGTGTTTTTTCAGAAGAGCAAATATATTGCTTTTCAGCAATGATAATTTATTATGAAGACTAAAAAAGTCTTTTTTTGTTTGAAAAAAGTAAAATATTTGCTATAATGTTTATGGTGATACACATGGTAAAATACGACGAAAGTTCAATTAAAATATTAGAAGGCTTAGATGCTGTTAGAAAAAGACCAGGAATGTATATTGGTTCTACTGACAAGCGTGGATTACATCATCTAGTGTGGGAAATCGTTGATAACTCAATTGATGAAGTAATTAATGGCTTTGGACATAAAATAAAAATAATTTTGCATGCTGATCAAAGTATTTCTATTGAAGATGAAGGCCGTGGAGTACCGGTAGGTATGCATTCAAGTGGTATGTCAACTCCAGAAGTAATCTATACTGTTTTACATGCGGGTGGCAAGTTTGAAACGAGTGGGTACAAAGTATCAGGCGGCTTGCACGGAGTAGGAGCTTCGGTAGTAAACGCTTTATCTAAATGGATGGAAGTAAATATAAAAAGAGATGGATATGAATACTATATTCGCTTTGAAAATGGCGGTAAAGTAAGCATTCCTTTAAAGAAACTTGATAAGACTAGTAAGACTGGTACTAAGGTTCGCTTTTTACCTGATTCAGAAATATTTGGTAATATTCAATTTTCTTTTAGTACTATATGTGAAAGGATGCAAGAAGATGCTTTTCTTTTAAGTGATTTAACTGTAGAAGTTTATAGTGAAATTGAAAAAAAGCAAGAAATATATCATTATGAAAATGGTTTAAAAAGTTTTGTTGAATATTTAGATGATGATAAAGACATTATCCATCCTGTAGTTAATTTTGAAGGAATTAAAGACAACATCAAAGTAGACTTGGCTTTTCAATACACTGAAACTTATTCAGAAAACATCATTTCTTTTGTAAACAATGTTAAAACAGGTGATGGTGGTAGTCACGAAGTAGGCTTAAAAACAGCTTTAACACGAGTATTTAATGATTATGCACGTTCTAATAAGTTATTAAAAGACAAAGATAAAAATTTTGAAGGAAACGATACACGTGAAGGTTTAACAGCTATTTTAAGTTTACAAATTCCAGAAGCTTTATTACAGTTTGAGGGTCAAACTAAATCAAAATTAGGAACACCTGAAGCTAGAAATGTTGTTGATAGTATTGTAACGGAAAAACTAGCCTTTTTCTTAGAAGAAAATAAGGAAATAGCTACTAACATTTTAAATAAAATGTTAAAAAGTAAAGTAGTTCGTGAAGCGGCTAAAAAAGCTCGTGATGAAGCTAGAAAAGGCACTGATAAAGGTAAAAAAGAACGCCTTATAAGTGGTAAATTAACTCCTGCTCAGTTTAAAAATCCTAATAAAAATGAATTATTTTTAGTCGAAGGAGATTCAGCCGGTGGTTCAGCTAAGCAAGGTCGTGATCGTAAATTCCAAGCTATTTTACCTTTAAGAGGTAAAGTAATTAATGCTGAAAAAACACGTATGGAAGAAATCTTAAAAAATGAAGAAATTAATACTATTATTTATACTGTAGGTGCTGGCTGTGGTAGTAATTTTGATATAACTGAATCTAATTATGATAAAGTTATAATTATGACCGATGCTGATGATGATGGTGCACATATTCAAATTTTACTTTTGACTTTCTTTTATCGATATATGAAACCATTAATCGAAGCTGGCAAACTTTATATTGCGATGCCTCCATTATATAAAATAACGAATGGTAAAAATGTTCGTTATGCGTGGAGTGATGAAGAAAAAAATAGTATTACTAGTGAATATAAAAATAAAGCATTAGTGTCGAGATATAAAGGTTTAGGTGAAATGAATAGTGAGCAACTATGGGAAACAACAATGGATCCTGAACGTCGTAATCTCATAAAGGTGACAATTAATGATGCTGCTTTGGCTGAAAAAAGAGTAAGTGTTTTAATGGGGGATAAGGTTGAGCCACGTAAAGAGTGGATTGAAGAAAACGTGGAATTTTCTTTAGAAGACAATTACGAAATATAATGTAAAATTAAGAAAATTTTAGAATAGAATTAAAATGGAAGTGACATTATGATAAATAAAGAAGAACTCAAAAAAAATATGCTTTTTTTAATCAGTTCAATAGTAATTATAATAATATTTTTTATCATTTCAGAATTTTTAAATCAACCTCAATCATCATTAAAAGAAGCAGAATTAGATGAAAACGGCGAAATAGTAACTGACAAAATAATAATAAGTGAAATAATGTCTTCAAATAAAGGAGCCTTTATGGATCCAACTGGTCATAATTACGATTGGGTAGAAATATATAATGGCAAAAATCATGAAGTTAATTTAAAAAACTATGCTTTATCTGATACTAAAAAAACAGTAAAATGGGTTTTCCCGGAAGTTCGAGTTGAAGCTCATAGTTATTTGATAGTCTATTTAGCAGGCATAAAATCTGAAGGTTTATATACTAATTTCAAGTTAAAAAGCTCCGGTGGTGAAGATGTTGTTTTAATAAATCCTGCTGGAAAAATTGTTGATGGTGTCAATACTGTTGCTTTAGAAAAAAATGAGGTAATGTTTCGTAACAACGATGGCGCTTGGTATCGAAGTAAAAATGCAACACCAGGATATGCCAATACTTTAGAAGGACTAAAAGAATATCAAGATTCCTTGTATGAAGAAAATAGTGATCTAGAAATAACAGAAATCTTACCACGAAATAAAGGAAATTTTTTAACTAAAGCTGGTATTTATTCTGGATATATTGAAATAACTAATAAAAGTGCTGCTACAATTGATTTAAGTACTTATACTTTAGGCCCATCATTAAATCAACCATTTCTTTATAAATTACCTGATGTAAAACTTAAGAGTGGTGAAAGTATTGCTATTTATACAAGCGGTAAAAATGATACTATAAATGGTGAAATTCATGCTTCATTTAAGCTGGATGCTACTAATGGAGTTGTAACCTTATCCAAAAATAATAAAATAGTTAATAAAGTTGAATACAAAAATTTACCAAATGGTATAGCTTTAATTAAAGTTGATGATACTTATGAAAATAATAATGTTTTAAGTCCTGGATATGCCAATAATGAAAGTGGTATTAAAACATTTTCTAATGAATATTTAAAACGTAATGAAACTTTAGTAATAAATGAAGTAATGAATTATAATGGAATTTATTTACCACATAATGGTAATAGCCATTATGATTGGATTGAATTATATAATAATTCAAAAGAAACAATTAATTTGAAAGATTATTATTTAACAACTAATACTGATGATTTAACTAAATTTGCTTTACCGGATGTCAGTTTAAAATTTGGTGAATATTATGTAATAATGGCTTCTGGAGATATTAATTTATCTACTGAAAAATATAAACATGCTAATTTCAAAATAGGTGATAATGAATCTATTTACTTAGTAAAAGATAACCAAATAGTTGATAATATGTTTGTTGCTAATATTCCTTTAAATTATAGTATTGGTCGTCTTGAAAATGGAATTTATTATTTTAAGACACCAACTCCTTATCAAAAAAATACAAATGGTAAATTTGAAATTTCATATGCACCATCTTCTTCGATGGCATCAGGGATCTATAATAATGTTCAAGATTTTAAAGTTACTTTAAATGCTCATGGGACTATTTATTATACTTTAGATGGATCCAATCCAACAACTAGTTCTAAAGTATATAAAAGTCCTCTTTCTTTATCAAAAACAACCGTTTTAAAGGTAATGGCTTTAGAAGATAAAAAATTTAGTAGTGAAGTTCAAACATATAATTATGTCATTAACGAAGATCATCAAATGGATGTATTTATGTTAAGTATGGATCCTAGTGACTTTAAAGCTTTACAAGCTAATCCAAGTGCTTTGTCTTTTGAAAAAGCCGCTTTCGCTTCTCTTTACGAACAAAATGGTTCTTCATTTGAAATACCCTGTGGTATTAAATTATTTGGAGGATCAGCGAGATATTTAAATAAAAAAAGTTATGCCTTAAAGTTTAAAAAAGAGTATGGAGCAGGAAAACTTAATTATCAAGTTTTTTCAAATCGTGATTATTCTTCTTATGATTCTTTAGTTTTAAGATCAGGCTCTCAAGACTATGAACATGCTTTAATAAGGGATGTATTGATGACTGGTCTTTTAGATGGTCAAACTTCAGTTTTAGTTCAAGCATATAAACCAGTAGTTTTATATATTAATGGTAATTATTATGGTGTTTATAATTTACGTGAAAGAATAGATGATTCATTTATTTCTAATCGTCAAAATGTTTCTAAAGATACTACTAATATTATAAAAATTGATCGTGAAGTTAGAAGTGGTAGTATCAAAAGTTATGATGAATTATTAAATTATCTTGAGACGCATAACATGGCTTTACAAGAAAATTATGATTATATTAAAACAATTGTTAATGTTCAAGATATTGCTGATTTTTGGATTGCTGAAACTTGGGCAACTAATAATGATATTGTTAATACTAGATATTATCAGAATGCTTATTTTGATAATAATCGCTGGCATGCAATCATGTTTGATATGGATTATGCCATGTATAATGTTGGGCATAATTATTTTGCATTTTCAACTGATCCAGAAGGTATGACTGAACATGGTTATTCGACAACGATCTTAAGAAATTTGCTCAAAAATAAAGAATTTAGAGCCCTTTATTTAGAAAGAATAGGCTATCAATTAAAAAATGTTTGGAATTCTGAAAGAGTTTTAGCAAGAATTGATGAATTATATAAATTATATTATCCTGAGATGGAACGCAACCAAAAAAGGTGGAATTTAACAATGTCTACTTGGGAAAGTGAAATAAATGCACTTAAAAACTATGCTAAAAAGCGTGATGTTATTATGAAAAATCAAGCAATAAGTTATTTTCACATGTCGAAAGATGAAATAGAAAGATATTTTGGTGATCTATGAGAAAATATCGTTATGAATTAAAGTATATTATTACACCAAAAATGGCTACAATTTTAAAAACACGCTTATTAACAATAATGGATATTGATTCTCTTGCTAATGGTGGTAAGAATGGATATACCATAAGTAGTTTATATTTTGATGATTTAGCATCAACAGCTTATTTTGAGAAATTAGATGGGGTTTTATATCGTACTAAATATCGAATTAGAGTTTATGATTATGATGATTCTTTTATTAGATTAGAGCGGAAATTAAAGCATGAAAATATGACAAGTAAAGATCAAACAAAAATATCTAAAGAAACATTTTATAAAATTATTAATGGTGATATAAATGAAATTGCCATGACGAATGATAAGTTATATAATGAATTTATTAAAGATATGCGAATAAAGTGTTTGCAACCATCGGTGATCGTTGAATATAAACGTTTGGCTTTAACTTATCCCATTTCGGATGTCCGGATTACTTTTGATTCTTCAGTTCGAAGTGGAAGATACAATTATGATTTATTTTCAGAAAATTTGGAAACATTTAGTGTTCTTGATCCCAATCAGGTTATATTAGAAGTAAAGTTTAATGACTACTTGCCCGAAAGTTTAGCTATTATTTTAACTACAATTCCATCATTTCGCCAAGCAGTTTCAAAATTTGCATTATGTCGTGCAATAAAATAGGAGGTATTTTATGTATTTAAGTATTATTAAAGATAGTGTTCTAAATCAATTTACAGGAACACTTACATTAGCTGATGTTGGTTTATCACTTTTAACCGCATTTCTTATAAGTATTTTTATCATTTTTGTTTATAAAAAAACATATTCAGGTGTTTTATATTCCAAAACTTTTTCTCTTTGTTTATTAATGTTATCGATGGTAACAGCTTTGATAATTAGAACTGTTAATGCCAATTTATCACTTTCTTTAGGTATGGTTGGTGCTTTATCAATTGTTCGTTTTAGAACAGCTGTAAAAGAACCAATTGATACTGGTTTTATGTTCTGGGGTATATCTGCTGGTATTATGGCTGGTGCTGGTTTATATTTAATTGCTATTGTTGCCTCAATATTACTTGGAGTTTTATATTTTATTGGTTATTTATTTGGTTTCAAATCAAAATCAAAATATTTACTAGTATTAAAATATGATAGTAATAATGAAAGTGAAGTAAATAAATTATTAAAAACTTTACCTAAACATAAACTAAAAACAAAAACAAGTGCCAAAAAAGTAACAGAAGTTACTTATGAAGTTGAAGTTAAAAATGAAGATACAAAATTTATGAATAATTTCTTAAATGATGAAAATATTTTAGTTGCAAGTCTTGTTTCATACCAAAATGAATTTGGTGATTAGAAAAATCTCTGATGAGATTTTTTTATTGTTGAATTTTTATAATTTTGATGTAATTACTTGCATTATCAAATTTAAATATTGTATAATGTAATAGAAATAGGAGATGATTAAATGTATCATTTTATTGGAATAAAAGGGTCTGGTATGGCTTCACTTGCTTTAATACTTCATGGATTAGGTTTTGAAGTTCAAGGTAGTGATATCGATGAACACTTATTTACAGAAGATGAAGTGAGAGCTGCTGGAATAAAAATTTTACCTTTCAGTGCTGATAATATTAAGGAAGACATGATAATTGTTAAAGGTAATGCCTTTAAAGATACACATGAAGAGGTTGTACGAGCAAAAGAACTTGGTTTGAAAATATATTCATACCAAGAAATGATTGCCAAATTGACAGAAAGATTTGAAACAATTACTATTGCTGGCTGCCATGGTAAAACAACAACAACTTCGATGCTATCTCATGTTCTAAAAAATATAACAGGTTGTAATTATTTAATAGGAGATGGAACTGGCTATGCTAATAAAGATAACAAATATTTTGCTTTAGAAGCATGTGAATGGCAAAGACATTTTTTAGCTTACAAACCTTATTATGCTATTATAACTAATATTGAATTAGATCATATGGATTATTATAAAGATATTTCAGATATTGTTGATGCTTATCAAGAATATGCTAATCATGCTGAAAAGATGATTATTGCTTGTGGTGATGATCCATATACTCATTCTTTAGAAGTAAAACCTCCAATTTTCTTTTATGGTTTAGATGATGATAATGATATTCAAGCACGTAATGTAGAATATCATAACGAAGGAACAAGTTTTGACGTTTTCGTAGAAGATAATTATTATGGTCATTTTGATTTACCTTTATATGGGAAACATATGTTACTTAATTCATTAGCTGTAATCGGCGTTTGCTATTATGAAAGATTAGATGCTCGTGAAGTTGCTAAGTACTTAAAAACATTTGAAGGTGCTAAAAGAAGATTTAAAGAAAAAGTAATAGGAGATATTGTTACTATAGATGACTATGCTCATCATCCAACAGAAGTTAAAGTTACTATTAAAGGTGCTCGTCAAAAGTATCCAGATAAAGAAATAGTAGCAGTACTTATGGTTCATACATTATCAAGAGCTAAAATATTTGCTCAAGAGTTTGCTGATGCTTTAAATTTAGCAGATAAAGCTTATATAACAGATATTTATACTGATCGCCCTGAAGAAGGTTATGATGGTGTAACATATAAAGATATTATGGATAAAACAAATAATTGTGAACATATAAGTCTTGAAACTGTTGATAAATTATTAAAACACAAAAATGCTGTTATACTATTTATGAGTAGTAAAGCTATTTATGTTTATAAAGATAAATATGAAGAACTATTAGCTAAAGAACAAGCTAAATAGCAATGTTATTAACTTAAGAGAATAGAAAATGAAAATCTATTCTTTTTTAATGTTA
>ERZ824600.1746-NODE-1746-length-25272-cov-3.869691_pt1 | contig 25272 bp, 40 predicted proteins | sample MGYA00519933_ERZ824600 | MGnify/ENA primary metagenome ERZ824600 (study PRJEB31778, sample SAMEA3449178) | human gut metagenome | biome: human gut; feature: human-associated habitat; material: faeces | place: United Kingdom | collected 2010/2012 ... | reverse complement strand
ATATACTATGCAAGGAAAAATGTCAAGCATCGATCGACATAATATTTAACTTTTCACCCATGTTTTGCACATTGTATGCTACAAATACCAAGCCATATGCGCGTTTGGCATAAAAAAGAAACGGGAGCAGTGCCGCTCCCGTTCCTGATGATACATATTCAGTTCATTTTGTAGAAAGCACTTGCCGCTTTGAACATCTCGTAAATATCGAACTTGGAGGCGAGCTCATACGGCGAATGCATGGAAAGTATCGGCACACCGCAATCGACGACCTCAATCCCGTTGGCTGCGATTTCGGAAGCGACGGTGCCCGCGCCGCCCTGATCGACCTTGCCGTATTCGCCGACCTGCCATGCGACGCCCTCCTTATCGAAGGCGCGAGCCACGCGGGACATGGTTTCCGCAGCGGCATCCGAGCAGCCGCCCTTCCCGCGGGAGCCGGTATACTTGCTGATCACCACGCCGCGATTGAGATATGCGGAGTTGTTTGCCTCGTACGCCTCGGCGAAGCAGGGATCGTACGCGCCGCCGACATCGGCGGAAAGGCAGACGCTTTCGCGCTTGCAGGCGAGGAAATCCGCACCCGCAGCGGCACAGAGCCTTGCGATGAAATCCGGGTAGGTATCGCTGCCCAGACCGGTTATGCCGACAGAGCCTATCTCCTCCTTATCCGCAAGCATAAGGACGCAGGTATATTCGGGGTTCGGCTCGGCAAGGAGCGCACGGAGCGACGGATATGCACAGATACGGTCATCCTGCCCGTAAGCGCCGATCATGGAACGGTCGAGCCCGACAAAGCGGGATTTGAACGCGGGAACGGCGGAAAGCTCGGCGGTGATAAGATCGCGTTCGGTTATCCCGTATTTTTCGTTGAGGATCGAAAGCACGTTCAGCTTCACGCCGCCCTCTTCATCAAGCGGGAGCGAGCCGTTTATGATATTGAGTATTTCGCCGGGGATAAATTCGGCGGCGGTCTTGGTCATCTGATCCTTGCCGATATGTGGCATGAGATCGCTTATGTAAAACACGGGGTCGTCGTCATCCGCGCCGATATTCACATCCACCCTGCTGCCGTCCGCAAGGTAAACCACGCCGTGGAGCTCCAGCGGGATGGCTGTCCACTGATACTTCTTGATCCCGCCGTAATAATGCGTTTTGAAATAGGAAATGCCGCTCTGTTCGAACATGGGCTGCGGCTTGAAATCGAGCCGCGGCGAATCGATATGAGAGGCTATTATGCGACAGCCGTTTTCCATGCCCTTTTTGCCGACGACGGCAAGTATGATGCACTTGTTTTTGTTTACATAATATACTTTATCGCCGGGGTGCAGCGCTTCGCCGTCCGCAATGGGGCGAAAGCCGTAGGAGCGCGCTTCCCGTTCCGCATATGCGGTGGCAAGTCGTTCGGTTTTTGCCGTGTCGATAAATCGGCGGTAGCCATAGATAAATTCACCGATAATATCCAGGGTTTTTGCATCGCTCACAACGGAGGACGGATTTTTGAACTGAAGCTCTTCGGCCTGTTTTCTTTCCATTTTGTATCTCCTTTTTAATAATACAGTTTTTCGTATTGCTCCTTTGCGGAGAACACTCGGTTAACATAATTTTCGGTTTCGTCATACGGTATTTTATCGAGCCGTTTGCCGTCCGGCGAATAGCGGCTGTCCGCAAGCCAGCCGGCAACGCGGTTCGGGCCGGCGTTATATGCGGCGACGGCGAGTTCCCAATCGCCGAAGCGATCATACAGCGAGCGCAGATAAAGGCAGCCGTACCCGATATTGACTGCAGGATCGGTAATATCCTCGGGCGTTTCGCTTCCGCCCTGTTTTTGAACGAGCCATTCATAGGTTTCTGGCATGAGCTGCATAAGTCCCTTCGCACCCGCCTTCGAGACGGCGCCCGCACGGAACGAGCTTTCCGCACGGATGACGGAATATACGAGCGATTCGGGGATATCGTTTTTTTCCGCAGCCGCGGCGACGATATCGACATATTCACGCGGGTAAAGGCGCTTTTCATATGAGCGATAACCGAATACCGCGGCGACGGCAATTGCCGCGATGATACAGAACACGGCAATGATTTTTGTTTTTGTATTCATAACTCACCGGAAACAATCGCTTCGAGTATTTCACGCGCGGAATGTGCAAATTCGATTTCCGTGCCGTTGTTATACAGCAGGATATCGCTGCCCGAAATGATATCCCGTGCCGGTATCTGCGCGTTCAGCCTTGCAAGAGCAGCCGCGCGGGGTATCCCATCCCGCGTGCAGATGCGCCCGGCGGCGATATCATCATCGCATATAACACCGATAACGGTATCGCAGTATTCATCCAACCCGCTTTCGAAAAGAGCGGGTGCATCGAAAATGACATTTTTGCCTCCATCTAACGCTTCCACGCCGGCAAAAAGGTTTTGAAGAACATACTTGTGGGTAACTAAATTCAGTTCCCGAAGCCTTGCGGGGTCCGAAAAAACGATATTTGCCAGATATTTGCGGTTCAGAACACCGTTTTCGACCGCTTCCCCGCCGAAGTGCGCGGCGATTTCGCTTAAACATTCGCCGTTTTGCGAGACGATTTCGCGGTATATTTTATCGCAATCAAAAACGGCAAAGCCCATTTCCGCCCCGACAGCGCAAAGCGTGCTTTTTCCGCTGCCGCTTCTGCCGCAGACGCCGATCATTCGCACCTGCCGACCACCTCCTCGGCAAGGCGGACATCAAATGAACCGCGGCGAAGCAGACGCGGTTTTTCGCCGACAAGCGAAATTATAGTCGATTCGAGCCCGTATTCGGTATGGCCGCCGTCGAGGATGATATCGCAGCTTTCGGACACCCCGGATACCCCGGAAGCATCCACCGCGCTCGCAGCCCCGGAGATATTGGCGCTTGTCGCCGCTATGGCACCGCCGAATTCCTTTGCAAGAGCAAGGAATATCCCGTTGCTCGGGAAGCGGAGCCCGACGGTATCCCCGCCCGAAACGGCATTTGCGGGGATACAGGACCTGCGCTTCAGAATGAGCGTGAGCGGACCGGGCGTGAAGCGGGCTATAAGCTCGCGGCTGCGCGGATCGAGATATGCAAGCTCCTCCGCGGCGGCAAGACCGGAAATATGCATGAGCAGCGGCTTTTCCGCACTGCGGTGCTTGGCGGCATAAAGCCTTGCTATTGCTTCCGCATTGAAGGCATCGACTCCGATACCGTAAACAGTTTCCGTCGGGAAAACGGCTATACCGCCCGCACGGAGCACGCGCGCGCATTCGCTTATCGCTTTTCCGTCGGGGTGCAGGTCGCTCGTTTTATATATGGCAGCAGACATTGGATTCACCTCTTTATACGGATTTTACCACATCCGGCGCGAATATTCCATAGTGCAAAGCAAAAAAAGTATTGAACGCAAACGGATTTTATGCTATAATGTAAAATAGAATGATTTTGGGAGGCATACAATGCCCATAATGATACCGCGTTCCCTTCCGGCAGCTGAAATACTTTCGAAGGAGAATATTTTCACGATGGACGAAGCCCGTGCCCTTTCGCAGGACATACGCCCGTTGCAGATAGCGATCCTCAACCTTATGCCGACAAAGGAAGTCACCGAAACTCAGTTTTTGCGCCTTTTGTCCAACACCCCGCTTCAGCTCGATATAACCTTCCTGAAAGCGGCGACACATAAATCCAAAAACACCGCGGAGGAACACCTCCGCACGTTTTACAAGACCTTTTCCGATATCCGCTCCCGCAGGTTCGACGGGCTGATAATCACCGGCGCACCCGTGGAAGCACTGCCGTTCGACAAAGTCGATTACTGGAACGAGCTGTGCGAGATAATGGATTGGGCGAAAACGAATGTCTATTCCACGCTTTTTGTCTGCTGGGGCGCACATGCGGGGCTTTACCACCGCTACGGAGTGGAAAAGCGCCTGCTTTCCGAAAAGATATCCGGCGTGTTCAGGCACAACGTTCTCAAACCCTCTCACCCGCTTGTGCGCGGGTTCGATGCGGCATTCAATGCTCCGCATTCCCGTTATTCCGAGGTAGCACGTGAGGATATCGCAGCCATAAGCGATCTTACCGTGCTTGCCGATTCACCGGAGGCGGGCATATACCTTATCGCCGGCAAAAACGGGCGCGAGGTTTTTATAACCGGGCATTCGGAATATGATTTCGACACGATAAAAAAAGAATACGAGCGCGACCTTGCAAAGGGCATTTCGCCCTCCGTCCCGCGGCATTATTTCCCGGGGGATGATCCCGCGCTTACGCCGGTGAACACCTGGCGCGCACACGCACACCTGCTTTATTCCAACTGGCTGAACTATTTTGTTTATCAAAGCACGCCTTACGATATAAACGAAATACGTTAAAAGCCGGAAGCGATCCCGGCAGGAGGTGCGGTATGTCCCTGCTCGAATTTATTAAAAGCCTTACCGAACAGCCGATGCTGGCGGTTTCGACGCTGCTTACGCTCGGTGTTATACTTGTGAACGGCTGGACGGATGCCCCGAACGCCATCGCGACCTGCGTTTCCACGCGGGCGATCGGCGCGCGCAAGGCGATCGTCATGGCGGCGGTGTTCAACTTTCTCGGCGTTCTTGTAATGACGGCGATAAATTCCTCCGTTGCCACCACAATATACAATATGGTCGATTTCGGCACCGATTCCCACGCAGCGCTTATCGCGCTTTGTGCGGCAATGGCGGCTATCGTCATATGGGCTGTCGCCGCATGGTATTTCGGGATCCCCACAAGCGAGAGCCATGCCCTTATCGCCGGGCTTTCGGGTGCGGCAGTCGCAGTTCAGGGCGGGTTCGGCGGCATACGCGGCGAGGAATGGGTAAAGGTGCTTTACGGCATACTGCTTTCCACCGGCCTGGGCTTTGCGCTCGGATATGTCACCGCCAAGCTGACGGTGCTCTGCTTCCGAAACAAAAACCGTTTGAAGAGCGAAAGCTTCTTTTCCGCGGCGCAGGTCGCGGGCGGAGCGGCAAGCGCTTTTATGCACGGCGCACAGGACGGGCAGAAGTTCATGGCGATTTTCCTTTTGGGGAACGCGCTTGTAAAAGGCGAATCCACCGGCTCCTTTTCCGGCACTCCGCCGATCTGGCTGATGGTGCTCGTTTCGCTCGTGATGGGGCTGGGCACATCTATCGGCGGCTACAAGATAATCAAATCCGTTGGCATGGATATGGTCAAATTAAAGCCTTATCAGGGCTTTGCTGCCGATCTTTCGGCATCGCTGTGCATGCTGCTTTCATCGCTGACGGGTGTCCCCGTGAGCACAACGCACACCAAAACCACCGCAATAATGGGTGTCGGCGCCGCAAAGCGCATAAAGAATGTCAATTGGAGCATCGTGAGCGAGCTTGTACTCACCTGGGTGTTCACCTTCCCGGGATGCGGCGTGCTGGGATATCTTACCGCAAAGCTGTTTATTCTTCTCTTCGCCTGAAAGGAGCACACAATGGCAAAAAACAAAAACGATTATTTCGAGCTTATGCGCACGCAGGTGGAATGCTGTGTCGAGGCGGCGCAGCTGCTTGAAAGCATACTTTCCGAATACGAAAAGCACAATCCTGCCGAGGAACGTATCAGAATGCACGAAATCGAACACCGTGCCGACGAGATACACCACGATATACTCCGCAGGCTGACAGGCGAATTCATCACGCCGATCGACCAGGAGGATATCCTGAGGCTTGTCCAGATCATCGATGATGTTACCGACGCGCTCGATGAAGTCATGCTCGAAATGTATATGTTCCATATCGACACGCTCCCCGCTGGTGCCGCCGGGTTTGCCGCCATTGTTTCGCGGTGCGTATCCGCGCTTGCGGAAGCGGTGGGCGAACTTAAAAGCTTCAAACGCCCGGATCAGCTGCGGAAGCTGATTGTAAACGTGAACACGATCGAAGGAGAGGCAGACGAGGCCTTTACCGAAGCGATATACACGCTGTTTTCGGGCAGCGCGGATATCCGCGCCGTTTTCGGAGGCAAGGCGATATACGAATCGCTCGAAAACTGCTGCGACCTGTGCGAACACGCCGCAGACGTTATAGACCAGATAATCATAAAAAACACCTAAAAGCGTTGGCCTGCCGCATTGCGGCTGTCATAAATATTATATTAAAAAGGAGATGGTTTTTAATGGATCCGCTTCCCCGAAGTAGAAGCGTTGTGCCGATAAGCGCACACCGTAAGGATCGGATCGCGGTGGAACCCGCAGAAAGGCTTTCAGTACATACGGTCATGCGTAATTGATACCCGAAGTCCTGTTTTTGCGGCAACACAACGATTTAATTATTACGGAGGCTTAACAAGCACATTTTATGGACATTTTCAAACAACTGCTGCTGCAGTTAATTCTTATCCTGCTTAACGCATTCTTCGCCGCTACGGAGATCGCCGTTATTTCTCTCAACGAAAAAAAGGTCCGCGCTCAGGCGGAGGACGGCGACAAAACCGCGAAAAAAATGCTGCGCATGATCGACGAACCCACAAGGTTCCTTTCCACGATACAGATCGGCATTACCCTTGCGGGGTTTCTCGGCTCGGCTTTTGCGGCGGATAATTTCGCCGCGGGCGTTTCCGCATTCTTTATCCGCGCGTTCGGGCTTTCCGAAAGCAGCGCGGGTGCGGTAAACACGATATCGGTCATACTTATCACGCTGATTCTTTCCTTCTTCACCCTCGTTTTCGGCGAGCTTGTACCCAAGCGTGTCGCGATGAGGCACAAGGAAAAGCTTGCAAAGCACGTTTGCGGCGTGATATCCTTCCTTGCAGCCGCATTGAAGCCTATAATTTGGCTGCTCACCGTTTCCACAAATGCGGTGCTCCGCCTTTTCGGGATCGACCCGGAGGCAAAGGAGGACCCTGTTTCGGAGGATGACATCGTTCTGATGCTCGATGCGGGCGCGGACGAAGGCAGCCTGAAGCAGGACGATATTGAGCTGATAAAGAACGTATTCAAGCTCGACAGGCTTTCCGCGGAGGATGTAATGACCCCGCGCAAAAACGTGGTTTTTGTTTCCGCGGATTCCACGCCGGAGGAAATACTCACCACTGTCGAAACCGAGGGATATTCGCGCCTGCCCGTTATCGGCAGCGACGAGGACAACGTTGTCGGCATACTTTATGCCCGCGATTTTCTTTTGAGAAAGGATAATCCCGGGTTCAGCCTTGCGGATGTAATGGTACAGCCGATATTCGTGCCCGAAACGATACATCTTGATGTTCTGTTCCGCGATATGCAGAAGGACCACAACCACATTGTTATCGCAGTGAACGAGTTCGGCGAAACCTCCGGCATTGTAACGCTCGAGGACATTATCGAAGAGATTTTCGGCGAGATATGGGATGAACGAGACGAAGCGGTGGAAAATATCACGCAGTTGGACAAAACGACCTACCGCGTGCTTTCCGGCACGCCGATCGGCGACTTTTTCGAATATTTCGATATTGAAGCCGACGAAGAGCCTGAATCATCGACAGTCAACGGCTGGCTGACAGAGATCGCAGGCACGATACCGGATATCGGATATTCCTTCGATTTTCACGGGCTAAACATAACCGTGACAAAAGCCAACGATATCATGACACTCGAAATCACCGTAAAACGCACGGAATCGCCGGAAAAGAACGGCACCGTGCAGGAATCGGAAAACACTGTGGCGGTTTGAAATCAATAAACAAAATGGCTGTGCTTTGAGCACAGCCGTTTTTTTTATCCGATATAACGTACTTTGCAAGCAAATTCCGCGCCGAACAGCGGCTCGAAAAGAGCGTGATATTCGTCGAAGGGTATCGGGGATACGGACATGATCTCCATATCCACCCCGAGCAGATCGACCAGATAACCGTTGGCGGAAAAGCCGTTTCTTTCGTAAAAAGCCTTTCTCCGCAGGCGAAGATCCCCTTTGTCCGCAAGCGAAGCGGTGCTTTCGATCTCCAAAACGATATTGCTGCCCGGATACCTCCGCTTCAAAAGCGAAAGTATTTCCGTGCCGATCCCATTGCCGCGATATTGCGGGCACACCGCAAGGTAATCCAAAAGGACATACCCGCCGTCCGAAAGCGTAAAAACTATCGCAGCGGGCGAACCGGCATCATCAACGGCGCACAGCAGCTCCGCGCTGCCCTCGAACTGCTTGCAGAGAAGCAGATCAAACGGCTTCCGTTCGCTTTCGGGGAAGGCTTCCAGATACAGCCTTTCGGCAAATTCCAGCCTTTCCGGCGTGTCAAGCGCGCTTTCAAGCCTCATACAGACCTCCGTATCTCGTATCCAGCAGAGCCGCGCCGATCATGCCGCCGATCCCGCGCAGGGAGGAAAGACCGATGCGTGCATGGTCGATTATATAGGGAGCAAGAAGCTCGTGAAGCTCATCGCCTTCGGCGGAAACGCCGCCCGAAAGCACAAGCACTTCCGGCTGGAAGACCATTATCATGGAATTTATACCCACGGCAAGCAGCTTTACATAGCTTTCGACCACTTCCCTTGCCGTTTCGCAACCGCTGCGCATCGCCTTGAAGGCGGTGGTGCCGTCGACCCCGGATTCGGCAAGATGCGCAAGTATGCTTTGGGGCTCATCGTAAACCGCTTTTTGTGTCATATTTATGAGCGCCGTACCGGAGGCAAACTGTTCAAAGCAGCCGTAAAGCCCGCATTCACAGCGCACGGGGTGATCATACTTGATGATGAAATGACCGAATTCGCCCGCGCGGTTGTTATAGCCGCGGTAAATCTTGCCGTCGATCATCACCGCGCCGCCGATACCTGTCCCGATGGTTATCAGCACGACATCCGAAAGCCCCTTGCAGACACCCGCAGCCGCCTCGCCGATAAGCGCGACATTCGCATCGTTATCGATGGAAACACGCAGCCCCGTGGCTTCGGCGACGCGCGCGGCAATCGGTTCGCCGCGGAACGGAAGGTTACCGGCGATCTCCACGACACCGAGCTTGGGATTTACACGCCCGGCAGAGCCTATTCCGATCGAAACGACATTATATTTTTCCTGCAATTTACGGCAGCCGTCGATGATCGAGGTGATTATCGCTTCGGCAGAGGCATGCTTTCCCGTGGGGATCCTGCTTACCTCCGCAACGGCGAAATCCTCCGAAACAACGCCGAGCTTAACGCTTGTCCCGCCTATATCGACACCTATTCTGTAATCCATCAGAACCTCCGGACACCTTCGACAAACACCGCTTTTATATTCAGATCTCCGTCGCAGACAATGAAATCGGCATATCTGCCCTCGAGTATGCAGCCGCGCTCCGACTCCAGCCCCAAAGCCTTTGCGGGGTTTTTGGAAGCCATTACCGAGATGTCCTCGAGCGGCACGCCCATTTTCAGCAGGTTCTTTGCGCCCTCGAGCATACTGACACAGCTTCCGGCGATCCTGCCCTCCGTATTGCGGCAGATGCCGTTTTCGACGATCCTTTCGTGGCCGTCGACATTATATACCCCGTCGCCCAGACCGGACATGACACCAGCATCGGATATGAGTGTCACACCCGAAGCACCCTTGGCGGCAAGCACAAGCTTTATCGCCGGGGCGTAAACATGAACAAGATCGCATATCATTTCGCAATTTATGCGTTCGTCCGTCAGCGCAAGCCCGATAATGCCGGGATCGCGGTGAGTAAACGGGCGCATCGCATCAAAAATGTGTGTTGCCTTTGCAGCGCCGGTATCCGCCCCGGCAAGTGCCTGCTCGTATGTCGCATCCGTATGCCCGAGCGAGGCTGTCACGCCGTGTGCGGCGGCATATGCAATGGCTTCAAGAGCGTTTTCGCGCTCCGGAGCGATCGTCATCAGCTTCCAGAAGCCTTCGCCCGCAGCGCACAGCGCCTCCATTGCGGGAATATCGCATTCCACCTTCGGCGGGTGCATGACTCCTGTCTTTTTATAAGAAACAAAGGGGCCTTCCGTGTGAATACCGAGTATTGCGGCGCCGCGGGATTCCTTTTTGCTTTCGCGCAGGATATTCTTCATCGCCGCAGCCGTTTGCTCCACGGGGAGCGCGCGCACGGTGGCGGCAAAGCCTGTCACGCCCTTGGAGGCAAGATACACCCTTGCCTTTTCGAAATCCTCATCCGCGGAAGCAAATTCAACACCGACACTGCCGTGGACGTGTTCGTCTATAAAGCCGGGGATAACGTAAAGCCCTTCGGCATCGAAATCATCCGCATCCACCGGAAACACGCCGCGCTGGTAAATCCTGCCGTTTGCAAAACGGATATCAAAGCGTTCAAAACGGTCGTTCGCGCCGTTTAATACAATACCGTTTCTGATCTGCATTTTATCAGCCCTCTAAATCGCGTATCATTCTGTTGAGGTTTTCGCTGCCTATCGTGACACCGTCCTCTACCGTTTCAAGCCCTTCGAATTCGAGCGAAACAAATCCGTCGTAACCGGAATTCTTTATTGCCGCAAGGATCTGGAACGTGGGCACATCACCGTGGCCGAATATCGTGGAGCGGCGGAAGTTGCCGGATCTCGAACGGTTGTAGCCCCTGCCGGGGTTATATACCATGCCGGATTTGGTGAACACATCCTTGGCATGGACATGAACAATAAGCTCCAGAAGCCTCGAAACGGCGACATCGCATTTCTCGTCCACGCCGCCGAAGTTGCCCATATCGCACAGGAAGCGGTAATTTGTATTGTTTACGGCGGTGAAAAGCTCCAGCATACGGTTGCTGTCCTGAAGCAATCTGCCGTGGTTTTCGGTACAGGTCATAACGCCGACGCTCTTTGCATAATCGGCAACCTTGGAAACATAGGGTGCAACTCTTTCGATGACCGCCTTGTAGGTCTTTACGCCCTCGAAGTTTGCGGGGTAGCCCCACGCGATATCGTGGCGGAGAAGCGGGATACCGCATTTTGCGGCGATATCTATATGTGCACAGAGCCTTTCGACCTCCGCATCGAGATCATCCTTGCTGAAATCCGCGCCGGTGGTATATATCGGAACCTCCAAGCCGACCTTATGCGCGTGCTCGGTAAGCGCAAGCGCGTAATCCTCCTTGGTGTAGCCCTCCGGAGGATTATCGTCCAAAACAAACTCCACGCCCGCACAGCCGAGCGCTTTTGTTTTGTCTATCGCATCGAACCGAGTAAAATCGCCGGAATAGAGGCGGTGGAAGCTATATGTGCTTATGCAGCTTTTCATTTTAATATCTCCTTATAATACAATTTCCCTGCCGGCAGCGGCGGAATCGTAAATGCCCTGAAGCATCTGCTGCATCTGAACAGCCTGCTCGATGGGGTATTTGGTGTTCCTGTCGCCGCGAAGTACATGATCGGCAAAATGCTCGATTTCCAGCTTGAAGCGGTCGCCGGAGGTATCGACGGTGATCTGATCGGTGCTGAGATATTCGTTTCTTTCGCCGTATATCGTCAGCGGTTCGACAAGCGCGCCGGCTTTTGTGCCGCAGATGACCGTTTCGCTCTTGGATTCGCAGTTGATCGCCCAGCTTGCCTCAAATACCATCACCGCACCGTTTTCGAAATGTATCACGCCTGCGCCGGAATCCTCGCAGTCGAACTTATTATCCGGGCAGGGCGTACCCTGCCATCTGCCGACTCCCTTTGTCTGATAATCGCCAATCTCCGTAAATACATTCGCGGAAACGCGCACCGGCTTCGGGCAGCCCATCAGATACCACGCGGCATCTATACGGTGAACGCCGATATCGATGATCGGACCGCCGCCGGATGTCTTTTTATCCGTGAACCAGCCTGTCGGCGTGCCGCGGCGGCGTATATTGGAGGTTTTTGCATAATAAACCTTGCCGAGCTCACCGCGATCGTAAAGCTCGCGCAGATACATATTTTCGGATTTGAATCTGGAAGGAACAGCGAGCAGGAAGACAACGCCCGCATCGTTTATCGCCTTCTGCATTTTTAATCCTTCGGAAAGGTTCATCGCAAGGGGCTTTTCGCACAGAACGTGCTTGCCCGCGTTCGCGGCGGCAACACACACCTCCGAATGTGCGTTATTCCAGGTGCAGATATCCACGGCTTCAATATCCGATTTTTGAAGCATTTCTTCCACAGAGGAATAAACCTGCGCGATCCCGAACTTTTCAGCAGCCGCCTTTGCACGGTCGAGGTTGATATCGCATATCGCCGCGGGGATGGCGTTGCTGCATTTTGCATATGCGGGAAGATGTGCATTTGTACCGATATTGCCGGCGCCGACAACGCCGATCTTCAATTTTTCCATTAGACATTCTCCTAAACAAACATCTTTTTACAATGCTTTATATATCACAATGCGCCCGAAAAGTCAATCAGTTACAGTAAATATTGACAACGCGCCCGGTTTAATTTATAATACCCATGGTGATGAAAATGCTATACGGCAACTTTGTGGAAAACGATATATGGGCGGGAAAATACTACTGCCCCGAATGCGGAAAGCAAATGGACTTTTACCTTGCGCGGGTATACTACCGCGTAAAGCTGTTCCGCGGCGCGACGATATTCTCGCGCTTCAAAAAGCGGGTCTGCATCTGTGAAAAATGCGGTTCCTGCAAGGTGCTCGACCGCGCGGAATATAACGAAATGCACACGGAAGCAGTTGCACGCGCACGACGCGGCGAGTTTCCGGCGCGCATTATCGCGCGTGATTTCTCCCCACGCAGCATAAAGCTTTATCGCAAGCTGGCGGTATCCTCGCTCGCCTGCGCGCTCGCGCTTTTATGTGCGCTCACCGCCTTCGGAGCGTTTTCCGGCGGCAATGCAGTTTACGGTATTATTGCCGCGCTTCTCACGCTGCTTTGCGGTTATATCGGCGTGAAATACACCCGCCGGTTACAGGATGCCGTCATGAAAAAGGCCATATTCGACTATTTCGGCAAAAGCAAAGAAAAGCAGGAATAAACCGCAAAAAGAAAAATCAAGGGCGGCCCAGTAAAGGGTCGCCCTTTTGACGTTTGCGTATAAGGCAAAGGCGGACTTATTTGTCTTCCTTCTTATCTGCCTTTTTTTCGTAAACCTTTTCCGCACCGACAAGCTCGATAATAGCCATTTCGGCGCCGTCGCCTCTCCTGGGGCCGATCTTGAGAACGCGGGTGTAACCGCCGTTTCTTTCGTCGTAAAGAGGAGCGATCTGGGTGAAGAGCTTATAAACCACGCTTTCCTTTTTGAGGAACGCGATAGCCTGTCTTTTTGCGACAAGAGTGTTCTTCTTGCCGAGAGTTATCATTTTATCAGCAAGCGCGCTGACTTCGGCAGCACGGGTAGCGGTCGTTTCGATCCTTCCGTTTTCGAGAAGGAAGGTGACCATACCCCTGAGCATAGACATTCTATGCGCGGTCGGTCTGCCAAGTTTTCTGGTTCCGGGCATTTCGTTTGCCTCCTTATTTAATACTCATTCGCCGATCAGTCATCCGACTTGCGAAGCGAGAGCCCAAGGGATTCAAGCTTCTGAATGACTTCTTCAAGCGATTTTTTGCCGAGGTTTCTGACTTTTATCATGTCCTCCTCGGTCCTGTTGGTAAGATCTTCAACGGTGTCAATGCCCGCGCGTTTAAGGCAATTGAAGCTTCTTACAGACATATCCAGCTCCTCGATCGTCATCTCGAGCACTTTTTCCTTCTTTGTTTCTTCCCTATCCACCATGATTTCCGTATTAGCGGTATCGGCGGAAAGCTCTACAAACAAATTGAGATGCTCTGTGATAATCTTTGCGGCAAGCGAAACGGCTTCCTTCGCATCGATGGTGCCGTTTGTTGTCACGTCAAGCTCGAGCTTGTCGTAATCGGTAATATTGCCCACACGGGTATTGGAAACCGTGAAATTAGCTTTGTAGACCGGAGTGAAGATAGAGTCGGTGTAGATGACGCCTATAACCGGCGATTCGGCAGCGGCTTTATTCTTCTCCGAGGAAACATATCCTCTGCCGTGTTCGAAAGTAATCTCCATGAAGAAGGGTGCGCCGGATTCTACCGTCGCAATGTGGTGATCGGGATTAAGTATTTCGATGTCCGAATCCACCTGAATATCGCCTGCGGTAACTTCACCGCCGCGAACATCTATAATACAGGTCTTCGGCTGCTGGCAATGAAGCTTCGCAACGATACCCTTGACATTAAGGATTATTTCGGGTACATCCTCTTTCACGCCGGGAACGGTGGAAATTTCGTGAAGCACTCCGTCGATCTTGACGCTTGATGCCGCAACACCGGGCAACGAGCTCATAAGAACACGGCGAAGCGAGTTCCCGAGAGTAATACCATAGCCTCTTTCCAGTGGTTCGACAACGAATACACCGTGTGTTCCGTCCTCGCTCATTTCGGCGGTGACGATGCTCGGTCTTTCGATTTCGATCATTCTGTTTACCTCCTCGTTTTAGTGGAACTTCTGTTATCCGGAAGTTATTATTTCGAATACAGCTCGACGATAAGATGCTCTTCGAACGGGAAGTCTATATCCTCGCGCTTCGGAAGCTCTTTGATCGTTGCAACGATATTCTCCTTATCGACATCCATCCAAGCGGGTATGGTTCTTGCGTTGATATCCTCGATAAGCATTTTAAATTTGCCGAGCTTGCGGCTGTTTTCCTTCAAAGCAACAACATCGCCCTTGCTTACTTCGTAGGAAGGAATGTTGACCTTCTTGCCGTTGACGGTGAAGTGGCCGTGAAGAACGAGCTGGCGTGCTTCCTTGCGGCTTTCCGCCATGCCCATGCGGTAAACTACGTTGTCGAGTCTGCGCTCGATCATGGTGAGAAGGTTCTCGCCGGTCTGGCCTTCTTTTCTGTCGGCCTTTTCAAAGTAGTTCTTAAACTGCTTTTCGAGAATGCCATAATACCTCTTTGCCTTCTGCTTTTCGCGAAGCTGGAGGCTGTATTCCTTGACTCTTCTCCTGTTATTGGCAGCACCGTGCTGGCCGGGTGCCTGTGCCCTGCGGTTGAGCGAGCACTTATCCGAGTTGCATCTTTCGCCCTTAAGGTGCAGCTTGCAGCCTTCTCTGCGGCAAAGGCGGCAGGAAGGGCCTGTATATCTTGCCATGTGTTACCTCCGTTAATGTTATACGCGTCTTCTCTTCGGCGGTCTGCAGCCGTTATGAGGAATAGGCGTAACGTCTTTAATGAGTGTGATGTCGAGACCGGCTACCTGCAGCGATCTGATCGCAGCTTCTCTGCCCTGACCGGGACCCTTTACGAAAACCTCTACGGTCTTCATACCGTGCTCCATAGCAGCCTTTGCAGCGGTTTCGGCAGCCATCTGAGCGGCAAACGGGGTGGATTTACGGGAACCTCTGTAACCGAGTTCGCCCGCGGATGCCCAGGATATTGCGTTACCCTGCATATCGGTAATGGTCACGATAGTGTTGTTGAAGCTCGACTGGATATGCGCCTGGCCTCTTTCGACATTCTTTCTTTCGCGGCGTCTTTTGACAACCGTTTTTTTCTGTACTTTTGCCATACTGTTCGCAATCCTCCTTTACTTCTTCTTGTTTGCAATGGTCTTGACGGGGCCTTTTCTGGTTCTTGCGTTCGTCTTGGTGCGCTGACCGCGAACGGGAAGTCCCTTTCTGTGCCTCGTTCCGCGATAGCAGTCGATTTCGGTCATTCTCTTGATATTAAGAGCGACTTCACGCCTGAGATCGCCTTCGACGACGTATTCGTTTCACGGAGCTTTGCGATATCTTCCTCGGTAAGATCCTTGCATCTGGTATCGGGATTGATGCCGGTCTTTTCGAGAATTTCGTTGGAGCGGCTTCTGCCTATACCGTAGATATAAGTCAGACCGATCTCAACCCTTTTTGCGTTGGGGATATCAACACCGGAAATACGAGCCATATTTTACTCTCCTATCCTTGTTTCTGCTTGTGCTTCGGATTTTCGCAAATGACCATTACCTTGCCCTTGCGCTTGATGATCTTGCACTTTTCGCACATTTTCTTTACAGAAGGTTTTACTTTCATTTTTTACCTCCATTCAGATTACTTTGCTCTGAAAGTTATTCTACCCTGGCTGAGGTCATAGATGGAAACCTCCACGGTGACCTTATCGCCGGGTACGACTTTGATATAATTCATACGCATTTTCCCCGAAATGTGAGCGGTGACTATGTGCCCGTTGGTAAGCTTTACCTTGAACACGGTGTTGGGGAGCACCTCAACAACAACGCCTTCACATTCGATTACATCGGTTTTAGCCAGAATAATTCCTCCTTTACTGTACATCCGCAAGCCCTGCCGCAGCGCCGACAGCTTCGCGTATGAAGCGGTTTGTCAGCCTGGATTCCGGCAAAGCGGCAACGGGTAGCTCGGGTTCGAGCGGTTTGATATGCATCAGCTTTTTCTTCTTCGGATGCTCGACCTTTCTTGTACGCCCATCCGCGATAAGAACATAGCCTTCGTCATCGGCATAGCCGACAACAGCGCATATACATCCTTTGTCGCGCCCCGCAAGAGACACGACCAAATGTCCTAACAAGTCGTCCATAAACTCCTCGTCAAGCCGGGTCGGTAAGTATTTCGACACCGTTATTCGTTATCGCGACGGTGTTTTCGTAATGAGAGGAAAGCCTGCCGTCCTTCGTGACGACCGTCCACTCGTTCGGAAGCACCCGCACCGAATATGTGCCGGCATTGACCATCGGCTCGATCGCTATTGTCATACCCGGACGCAGCCGCAGCCCGTGCCCGGCGATACCGTAGTTGGGGACTTCGGGATCCTCGTGGAGTTCCCTGCCGACACCGTGGCCGACATATTCCCGAACCATGGAATAGCCGAAGCTTTCACAATAGCTCTGTATTGCATGACCGACATCGCCCAGCCGGGCGCCTTCTTTTATGGCGGAGATACCTTCATAAAAGCTCTGCCTTGTCACGCCGATGAGTTGTTTCGCTTCCTCGGTTATCTCGCCGACGGCAAACGTCGCCGCACAGTCGCCGTGATAGCCCTTATAGAATGCACCGACGTCGATCTTGACTATATCGCCGTTTTTCAGCACCCTTGAGGAGGAAGGAATACCGTGAATGATCTCATCGTTAACACTGATGCACGCCGAAGCGGGAAAGCCGCCGTAACCGAGAAACGAAGGTGTCGCCCCGTGAGAGAGGATACACTTCTTTATCTCGCGGTCGATATGCGCGGTGGAAACGCCCTCGCGGACATTTTCACCGCCTATCTCCCTGGCGATAGCGGCTATTCTGCCTGCATCGCGCATCCGGATGATCTGTTCACCCGATTTCAAGGTAATCATATTCCGAGGACCTTCTTTACATGAGCGGTAACTTCCGCCGGTTCCATGCGCCCGTCGACGGACACAAGAAGTTCCTTTTCCTTATAGTAACCGATAAGGGGTTCGGTCTCGCCGTGATATATATCAAGGCGATGCTTCACGACCTCCGGTTTATCGTCGGCACGGAGAGTGAGCTCCGCCCCGCACTTATCGCAGGTCGTGCCGTCCTTGGACGGATTATGCTTCACATGGTAGCTTGCGCCGCAGCCGGGGCAGACACGTCTGCCGCTCATGCGTTCGACGATATCCTCGTCGGGCACATCTATCATAAGCACCTTGTCTATGCCGGCGCCCATTTCTTCGAGCGCCTCTGCCTGAGGAATGGTGCGGGGAAAGCCGTCAAGAATGAAGCCGCCCTTGCAATCCTCTTTTGAAATGCGTTCCTTTACGATGCCGATAACCACATCATCCGAAACGAGCGATCCTTCGGATATCGCCTTCTGTGCCGAAAGCCCGAGAGGAGTCTGTTCGCGGATGGCTTCGCGCAGCATCGCGCCGGTGGAAAGTGTGGGGATCCCGAGCAGGGCGGATATGATATCCGCCTGCGTGCCCTTGCCTGCGCCCGGAGGTCCAAACAGAATGATGTTCATGCCGTTTGCGACTCCTTAATCAAGAAAACCCTTGTAATGACGCATGGTGATCTCGCTTTCGAGGACGTGCGTGGTTTCGAGTGCAACGGAGACGATGATTATCATCGAGGTGCCGCCGAAAACGAGAACTCTGAACGCATCGATGTTTGTCCAGGAAAGGAGGACCGGGAATATCGCCATGAAGGAAAGGAAGAAGGAACCGATAAGGGTAACTCTGTTCACTACCTTCTTGACATAATCCGCAGTGGGCTTGCCCGGTCTGTAACCGAGTATCGTGCCGCCGTTCTTTTTGAGGTTGTTTGCAACTTCGACGGTGTTGAAGGATATCGACAGGTAGAAGTAAGCAAATGCAACGATAAGCACAAAGAGCGTGAGCACATAGAACGGATACTGCGAGCTCGAGGAGAAGTATTTTTCAATACCGCTCTGCCACGAAGGAATGATAAGCGCGAGCGTTGCGGGAACCATTACGACGGAGTTCGCAAAGATTATCGGCATAACGCCGCTCATGAGAACCTTTATGGGAAGTGTCGTATTGGCGCCGCCGTACATTTTTCTGCCGACCTGGCGCTTTGCATACTGCACGTTAAGACGGCGTTCCGAATTCGAGAAGAATACGGTGAGCACGATAATGAGCAGAAGAACGGCAACCGCAAGGAAGACATACAGGTACTGCATACCGCCGATTTTGAGGAGCGCGATCATTCTGAGAAGGAGCGGAGCGCCTCTGGAAACGATATTCGCGAAAAGGATCATGGAGATACCGTTGCCGATACCCTTTTCATCGATACGTTCGCCCGTCCACATGACAAGCGATGCACCGGCTGTAAGGCAGGCGACGATAACCACACCGGCGAACCAGTGATCCATAACGAGGTTGGAGTAATTGCTTTTGATCGTGATGTAATAGCCGTAACCGGTTATTGCAGCAAGCGCGATGGTAACGTAGCGTGTTATTTTCTGGAGCTTTTCCTGACCTTCGGGGCCGCTCTTGGACATACGTTCAAGAGCAGGTATCGCGATAGTCAGAAGCTGAATAACGATAGATGCCGTAATATACGGGCTGACACCCAAGGCAAAGAGAGTACCCTGTGAGAACGCTTCACCGGAAAGAAGATTGAAGTATCCGAGAAGTGTTTCGCCTGCCTGATCCATCATGCTTGAGAGCGCCGCACCGTTGATATACGGTACGGGGATGGCCGAGCCAAGACGGTAAAGCACGATGATCAACGCTGTAAAGAGTATTTTCTTTTTGATTTCGGGGATCTTCCACGCATTACCGAAGACGCGGAACATTATATCACCTCAGCCTTTCCGCCTGCTGCCTCGATCTTCTCCTTTGCACTGGCGGAGAAAACAGCCGCTTTTACGGTAAGAGCCTTAGTGAGTTCGCCGTTCGCGAGGACCTTAAGACCGTCGAAACGGTTCTTGATGACCTTGTCGGCAATGAGTTTTTCGATATCCACAACAGTGCCTGCTTCGTATTTTTCAAGTGTCTTGAGATTTACGATAGCATACTGCTTGGAAAAGTGATTGGTAAAACCTCTCTTCGGAAGTTTTCTGTACAACGGGAGCTGACCGCCCTCGAAGCCCGGTCTGACACCGCCGCCGGAACGCGCGTTCTGACCTTTGTGTCCCTTACCGGCAGTCTTGCCGTTGCCGCTGCCCGCGCCTCTGCCCTTTCTGTAATTGGGCCTGGTGGAGCCGGCTGCCGGAGAAAGCTCATGAAGCTTCATAACTTTATCCTCCTATTATTAAACTAAGTTACTCAGCATCTTCGACACTGATAAGGTGAGAGATGAGTTTGATCTTGCCCTCGACCGCGGGGTTGGAATCGATCACCTTGAAATCGCCGGGCTTGCGAAGTCCGAGCGAATTCGCGGTAGCGATATGATTCTTCTTGCGGGCGATAAGGCTCTTTGTAAGAGTGATCTTGATTTTTGCCATTTCCCGTCCCTCCTTAGTTTGCGAGCGATTCGACGCTTATGCCGCGCATTCTCGCAACTTCTTCGGCTGTGCGGAGCTCTTTAAGAGCTTCGAAGGTAGCCTTGACAACGTTTGCGGGATTGCCGGAGCGGAGCGACTTGGCACGGATATCACGGATACCTGCGCTGTCGAGCACCGCACGCATCGTACCGCCGGCGATGATACCGGTACCGGGAGCGGCGGGCTTGAGAAGCACTCTGCCGGCTCCGAATTCACCGATAACCTCGTGCGGGATGGTGGTGCCTTTAAGGGAAACCGAAACGACATTTTTCTTTGCTGCTTCGATCGCTTTATTGATAGCGTCCGGAACTTCAGCTGCCTTGCCGATGCCGTAGCCGATATGGCCGGCACCGTCGCCGACAACCACAAGTGCGGCGAAGCGTGCGATACGACCGCCCTTGACGGTCTTGGAAACTCTCTTGGTGTCTATGAGGGTCTCTTTGAGTTCGAGTGCGTTGTAATCTGTCTTCATGGTTACCCTCCTTAAAACTTCAATCCGGCTTCGCGGGCTGCTTCCGCAAGGGCCTTAACGCGACCGTGATAGATGTAGCCGCCTCTGTCGAAAACAACGGTTGTGATGTTGTTTGCGAGAGCTCTTTCGGCGATAAGCTTGCCGACCTTGCCGGCCGCTTCGACATTGCCGCCCTCGTTACCGAATTCCTTTTCGGTGCTGGAAGCGGCGACGAGAGTCTTGCCGACGGCGTCGTCGATCACCTGCGCGTAGATGTTATCGTTGGAACGATATACGCAAAGGCGGGGTCTTTCGGTGGTACCGGAGATTTTCGCTCTGACTCTTTTATGTCTGTAAAGTCTGTTTTTGTTCTTATCTTCACGACTTACCATAGTTTTATTCTCCTTTCACCTATTTACTGGCTTTGCCGGCCTTGCGCCTGATCTTTTCATCGGAATACTTGATCCCCTTGCCGAGGTAGGGCTCGGGAGGTCTCTTTCCTCTGATCTCGGCGGCAAGCTGACCGACCTGCTGCTTATTTGCGCCGCCCACAACGATCGTCGTGGGCGAGGGAACTTCGTAGGTGATTCCTTCTGGTTCCTCGAAATAAACAGGGTGCGAATAGCCGATATTCAGGACAAGGCGCTTGCCTTCCTTCGCCGCCTTATAGCCGACGCCGTTGATATCGAGCTGCTTTTTGTAGCCTTCCGTAACGCCGACGACCATGTTATGGATAAGCGTTCTGGAAAGGCCGTGGAGCGATCTGTTTTCCTTGGTATCATCGGGGCGCTTCACATGAAGCTCCGCGCCGTTCTGTTCGATGACCATGGCGGGATCGATCTTTTCGGAAAGGGTACCCTTCGGGCCGGTAACAGTGACGACATTCTTCGCGTCGACATCGACCTTGACGCCTGCGGGTACGGTAATGGTCATTCTGCCTATTCTGGACATTTTACTTCCTCCTTACCATACGAACGCAAGCACTTCGCCGCCGACGTTCTGCTTACGCGCTTCTTTGTCTGTCATGATTCCCTTGGAGGTAGAGATTATAGCGACGCCGAGGCCGTTCTTTACCTTGGGGAGTTCCTGGCTGGACGCGTAAATGCGGAGGCCGGGCTTGGAGACCCTGCGAAGTCCCTGGATGATTCTCTGTTTGTTTTCGCCGTATTTCAGCGTGATGGTGATGACACCCTGTTTGTTGTCATCGGTTACTTCATACGCCTTGATATAGCCTTCATCGAGAAGGATCTTGGCGATAGCCTTTTTCAAATTCGAAGCAGGGATCTCGACCGTTTCATGCTTTGCGGTGTTCGCATTGCGAATACGGGTGAGCATATCTGCTACTACATCGGTGATTTGCATATCCGTTTTCCTCCTCTTTTTTTACCAGCTGGCTTTCTTCACGCCGGGGATCTCGCCCTTATAGGCGAGTTCGCGGAAGCAGATACGGCAGATACCGTATTTGCGAAGATAGGCGTGAGGTCTGCCGCAGATCTTGCATCTGTTGTATTGACGGGTGGAAAACTTCGGCGTTTTCTGCTGTTTGAGTATCATTGATTTTTTAGCCATTTCAGTTTACCTCCCATTAGTCCTTTGCGAACGGAGCGCCGAGAAGCGTAAGAAGCTCTTTTGCTTCCTCGTCGGTGTTCGCGGTGGTTACGAATATGATATCCATACCTCTGATCTTATCGATCTTGTCGTATTCCATTTCGGGGAATATGAGCTGTTCCTTGATACCGATGGAGTAATTCCCGCGACCGTCGAATGAGTTGGGGTTGATACCCTTGAAGTCCCTGACGCGCGGAAGCGCGAGGTTGAAGAACTTATCAACGAATTCGTACATATTTTCGTGGCGGAGAGTTACCTTCGCACCGATCTTCATGCCCGCACGGAGCTTGAAGTTGGATACCGATTTCTTTGCGACGGTGGGAACAGCCTTCTGACCGCTGATCATGGTAAGATCGCCGATGATGTTATCGATGACCTTGGGGTTATCCTTCGCATCGCTTTCGCAGCAGTTGATGACAACCTTTTCAAGACGCGGGATCTGCATCGGGCTCTTGTAATTGAACTTGTTCATCAAAGCGGGAACAACATCGCTGTTGTAGTAATCTTTCAATCTAGACATTTATGTTATTCCTCCTGCTTAAAGTGTTTCGCCGCACTTGACGCAGACACGGCTTCTTTCGCCATCAGCCGCGCGGACGTGCTTGACTCTGCGGCCTGCCTGGCATTTCGGGCAGTAAAGCATGACCTTGGAAGCGTAAATAGCGCCTTCGGTCTTTACAATGCCGCCGGTTTCGCCCTGCTTTCTGGGCTTTACATGCTTGGAAACGATGTGGACGCCTTCAACGATGACCTTGCCCTCGTCGGGGGAAACGCCGATGACCTTGCCGACAGTCTTTTCCTTGCCGTTTGCGTAATTGCCGGAGATAACGACAACGGTATCGCCGGTCTTAACATGCATTTTTTTGCTCATTGATACTGCCTCCTCAAACCACTTCGGGCGCGAGGGAGAGGATCTTCATATATCCTTTTTCGCGCAGTTCTTTTGCGACCGGGCCAAAAATACGGGTGCCCTTCGGTTCCTTGTCATCCTGGATGAGAACGGCTGCGTTGTCATCAAAGCGGACATAGGATCCGTCGCTTCTTCTCGTGGGCTGAACGGTTCTCACGACGACTGCCTTAACGACATCGCCCTTCTTTGCAACTCCGCCCGGAGCTGCCTTCTTTACGGAGCAGACGATAACATCGCCCACGCCCGCATAGCGTCTGCCGGTGCCGCCAAGAACTCGGATGCACAACAATTCTTTTGCGCCGGTGTTGTCAGCGACCTTCAAACGGGACTCTTGCTGTAACATTGTGTACCTCCTGAATTACTTAGCCTTCTCGATGATTTCAACGAGACGCCAGTTCTTGTCTTTGGAGAGCGGGCGGGTTTCCATGATCATGACCTTGTCGCCGACGCGGCATTCGTTGTTTTCGTCATGAACCTTAAAGCGAACCGTTCTCTTGATTATCTTTTTATAAAGAGGATGCTTGACGTTATCGCGGATGGCGACGACGACAGTTTTGTCCATCTTATCGGAGACGACAGTGCCGACTCTGGTTTTTCTGAGAGCTCTTTCCATCGTTCTTTATCCTCCTTATGCTTTTTCGGCAAGCTCTTTTTCGCGAAGCACGGAAAGGAGCCTTGCTATGGTTTTCTTGGTTTCGACTATCTGCATGGGATTGTCGAGCTGGTTGATAGAATGCTTGAAACGAAGGTTAAACAGCGCTTCCTTCTGCTCTGCAAGATTCTTCTGCAGTTCAGGGATCGGCATTTCTCTGATTTCTTTAATGTTCATAATCTAACCTCCTATTTGTTGAGATCGGCCTTGGAGGCGAACTTGCATTTGAGCGGGAGCTTGTGCGAGGCAAGACGCATTGCTTCGCGCGCTTCTTCCTCGGTAATGCCGTCCATTTCGAACATAACTCTGCCCGGCTTGACAACGGCGACCCAGTATTCCGGAGAACCTTTACCGGAACCCATGCGGGTTTCGGCGGGCTTTTCGGTAACGGGCTTATCGGGGAATATCTTTATCCAGACATTACCGCCGCGCTTGACGTATCTTGTCATAGCGACACGGGCAGCTTCGATCTGGTTGCTGGTGACCCATGCGGGTTCCATTGCGACAAGCCCATAGGAGCCGTGAGTGATGGTGTTGCCTCTGTAGGCGCGACCGGTCATTCTGCCCCTCTGGACACGTCTGTATTTAACTCTCTTGGGCATTAACATTACTTAGCGCCCCCCTTCCTTGTTGAACGGCTTGCGCTCGCCCTGAGGGCGGCTGTCGCCAAAGCGGCGCTCCCCGTTCTGGCCGCCCTGTCCGGGGCGTCTGTCGCCGAAGCGGCGGTCCCCTGCGGGCCGCTTGTCACCGAACCGACGGTCACCGGGCTTCCGGTCGCGGCGGTCATTTCTGGCAGGAGCCTGCTCCGTCGGCTTGATCGTGGTGAAGTGCTTCTTCACATCGGGCAGAACCTCGCCCTTGAAGATCCACACCTTCACACCGATCTTTCCGTAGGTGGTATGTGCTTCTGCAAAACCGTAGTCGATGTCCGCACGCAGTGTCTGCAGCGGAATGGTTCCTTCGTGGTAGTGCTCGGTACGGGCAATTTCTGCTCCGCCCAAACGGCCGCCCACAGTCACCTTGATGCCCTTTGCGCCCAAACGCATGGTACGCAGGATCGCCTGCTTCATGGCGCGGCGGAAAGAGGTTCTCTTTTCCAGTTGCAATGCGATATTCTCAGCAACCAACTGTGCATTCATATCGGGAACCCGCACTTCGATTACATTGACGGCCACCGGCTTCTTCACCAGTGCCTCCAGCTCCTTGCGCAAATTCTCAATTTCCACGCCGCCCTTTCCGATCACAAGACCGGGCTTGGCGCAATGGATAAATACCTTCACTCTGTCTGCAGTCCGCTCGATCTCAATCTTGGGGATACCGGCTTCATAGAGCTTGGTCTTCAGAAATTTTCTGATCTTATAGTCGGAAACAAGGTTGGCGCCGAAGGTCTCGTCGCTGGCGAACCATCTTGAATCCCAGTTTTTGATTACGCCCACTCTCAGTCCGTGGGGATTAACCTTCTGACCCATTCTGTTGTTTCCTCCTCTCTCAGTCTTTCTCTGCGACCGCCAGTGTCACGTGGCTGGTGCGCTTCAGGATGCGGTCTGCGCTTCCCTTTGCTCTCGGCATGATCCGCTTCAGGGTCGGGCCGGGGCAGACGAAGCACTCGGAAACATACAGTTTTTCGGCATCCATGTGGAAATTGTTTTCCGCGTTGGCGATTGCGCTGCCGAGCAGCTTGATCAGCAGCTCGCTTGCCGCCTTCGGCGTGTTCTTGAGAATTCCCATCGCGGTGGCAACGTCCTTGCCGCGAATCAGATCGAGCACGATCTGCACCTTGCGGGGGGAAATTCTTGCGTATTTCAG
>ERZ824600.1743-NODE-1743-length-25307-cov-3.495486_pt1 | contig 25307 bp, 21 predicted proteins | sample MGYA00519933_ERZ824600 | MGnify/ENA primary metagenome ERZ824600 (study PRJEB31778, sample SAMEA3449178) | human gut metagenome | biome: human gut; feature: human-associated habitat; material: faeces | place: United Kingdom | collected 2010/2012 ... | reverse complement strand
AAGCCGCTGCAACTGGAAAAAGCTCAAGGGAAAAGATTGGACAAGCCTTCTGATCGTCCTGCCTGAATATGCGGAAAAATGTTACTGGTCCAGATTGAACGGGAGGAACTGGAGCTGTCTGCTGAGTTATCATCCTCAATTTGCAAAGCGGTGTCCATGGAACAAATTGAACGGTATTGACTGGCGCATTTTACTGCTGAACAGACCCGAAATGACAGAATTCTGCGATTGGGAGAAACTGGATGGCAACGACTGTGTGGAACTTCTTGACAGCAAATCTCCCCTGTCTCCGAAAGCATTGAAAAATCTTCAAAATCGCTGGAAGCAGCTCCGCGGCCTCAGAATAGGCTTCCTGGATGGGTATTGGGCATCCCTTGGGGAATCTCAGTGCGGAAGCTGTCGTTTCCTATCACAATCCGTGCTACTCCGTATTTGCTGCTATTATCCTTCTCAGCTCTGTAATTGCAGGAATCTTGATATCGATATGCAGATTCCTCCTGACTATTGGGAGAATCATAAACAATGTCCGCACAAAAAAACAGTGGGACTTGCTGCCGATTTCCATCTGTACGATTTCGCATTGAAGTGGCTTCCCCGTCTTCGGGAGATCTTTTCCGCAAGGTACCAATATGAATTTGATCTGGAAATGCTGTATCTCGGCTTTGCTCAAGATTTCTTTCGGCGTTTTCCGAGAAATAGTCTGGAAATCAAGGAACTGGAAACAGTCCACGATGTTAAAGACCTGACAGCCGCGATTTTTGCATATTGGAGAAACAGGGCAGCCAATTCAAAAGAAAACGTTTCATGGTTGAAGACGGCACTTTCCCGCTTGGCTTTCCTGACTGCACCGGATGTCGGGATGAAAAACTTCTCCGAAGGTTATAATTTTTAGACGCAAATTGAAATAGAGAAAAAGAAATAGATAGAAAAAAGGAATCGTTCCTGTCAGGATGCCTCCTCATCCGGAACGGCCTTTTGCCACTGCAATTTCTATGCCGTCAATCAGCAGCCGAATCCCTGAGTTATCATTCGCATTGGTCTGCAAAGGCTTGATCTCTACCAGCTGGACAAGGTATCCATTGAATGGGATTTGATCACCGCCGCATACAATTTCAAACGACTTCACAAACTTTGCGGAGGGAATCTGCTTGAATTCACGAAAATCCTTCCACAGAGAAGTTAAAATGATGATTGCGGAGGGATTTACGTGTCAAAGATATGGATTTAATGTCGGAGCGGATAAATTCTCGCTACTGACAATAGAAAACGGAAAAACAAGCATTATGCGTCTATCGGAATGGACATTGATTTCCCAAAGCCAAAAATCTCACTCCGACAGGCTGCTAGGAGGGAAAGTCTTCGGGATGCCAGAGCACGTCCGAGTACCGTTCCAGTTTTGTAGACGTCTGCGATCTGTTCTTTTTCGTTGTCGTTCAGGGCCTTGAATTTGCCGGTATTGAGCACGGTCTGGAGAACGCACCATGCGACGTCCGACTTGAAATTCAAATCTCCCTCCATCATCATCTGAATGGTGTTTTTGATTCCCCTGTAATTGGCGATTCGTTCGACGGCCTCTTTGTTGAGCTGTTCATTGGATTTGTATGATACGTTCAGTTGTCGAGCTGATTCTGATAGCGGATTTTTTTCGTTTCCGTTTTCGCGGATCGGGTTTTTCTGTTGAGGAGAGGAAAGACTGTAGAGTTTTCCATTGACATTTCATTTTCCGGTACTATAATATTAGTGAGCCCGGATGATTTGTCCCTTGAGCTTACATCTCCGGGCGCCTTCGCATGGTCAAGGGGATTTGCGATGTTCCAATGAACTTCTTTTCCTCTGAACAACCCCTCGGAAAATTTCCTTGGATGGAAACTGGCTGGTCCCAGTTTTCCTTCTTTTTCAATTTCCGTAATAGATAACGCCCAAAATTTTGGAAAGAATGCGAAGCTGCCAATAAAAATTAATTTATTCTGACTCATAATAGCACATGAAATTATATTTTCAAGTAAGCAAGATTTCCCCCTCATTTCTCCTCGAATTCCGGCAGATTTCTGTGCGTATCGACATAGAACCTTTAGCCTGTCAGGATCCATGTGTCCTTACTGCATGAAAAAATGGTATCATCTTTGCATAAATCAAAACCGAAATTCTCCATTTTTTGGGGACTTGGGACACATGGTTTCTGCGTAAAATCATAAAAAACAGCGTAAAACAGAGAAAAGTTCGCTGTTTTTTATGGGCATCATATTTGGAGAAATCAAGACGAGTTTCAGAGTGTGTTTTCACAAGTTCTCTTTCTCCAAGTGGTTATGACTTTTCCAATCCATGTGTCCCGGACACGAGACAAACGGAGAATTTGCCGGAGATTCAGGGAATCTGCATCGGAAATGGTGGCGAACGGAGAATCTCCGTTTTTCTCTGATTTCGCAAGTCGTTGAAAATCAACGCACAAATCTGGGAAATAAAAAAGCCGAACGGTGTGTCCGTTCGGCAAAGAAGTAAAAAAATGGTGGCAAGGACCGGTTTCGAACCGGTGACACACGGATTTTCAGTCCGTTGCTCTACCAACTGAGCTACCCCGCCATCTCTTATATTCCATCAATATATTCCGCTTTTCAAAAAAATCAAGTAGAAAAGAAAGAAAAATTAAAAAATATCCTCGTCCCCTCTCCCCATCAGGAACGGAATCACACAAAACAGATACGCGAAATACACTGATCAAAATTTTCCCGTCCACTGAGAATGTCGATCTCCACTCGAAGAAACTGTATGTCGATATCCCGCCGGTCCAACCGTGGCATTCGAACAGCATCCTTCTCCGTCGTGACGATCAGATCCGCTCCCGCAGCTTTCGCATCATTGATAAAATCTATCATCTCCTGCTGACGGTACCGATGGTGGTCCGCATAGTGGCGCTTCAAGACAAGCTCCCCTCCCAGATCCTCCAGAAATCCCTCAAAACTCGCAGGATTCGCGATCGCCGAAATCGAGGCAAGTTTCTTCCCCTGAAGTGTCTCCAGCGGAAAACGTTTCCCCCGGTCAAACACATCCTCCAAGTACTTCGGCTTGTGACAGCATTCGATGATCTCCGCCCGATGATTGTGCTTCCGGATAAACTCCTTCAGATGACGAAGACGCGGTGAGCCATCCGATTTAGTCAGAAATACATAATCCGCCCGGAGTAGATGCTCGATCGGTTCCCGCATCAGTCCGCGCGGAAGGACATGGTGATTGTCAAACGGAGACGTCGAATCCACCAGAACAATGTTGATGTGCGCTTTCAGACGGAGATACTGAAAGCCATCGTCCAGAATCAATACATCCGTGCCGAATTCATCAATGGCGTAAAGTCCCGATTTCACACGGTCCTTGTCCACCAGAACCGCCACGTTCTTCAGGTTCGATGCCAGCATATATGGTTCGTCGCCCGCCGTGATGGAGTCGTGAAGAAGATTCTTCCCGTCTGAAACCACGCGCGGCGGAACTTCCATCTTCTTCGAAAACAGACGCTTCCGGAGTTTCTCAAAAAAACCGCGCTTGTCCCGGCTCCGGTAGCCTCGACTCAGAACCGCCACTTTCCGCCCCTTCTGCGAGAGCGTCCGCGCAAAAATCTCCACAATCGGCGTCTTTCCCGTCCCTCCGCATGTCAGATTCCCGATGCTCACCACCAGACATCCGATCGCCCGGTTCCGGATCACCCGGTTGTCGTAAAGCCAAATCCGCGTGTTGATCGCTCGAAGATAAAAACGCGACGCAACAAACAGAAGCCCTTTCACAAACGAATCAAACGGCGCTTTCCGGCGCTCCCGGATGATTTCAATGAAATACTGTTCAATATGTTCTCCGACTTCCCGCAGAGTCATACAAACTCTCCGATCCGGTCAAGCTGGTCCGCATGCGTGAATGTGATCGCGTTCCAGCCGCGCTCCCGTGCGGCCGCTGTATTGCACGGCTTGTCGTCAAAATAAAGATCCGGAACCCCGTGCCGGGATTCAAAGAGCGCATACATCGCCGAATCCGGTTTCCGGGCGCCCGCGTCAAAACTGAACACCCCGTCGGAAATCAGATGCGCGCATGGAAATGTCCGGCTGATCTGGTCCAGATGCAGACGCGATATATCCGACAGGTACACAAAACGAACCCCCTTCGCCGCATACTTCCGGATGCGCTCCGGAACTCCGGGCATCGGTTCTCCGAGAATCCGGTTCCATCCGTTCACAATCTCCGTTTCGCTGAAGCGGTTTCCCAGAACCCGGCGGACGAGGGCGATCCATTCCCTCTCCTCCATGCGTCCGCATTCCAGGTCGCAGAAGGAGTCGACAATTTCCCGCGGCACCTCTTCTTCCGATGCAAGACCAAGCGCCCGGAGCGCTTGGTCCGGATGCAGCGCGATACAGACATTCCCGATGTCCAGCGCAACTGTGACTGTCTTCCCCATGCCGGTTCGATCCTTTCTGCGGAGTGTTCGTTATTTCGTATAGCGGAGGTACGCTTCCACAAACTGATCAATGTCGCCGTCGAGCACCGCCGCCGTGTTGCCGGTTTCGCAGCCCGTGCGCAGATCCTTCACCATCTGATACGGCTGGAGAACGTAGGAGCGGATCTGGCTGCCCCAGCCGATTTCCGACTTCTCGCCGGCAATCTGCTGCGCTTCCCGTTTCCGGGCCTCTTCCTGAACTTCGTAGAGGCGGGCCTGCAGCATTTTGTAGGCCATCGCCCGGTTCTTGTGCTGGGAGCGTTCCATCTGGCAGGAGACGACGATGCCGGTCGGAATGTGGGTGATGCGGACGGCGGAATCGGTCCGGTTGACGTACTGACCGCCCGCTCCGCTGGCACGGTAGGTGTCGATCCGCAGGTCTTTCTCGTCAATCTGGATGTCGAGATCCTCCTTGAGTTCCGGGAACGCGTCGGCGGAGGCAAAGGAGGTGTGGCGCCGCGCGTTGCTGTCAAACGGGGAGATCCGGACCAGACGGTGCACGCCGCGTTCGCATTTGAGGTAGCCGTAGGCAAAATCCCCTTCCACACGGAGGGTCGCGCTTTTGATTCCCGCTTCATCGCCGGGCTGCATGTCGATGATCTCATCCTTGAAGCCTTTGCGTTCGAACCAGCGGCGGTACATGCGCAGAAGGATGGAGGCCCAGTCGCAGGATTCGGTGCCGCCGGCGCCCGCATGGATGAAAAAGAAGCAGTTCATCCGGTCGAATTTGCCGGAAAGGAAGCTCAGGAGTTCCATTTTGTCGATCTCCTTTTCCAGATCGGCATAGGCGGTGTCGGCCTCGGCAAGGAACGATTCGTCCTCGGCGGCGAACTCCGCGAGCGCACAGAAGTCGTCGGAATGTTTCCGGAGATTCTCAAACGGTTCCACGATGTTTTTCTCGGAGCTGAGTTTCTGAACGGTTTCCTGGGCTTTCTCCTTGTCGTCCCAGAAATCGGGCCGGGTCATGACACCTTCCAGCTCCCGGACCTGCGCCTGATGGTCCGCAATCTTCAGAAATTTGGCCAGATAGGCAACTCTTTCTGAAATTTCTGCGGATTTCGATTTTAATTCTTCAATAGTCATGATACATTTCCATGGTGTTGATTTTTTGGCACCCTGCAAAATTTTTTAAACAACCGTTGTCGTTTAAGCAAACCTTACTGAAAGGAGTAATATAATGCTGAATGCGTCAAGTTTAAAGTTTTTTGACGAATTAATGCGGACTTCCGGGCCTTCCGGATTCGAAATTCCCTGCGCCGCGGTCTTCCGGAAGCGTCTGGAACCCTTCGCCGACGAGCTCTATGTGGACGTGACCGGAAACTCCATCGCCATTCTGAACCCCGATTCCCCGTTCCGGATCATGCTGGCGGGACATTATGACGAGATCGGATTCCAGGTCGTCTACATCACCGACGAGGGACTGATCACCTTCCGCGCCGTCGGCGGCATCGACAAGGTCACTCTGCCCGGACTCGAAGTCGACATCCTCACCGCCTCCGGAAAGGTCCCCGGCGTGATCGGCCGGAAGCCGATTCACCTCCAGACCCCGAAAGAGCGCGAAACCGTGATGGAGATCAGCGATCTCTGGATCGATATCGGCGCGGAGAGCCGGAGCGAGGCGGAAAAGATGGTTTCCATCGGAGACCCCGTCGCATTCCGGGTCAACTACGCCCGCTTCGGAAAGAACCGCGTGATGTCCAAGGGGCTCGACGACAAGATCGGGGCGTTCGTGATCGCCGAGGCTTTCCGTCTGCTCGCGGAGCGCGACTGCAAACTCGGAGTCTATGCGGTCGGAACCGTTCAGGAGGAGCTCGGTCTCCGCGGCGCAAAAACAAGCTCGTTCGCCATTGATCCGCAGGCCGCGATCGCGGTCGACGTCGGATTCGCCACCGATGTCCCCGGCGTCGAAAAGAAACAGTGGGGCGATGTCACGCTCGGAGGAGGTCCCATCCTCTGCCGCAATGCCGACATCAATCCCGTCCTCTATTCCAAACTGATCGCCGCGGCGAAAAAAGGCAGGATCCCCGTTCAGATCGAGGCCGGACACCGCGCCAGCGGCGGAACCGACACCGCGCAGATCCAGCTCTCCCGCGCCGGCGTCGCCACCGCTCTGGTCAGCATTCCGAACCGCTATATGCACACCCCGGTCGAAATGTGCGACCTCCGCGATGCGGAAAACGCCGCGGAACTGATCGCCGCCACCATCGCCTCTCTGAATGAAAAATCCACCTTCATCCCGGGAATCGACGGCGAATGAGCGCCTGGCTTCACATCTTTTCCGGAAACGACGATTTCTCTATCAAGCAGCAGGTCGCAAAGTGGATCCGCGAACGCTGCGGAGAATCGCCGGAGGACAATCCCGCTCTGGAGATCATCCGCGGAGACTCCGATACGGAAAAATATGACGAACTCCTCGATCAGTTCATCAACGCGCTGACCACTCCGCCGTTCCTGACCCCGGAGAAAATCGTCTGGCTTCGTCACTTCAACAAGTTCGACGAAGCCTTCGCCGAGCCCACCTCCAGGAAGCGCAGAAACCGGCTCGACTACATCGCCGATCTCTTCAAGGAGGGGCTCGCCGACCGGATCACCGTTGTCATCGACGGCCCCGGCCTCGACCGGAAACGCTCGTTCTACAAAACCTGTTCCGCCATCTGCCAGTCCGGCGGCGGATCCATGAACTGGTTCGAGAAAATCGATCCGAAGGCCCGCGATTTCAGCGCCTCCATGACCCGCAAGGTCCGGGAGCTCTGTTCCGAAGCCGGAAAACGAATCTCGGCGGACGCCGCCGCCTTCCTCGCGGAAACCTCCGGCGGAGATCTGCCAAGACTCAAAAACGAACTCGACAAGCTCCTCGCCTATACCGATGGCCAGCCGGAAATCACGCTCCCCGACTGCCACGCGGTCTGCGCCGTGACTCCGGAGGCTCTCTCCTGGGAGTTCTCCGGCGCTCTCGCGGAACGCAATGCCGCCAGGGCCATTGCGCTGATCCCCGCCATCGTCGGAACGCTGGAACAGGGCTCTTCCGGAAAAGTCGAACTGGCAATCCTCGGCGCCGTCTCTTCCGAATTCAAAAAACTTCTGACTCTGAAGTGCGAGGGAGAACGGTACTCCATTCCCGATTCCGCCAGTCCGGCTTATTTCGAAAACCTCTTCGCCGAATTGAAAAGCAGAGGCGTGAAGAACTCTCTGGTCTCCATGCACCCGTTCCGCGCATTCAAAATGTGGGGGAATGTCAAGCGCTTCTCCCCGCAGGACATGGCGGATGTGTTCGATGCCATTTTCGAAGCCAATCGAGCGATTGTCACAGGGGCGGACGCCCGCCGCTGTCTGGAATCCCTGGCCATCCGTGTCGCGGGCGGAACAAAGAAACTTTCCGCAGCCGGACGTGTCGAAAATGCGTCTTTCCGGCGGCGTACAAGCTGACCGTTTTTCGATCCTCTTCCCGCCGCGGAAACCGGCGGGAGCGGATCGGATTCTCCTCAGAGGGAGGGGGGACGGGTGTCGGACTCTCCCTGTTCACAGAGGGATTCAAACGAGAAGTCGCGAAACTCCTCCTGCGTGAAATGGAACCCGTATTTCCGGGCGAGTCTTGCAATGGCGGGGAAGATTTCGCCGTCGTCGGGCGCGGTCCCGGAGAAGAGCGCGCTGGTTTCGCACGCCTCCTTCTGAAGCGCGGGATCCTCCGAAAGACGGCGAAAAAACTCTTCCAGTGCTTTCTGGCTCATAAATCAGAACGTCCAGTGTTCATATTCCGGGATTCCGGCTTCCGGCGGAGCAATTTCCTGGAAAGCGGCGGATCCTCCGACGATTCGGCGCATATCCTCTTCGGAAAGCACCTCCAGTTCCTCCCGGAAAGAGCGGAACTCCTCCGCCGAGAACTCGAATCCGTTCCGGGCGGCGAACTGTTGAAATTCAAGAAACGCCGCTTTTGCATGGCGGAGCCGGATTTCGTCGACATGCGCCTGCAGAGCCGCGTTGCGGTCCAGAGCGTCGTAAAATTTGTTGATGGCATCCATACTCATAATCAGTGAACTCCGATTGTCTCTGTCTATATTATGCGTTCCAATGGAAAAGGTTACACCTCTTTTTTCAGATCGGCGAGAAGTTCCGTCAATTTTTCGCGTGCGCGGTGGATCCGGACCTTTGCCGCCACCTCGCTGATCCCCTGAATCCGGGCGATCTGGCGGATGGTGCATTTGCGGATCCGCGCCAGAAGATACGCCTCCCGCACCTTCGGCGCAAGCATGGAGAGCGCCACGTAGATCCGCCATTTGATATGCAGCGTTCCCGGTTCGGAATAGGAGCTCTGCTCGTCGATGGAATCGGGAACTTCGCCGAACGAGAGAAGATTTCTCTCTTTGCGGAAGCGCTCAAACGCTAGATTCTGGGCGATCTTGTAAAGAAAGGGACGCAGCGGCCGGCCGGCTTCGAATGTCGTCCGCTTCTCCCAGGTCCGCACGAAGGTCTCCTGAACGATCTCCTCGGCGACGGCGGCGCTCCCGCACAGTCCGCGGATGTAGTTCCGAAGCTCTTCGGACAGCGCAAAATACGCATCGGTCAGAACCTGTTCCGTGATTCCTTCCGCCGTTTTCTGTTCCGGTCCATCACTTCCCGGCATTCCTGCACTCCAGACTTGTCTGGAGCGAATAGACGCAGTGATTCATCAGTTCGCTCCACTCTTTTCCCATGGTCCGGACCAGCAGTTCCGGCTCGTATTTCCCGGAGAGCTCCATCGCGCGCGCAAACAGAAAGATGCTGAGCGCTCCGCACTGTTCCCAGATGCCCGGCTCCGATCCAAACCGTCTCCGCCACTCCGAGCTGAAACGCGAATCCATCAGGATCGACCCGGAAACCCGCGGGAAGAACACTTCGGACGGAAAATCGGACAGCTCCTGTTCCCGGTTCGGCACATCCAGAAGATCCGTCCCGTATACCGGCAGTTTCATCTCCAGCTTTTTCATGACGGCGCCGAGTTTCAGAAGCTCCTCCCGGCTGCCCGTGAAGACGATCGCGTCAAACAGGCGGTTCTCCTGAAAGAATTTGAGAATCTGATAAAAGGTCTGCTCCTCCGCCGGCGGACTGAACGACGTGCGGAACACATCTGTGAAGAAGCGGGTCTCCTCCATCGAACGCTCCAGCCGGGATGCGAAAACCCCTCCGTAGAAGGGATTCTCCTGCGAAAGAATCAGAATATGCTTGTAGCCCTTCTGGCGCAGACCGTTCACAATCGGTTCCGTCCAGAAGGAGAGGGGAGGGAGAACCGTGAGGAAAAGATCCGGATCCAGTTCCGGCAGTCCGGGCGGAACCGCCGCGATGGGCGACAGAAGCGGAAGCGCATGAAACTGGGTCAGCGCCCGCGACGACGGAACCGTGACGGTGGAAAACGCCCCGATCAGCATCGCCGTCTGAAAATCCTCGCAGAAATCCTGCACAAGAAACTTGTTTTCCGGAAACGTCCCTTTCGAGTCCTCCAGACGCAGCCGGATTCCCCGTCCGAGCACTCCCCCCTCCGCATTGACAATTTCCGCCGCGATCCGGATCCCGTGGATGACCTGTTTGCTGACCGGATCGGCAACCGATGCGGCAATCCCGATATTCCATTCCGTCGAACGCGAAACCTCCGCAATGCGTTTTTTCTGCTGCTTGGAATACTCGTCCTGGACCATGATGTCGCTGTGACGGAATGCCCCGATGGAGAACAGAAGAAGAAAGATCACCAGTGCCGAAAGAAGAAGAATAATTCCGTTTTTCATCGTGTTTCAGACTCCCTGTAAAGCATTTGACGTTCCGCGAGTTCCCGGAAGAGCCCGTCCTGCGCCAGCAGTTCCCGGCAGGTCCCGCACTGTTCCACGCGTCCCTTGTTCAGAACATAGATCCGGTCGGCGTTCACCACGGTCGAGAGACGCTGCGCAATGATGATCCGCGTCACCGGAAGACGTTCCATATTCCGGCGGATCTGCTCTTCCGCCGCGCTGTCCAGCGCATGGGTGGCCTCGTCCATCAGAATGACGGCCGGATTGCCCACCAGGGCGCGCGCAATGAGAATCCGCTGCTGCTGTCCCCCGGAGATCAGCTCTTCGGAGACCATCGTATACAACCCCATCGGCATCTCCTTGAGATCGCGGTCCAGGGCGGCAAGCTGGGCGGCCCGCTCCGCTTCCGCGCGGGTGCAGCCGCTTCCCGTGACAATGTTGTCCAGGATCGTTCCCGGCATCACCCGGCTGTTTTGAAGAATCACGCCCAGCTGACGGCGGACCGCGTGGACATCCAGCGTGGAAAGATCCCGCCCGTTGTAGAACACCGTTCCGGTCTCCGGCTGTTCAAACCCGAGGAGCAGACGCATCAGCGAGCTCTTTCCCGCACCGGACGGACCGACAATCGCAATGAACTCTCCCGCATTGGCCCTGATCGAAACGTTCTGCAGCACCGCCGGCCCCTCCGGCGAGTAGTGAAATGTCACGTTCGAAAGTTCCACACTTCCGTTGAGCTCCCCCGGCTGCTGCGCTTTTCCCCGTTCCGTCTCCGCTTCGATCAGCGGCATCAGACGCTCGATCTCCGGACGGATCGAGGCAAGACGCCAGAATCCGGAAAAACTCCCCGCCACCCCCTGCTGAAAACAGCCGTACGCGCAGAGAAACGCCAGAAACTCCGGCAATGTCATCTCACCCCGCCAGAAATTCCCCGCGAACAGGAAAAAGACCAGGGCCGTTCCCGCGGGAAACAGCACATCCAGCAGAGCCGTCCGCGCTCCGTTCCGTCCCATTGCGCGGTCCGCCCGCGTCAGCTGCAGATAGTCGTCCAGATACCGGGAGATCACCCGTTTCTCCGCCCCCGCTCCGCGGATCTTGGCGATCCCGTCCAGAAACTGTTTCAGCATCCCGGCCAGCCGTCCGTTCGCCGCCGCCGCACGGGCTAGCGGACGCCGGTTCAGCAGAAAAAGTCCGCTCATCAGAAGGCAGTAAATCAGATTCAGAAACAGCGCCAGAAGCGCCAGGCGCCAGCTGTAGACAAACAGCATCACAAGACTCGAAAGAGAGAACAGCGCTCCGAGAAACTGGCCGGAAAGCACCGCAAACACCGTCTCCTGAATCCGGATGGCGGAGAGAAGCCGCGTGCACAGCTCCCCCGTGTTGTACTGACGGAAAAAATCAATCTTGACATTCAGAATATGATCGAACAGCGCCGCCTGGAACCGTTCCGTCTGATGGGCCCCGTAGGCAAGAAGCGAGACCTGCGGCGCCAGGCCCAGAAGCGCCGTCGCAAACGTCAGCGACAGCAGAAGAACGGTCAGCTACCGGAGTTCCAGCGTGTTCGCGGTCGGAATAATTTGTCCTGCCAGATACTCCGTCGCAATCGGCAGGACAAATCCCAGAAGACCGATGCAGATTCCCAGAAACACGATCCGGCGGCCGACCTGCGCCAGTCCGTCCAGCGCAAAGAGCGCCAGATCCTTCCGCGTCATCTTCCTGTCCGGAAACTGCTCATAAAAACGGTATGCCGCAGAGGAGAAACGGCTCGCGTCTTCCGCGCTCAGCGGCTGTTCGCTCCCGTCCTCCGGGCGGATCCAGCTGGACCGGTGTCCGCGAAGCCGGATTGCGGCCGGGATCCCTTCTGGCCCGTAGAACCCCAGAACCGTTCCGGAAAAAAACTTCCGGAAGTTCTCCGGCAGATGGACCTTCCGCATTCTCCAGCGGTTGCCGGACACCAGATCCCGCAGCCGTTCCGGAAGCGCCCGGTTTCTCCGGTCGGTGACCGGGACGGTGAAATCCAGATGATGATCGGCCGCAATGGTCCGCAGAGCCAGCAGAAGCGGATCCTGCTCCGTGTTCCTTTTCTTCTCTTCCCGCACGATGCCGATCAGGCCGCTCAAGGCCCGGAGCTTGTTCCGCAGTTCGAAGCCGCAGCGGATCTCATCATAGCGTTCATCTTCGATTCTCCGGCGGGCGTTCTCCCGATGCTGTTCCAGGTGTTCCAGAACGGTCCGCGCGTGAAAATCCGAGAGTGCCCGGTCAATGGAATCCGGCAGTAGAGAGGCGGTCCGATGCAGTTTCAGAACCGCATTCTCCACTGCGGTGATGGAGCAGCGGGGGGTCATCAGAATCAGGCTTCCGCTCCCTTGCTTCAGCGTCTCCGGGAACCCCTCGTGCCGGACGGAGCCGGAGAGAATCTCCGCCCAGAGAATTCCGCCGGCGGAGCGCAGAGCGCCGCCTTCCGGGACCGCCAGTTCCGCGGTCTCCCGGTCGAACTGAAGGGCGCTGGTGCCGGTCCCCTCCCGGAGCACAAGGCCCGAAAGAAGCGATTCGCACCAGGCGTCGATCTCCTCCGGTCCGGGGAGAGCGGTCCCGAGCGGATGCAGGAGTGTCGGCTCGGAGGCGACCGCGAGCAGACGGCATTCGATCCCCTCGGAGGAGATCCGCGCAGAGGTGCAGAGAAGAATCTCTCCGCTTTTCCGCGTGCAGAGGAAGAGAAGCTCCTTTCTCCGTCCCTTCTCCAGAACTTCGAGAAAGAGATTGACCGCACCGGAATCCAGACGCATCGAACGATGCGTTCCCTCCAGAGAGAGCTCTCCGCCCGAGTTGAGTCGGAGTGTATCTGCTGTCGGATCAGACATGTTCCGCCTCCGTTTCCGCCTCCATCAGGCGCCGGTATTCCTCACAGCGGCGCATCAGCTCCTCATGGGTTCCGCGGTCTGCGATCTTTCCATGCGCCAGAACGAGAATTTCATCACAGTCGCGGATCGTGCTCAGCCGGTGCGCCGCAATCAGACACGAGCAGCCGCGCCTGCGGATCGCCTGGTCGATTTTTTCCTCCGTGACGGAGTCCAGAGACGCGGTCGCCTCGTCCAGGATCAGAATCGGGGTCTCCCTTGCCAGCGCGCGAGCCAGCTCCAGACGGCGGCACTGCCCGCCGGAAAGATTGTTCCCCATCTCGCCGACCGGGACATCCAGAACCGGACCGCGTTCCGCCAGTTCCCGGTCGATTTCCGCATCCCGCAGCGCCTGATAAAGACTCGACGAGTTGCTTTTCTTCTGGAACAGCGTCAGATTCTCTCCCACCGTTCCGGAGAACAGCATGACATTCTGGTCCACGGACGCGATCGAGCGGACCACCTCCTCCCGCGGACACTCCTCCAGTTTCCGGTCGTTCAGCAGAATGCTTCCCGTCCATGGGCGGTACAGCCCCGATGCAAGTTTCGCAATCGTGCTCTTCCCCGATCCGGACGCCCCGACCATGGCGATTCTCCGCCCCGGATTCAGCACCAGGGAGACATGTTCGATCAGCGGCTTTTCCAGACGGCTGTACCCGAACGAGACGTCGCGCAGTTCCAGCTTTCCTCCCCGCGGCACCGCATCGGACGTGAGGTCGGCAGGCCGCTCCTCCGCTCCGCAGAGCAGAATATCCTCCACCTTTTCCGCTCCGTTTTTCAGCGTCTGCAGTTTCGCTCCGGACATGACGATCCGGTTGACCGGCGCCAGAAACGCCCCGGTCAGCACCGTGAAGGCCATCATGCTTCCCAGAGTCATCTCCCCCTCGATGATCCGCCACGACCCCACGCACAGCACCAGCACGCAGTTCATCCCGAGCAGCAGCGTCGGCAGCAGCGACAGCAGCGTGGAAACATACTGCATCCTCTGCCGCTTCGCCGTATATTCCGCCAGACACCCGCTCCACTCCGCAAAATATTCATCCTCCCGTCCCGCCGCCCGCAGACTCTCCATCATTCCGATCCCCGTCATGCTGCTGGCGACCAGGTGCGAGGAGGAGATCTCGAAACTCTGATTCAGCACCCGGGTCCCGTGCCCGACCAGATTCAGTGCCAGAAAACTCAGTACCGCCGTCCCCGCCGCGATCCCGGAAAGCAGCGGATCCAGATGAACCATCAGAATCAGAAAGAACAGCGCCGTGAAAATCCGGACCCCGTTCGCCGCAATCTGATGAAAGAAAATCCGCGCCAGCTCCCGGTTCAGACTCACCCGCGCCTGAAGATCGCCGGACGACCTCTGCAGAAAAAAATCCATCGGCAGCAGAAACAGGTGTCCGAGCATGTTGAGCGTGTTCTCCGCCGCCAGTTTCAGTTCCCCCCTCCGCAGCGCCACATGCTCCAGCCAGACAAGCGCCGCCTCCACGATCAGCATCACCAGTCCGACCAGAAGAAGCGGGGAGAGCCATTCCGGACGATCCGTCATCACATCATCCACAAAAATCCGCAGCAGCGTCGGTCCCGCGAGCCCCGGGATCACCAGCAGAAAACCCGCCCAGAAGATCACCGCCACCGCGGCCTTTCCTTTTTTCAGCATCGGCAGCAGCACCGCGCGCACGCTCCGTTTCCTCCCGTGCGGCACGAAGCTCTCCGACGGTTCGAAGACCAGCGCAATTCCCGTATACGACCGTTCAAACTCCTCCAGGTCCATCCGACGCGGTCCCCGGGCCGGATCATTGAGGTAGAACCGGTCGCCGATTCTCCCCTCCAGCACCACAAAATGGTTGAACTCCCAGAAAAGAATCATCGGAAGCGGAGATCCGGTCAGCCGGTCCACCGGCAGTTTGCACCCCTTCGCATGGAGTCCGCGCTCCCGCGCCGCCCGGATCAGATTCGAGGCCAGACTGCCGTTCCGCGAGATCCCGCACGCGATCCGCAGCTTCTCCAGCGGCTCATAATACCGGTAGTAGGCCAGAACCATGGCAAGCGCGGCCGCTCCGCACTCCGCCGCCTCCATCTGAAGCACAACCGGTGTCCGGCAGCGCTGATGGAACCGCCTCCGTCTGGACCAGCTGCGCAGCAGTTTCCTCCAGAGATTCATTGACGGTCCTCCGGGCGGATCGATCGGCCGATTCCGAACACCTTTTCCCGGAAGAACGGAATGACATAGGAGATCGGCGAACGGTATTCCGTGTTGATGATGACCTGCCCCACGGTCCCGGAATCGACCATGGCTCCGGCGCCGTTCCGGCTGGTCCATTTCAGTCCGCTGACCGTCTTCCGGTCGGGGAGCAGCTCAATGACCAGGCGGGCCTGGACCCCGCTTCTGGAGACGGCCGCGGCAAAATCGCGGTTCTTCAGCTCCGTCACGATCGAATCGCTGTTGACGGCAAACTGGCTGGTCTCCCGCACGACTCCCCGCACATAGCCGTAATCCTGCGGCTTCAGAGAGCCCGGCGCGAAGTAGGCGCTCATCCCCGGTTTCACCTTCTTGCCGATTTCAATGGGAACAAAGGCGATCACTTTGCGGAATTTCTGTTCGGACCGGCTGAGAAGCGCGATGGTGTCCCCCGCCTTCACCGCGTCGCCGGGTCCTTTCAGAAGTTCCATCACGATTCCGTCGGAGTTGGAGCGAAGCCAGATGCTTTCCCGGAAAAAGTGGCGTTCCAGTTCCAGCTCCTGTTCCTTCCGCTCCAGCGTGTTCCGGAGATTCTGGATTCGGCGCTCGAGTTCTCCCGATCCGTTCCGCCGTCTGGCAGGGCCGTTTTCCAGATTCTGAATCCGGCTTTGAAGTTCCTTGTATTCGATCTCCGCCCGTTTCAGGTTGTGGAACGCCTGATTGTCCGAAAGCTGGCCCACAATCTCGTTGCGGATCACATGTTCTCCCGGTGCGATGGTGAGACTCTGGATCAGTCCGCTGCTGCGTGCGGTGATCGCCTCAATTCCTCCGCTGACCGTGATGCCGAGCCCGCGGACGTTTTCGGTCATCGTGCCGAAGAACCCCCAGTAGAGGGCGGCCGCCAGGAAAAAGGTCAGCGCAGCGAGGGAGAACCAGTTCCAGAAGCTGACGGTGTTGGTCAGCAGTTCGCTCTGCCGTCCGCTCTCCAGGTTCTCCAGCGCTTTTTCCGAAAAAAGATGTTTTTCGCTGCCGTCGTTCATGCCGGTCCCTCGGTTTTTTTTTGTAATCTACACCCGCGGAAATCAGGATGCAACCATCTCTGATTTTTTTATTTTTCTTTTTTCTTCTCTTGCAAAAAGAGACCGGGAGGGGTATACTAACCATGTCCGGGAGAACCTCGAATTTCAACGGAAAGTCCGATGCGGAAGAGTGTTTTGTTTTTGACGTTGTGCGTGATTTTTCTGATTCATTTTGCCGTCGGCTTCCATCTTGCGCGGCAGAATGCGGAATTCTATTATCACAACGACGGAAGGGAGTATGCGCAAATGGCGGAATCCTTCGCCGCCACCGGACGCATGATGATCGATCAGCCGCGATATTATGAGACGCCGCGGACGGAACCAATTCCCGAGGCGTATCGTCCCCCGCTGCTCTCGTGCCTCGCGGGATCGCTGATCGCGGCCGGTTTTCCGCCCGCGGCGGCGTATGCTCTCCTGCAGGCTCTGCTCTTCTGCCTGGCGTCCTGGATGGTGGTCCGGACGGCGGAAACGATCGATCCCGCAGCGCCGACCGCATGGTTCGCTCTGCTCCTGTTCAACATCCATCCGCTGATTTTTGAATATTCCGTCCAGTTCTGCAGCGAGACGCTGTTCATCTTCTGGATCCTCTGCTTCATCCGGATCTTCCTGACGCAGAGCTCCTGGCGCAGAGCCCTGCTGCTCGCCGCGGCCGGATTCGGGATGACTCTGACCCGTCCGACCGGACTGATCTTCCTTCCCGGCGGAATCCTTCTTCTCCTTCTGCTCGATGCGCTGGATTCGTTCCTCGCCGCGGGAATGGTGCGGGCCGTCTTCCGCCTCCGCTGTTTCCGGAATGCGCTCCTTTACGGACTGTGTTTCACTCTTCTGATGCTTCCGTTCGGCATCCGGAACCAGGTGCTTTTCGGAAAATTCTCGCTGAGCACGTTCTTCGGCGGATATAATTTCTATGTGGGGAACAACCGCGAGAACTGGAAAGCCTACGCCGCCGGTTCCGGAAAGGAGTTTCTGGATCATCAGAACCGGGGATGGCGGGAGGCGATTCGCCTGGTCAACGCGCTGCCGGAATCCTATGCCGGAAAGCCGCCGCTGCAGGATTCCTACATGATGGGAAAAGCGCTGGAAGAGATCCGCGCGATGGGGGGATGGAAATTTCTGGGGCTTCTGGCGGCGAAGGGATGGCAGTTCATCTGTCCGTGGCCGGTCCGCGGGGTGCATGCGCCGCTGCTGTTCTGGGGATTCACGCTCTGGGAGGTGTTCCTGTACGGGTGCGGTGCGGCGGGAATCGGGTTGTGCCGGAAGAGATGGAGGGTTTTTGTGCCGTTCGTGTTTCTGTTCGCGGGGGGCTTTCTGGCCCATACGCTGACGTTTGTTTCGATGCGCTATCGGATTCCGTTTCTGGATGTCGGACTGATCGTGTTCAGTGCGGTTGCTCTGAGAGCGCTGTGGGAGAAAAGTGGAATCGGAGGTCGGTTCTCCGCGGCGGGAACGCGTTCCATTCTTCAGAAGGAAGAGAAGGGAGACCGGAAATGAAAAGTGGGATTCTTCAGGGAGAAAGAAAATTTCATCATCCGCCGAGAGTGGTTTCGTTCGGGGAGATTCTGTTTGATGTGATCGAAGGGGTTCCCTGTCTGGGAGGAGCACCGCTGAATCTGGCGGTGCATCTGCATCGGCAGGGGGCGGAGACCACGCTGATTTCCGCGGTCGGAGCCGATCCGCTCGGTCGGTCGGCCCTGAAACAGATTCAGGAGTTCGGACTGGATACGGGGAGCATTGCGGTTCTGGAGAAGTTCCCGACCGGAACGGTGACGGTTTCGCTGGATGAACGCAAAGTGGCGTCGTATCAGTTTGCATCCGATACGGCATACGACCATATCCCGGTGCCGGAGTTCAAGGGGGAGGTGGATCTGCTCTGCTTCGGGACATTGGCTCAGCGTTCGGAGGAGTCGCGCACGGCTCTTGCCCGGCTCCGCAAATCGATGGACTGCCTGTTTTTTTATGATGTGAATCTGCGGCAGAATTTCTATTCGAAGGAGATTGTCGGGGAGTCGCTGGAGTCGGCGGACGTGGTCAAGCTGAACGAGGAGGAGTTCCCGGTGCTGGCATCGATGTTCGGCGTGGAGGAGAATCTGGAGACGTTCGCGCGCCGCTTCGGCCTGCAGATGGTGCTGCGGACCCTCGGACCGGACGGATGCGATTTGTATGCGGAGGGACGGATCATCCACTCGCCGGCTTATCCGGTGAAGGTGGTCAGCACGGTCGGCGCGGGCGATTCGTTCAGTGCGGCGTTCCTGTATCGCTGGCTGACGGGGGAGACGCTCGAAAAGGCGCTGGAGGCGGGAAACCGTCTTGCCGCGGAGGTGGCGGGACACAAAGGGGCGGTCTGATTTTCCCCCCCTTCCGATCCTCCGTCCGCAGGGAGAGTATTTTCCGCGCCGGGAGCGCTTTGGATTTGATAAAATGCGGAAACGGCTGTATATTTCTCCACTTAACCGGGAGAGTCCTCTATGAATCTGAAAAAAATGCTGTTCCTGCTCCTGCTGACCGGAATTGTGCTTGTGACGGTCTCATGCGGCGACTATGTCGGCAAAGAAAAAAGCCACCCCTTCTTCGTCAAGGCGGAAAGTTCGAAAAACGCCGGAAACTACAAGGAGGCCGCTCAGTATTTTGAAGAATTCCTGAACGTGTGTCCGCGTTCGCCCGCGGTTCACTACGAGCTGGGATCCCTCTATACCGACCATCTGGACGACCCGTACAAGGCCATTTACCACTACAGCCGCTTCCTGGAACTCAACCGCAATTCCCCGGATGCGGAGAATATCCGCACATTCATCGAATCCGCCAAACGGAAGATTTTTGAACAGCTTTCCAAACGGTTCGAGTCCGCCGACACCGCCCGTGCGTATGCGGAGGCGGAGAAAACCCGGAAGATCCTCGATCAATACGTCGCATACAGCCGGAAACTGCGGAATCAGAACGATACACTGCGCAGTCAGAACGAGGAGATGCGCAAACGCATTGAGTCCTTCGCGCGCGAGAGCGAGAAGTTCCGGAAGACCGTGAAGGATCTGGAACGGCGCGCTTCTCAGGGGCAGCTGGCCGGACCCGAAAAACCGAAATCGGAGACCGCCCGTCCTTCCGAAACGGTTCCCGCTCCCGTTGTGACCGCTCAGAATCCGGAGACAAAACCGAAAAAGACCGAAACTCCGCAGTCCGCTCCGGATCCGAAGAAAACGGAATCCGCTCCGACGACCCCCTCTCCGGATCCGAACAGAACTCCCGGTGTTCCCGCCGATTCTGCGGATGAGTGGGAAAATGCGGAGATCGCCGCACAGAGTCCGAACGCGGCCGCCGGGAAAAAAGATCCGGGAGCAGAGAAGAAGGGGGAGACTCCGGCGGTCCGACGCCATCAGGTCCAGAAGGGCGATACCCTCTACGGCATTGCGCTGAAATATTATAAGAAGGCTTCGGCGGTCCGGCTGATCCGGGAGGCGAATACGGAGGTCTTGAAAGGACGCGACCTGCTGCGGATCGGACAAGTGCTTGTGATTCCGCCCGCACCGGAGCCGAAGGGGGAAAAACGATGAGACGAGGAGCCGTACTGCTGATTCTGGGGCTGACGGGAGGATTCTTCTGCGGCTGCTTCAATATCAATCTTCCGAAGCAGGAGATCCGGGAGACGAGGACGTTCGACATCTCCCGCACCTCCTCGCCGCAGTTTCCGTTCCGGGTGGAGATTCTGCCGTTCCGGTCCGATTCCCCGGCGAAGTTCAAGATGCTCCGGCGGAACGGGAGCCGTCTGATTATCGACGAATACAACAAGTGGGTTCAGACGCCCTCCCGGATGCTGACGCGCTGTTTCCAGGCGGCGTTCCAGTCCGCGACGCAGGAGACCCCCGCATTCAAGCTCTCGGCGAACATCCTTGCGTTTGAATATGAGGAGCACTGCTCCTGTGCGGTCCTGTCCACGGCCTACACGCTTTCGCTTCTTGACGGGCAGAAGCCGTTGTTTTCCCGGGTTCTGACTACCCGGGTCCGTGCGTCCGATCCGTCCGCGGATGCGTTTGCGAACGCGATGAGACAGGCGGTCGCCGGGCAGATCGCGGAGGTGAAGGAATGGATTCTCAACTCGGTGAAGAGCGGCCAATGAAAGAGACGATCCTGATTGATGAGGCCGCGATTGCAAAGCGCGTGTCGGAACTGGCGGAACAGATGAATGCCGATTACCAGGGACGGGAACTGCTTGTGATTGCAATTGCGAACGGTGCGCTTCTGTTTGCCGCGGATTTGTTTCGTCTGCTCCGGGGGGATGCGCGGCTGGATGTGATGAAGGCGTCGTCGTACCAGTCCGCCCGGCGCGGAGAGCTGGTGTTCGAGGAGTCCTTCCATCTGCCGCTGGAGGGACGGCATGTCCTGCTGGTGGACGATATTCTGGATTCGGGAACGACGCTCCGGAAGATCTCGGAGAGGATCCGGCTTCGGAATCCCGCCTCGCTGCGAACCTGCGTGCTGCTCGACAAGCCGGCCGGACGGCGCTGTGTGTTTCAGGCCGATTATGTCGGATTCACCATCCCGGACCGGTATGTGTACGGGTACGGAATGGATGATGCGTTCGGACTCCGCCGCAACCGTCCGTTTGTCGCGACAGAGGATTGACGGATGCTTCTGCTGCTTCAGGTCGCGGCGTTCTGCCAGCTGTTCTTTCTGCCCGGTCTGCTGATCATGTATCTGCTCCGCTTCCGGCCGGATCCTCTTTTCCTGCCGCCGCTGGCGTTTTCGCTGAGCGGCGTATTCAACTATCTGCTGGTGATGCTGCTCTCCGTGGCGGGGATCTTCTGCCGGGAGGCGATGCTGACGCTTCTGATTGCGGAGTGCGGACTTCTCGGGGTTTTCCTCTGTCGGAACGGTCTGCATCCGTGCGGGGGGCGGATGCGGGAGGAGCTGCGGAGCTTTCTCCGGGAGGGGGGACGGATCCGCAACGTGCTGTTTCTTCTGGCGGCGGGGGTGCTGGTGTGGCAGATCCTTGTGGCGGTCCGGTCGTTCGGTTCGATCTTCCTTTCGTGGGATTCGGTGCTCTCGTGGAACCGCTGGGCGGCGGCGTGGGCGGACGGGACTTTTCTTGAGCAGAGAACGAATGGATATCCGCAGCTGGTGCCCTGCAACTGGGCGGTCGCCTATCAGATCATCGGAGAGAATCTGAATTTTGTGCCGAAAGGGATTGTGCTGCTGTGTCCGGTGCTGATCTCGCTGCTGCTGATCGCTCTGGCGTGGCGGAGGAGGGAGGACGGGCTTCTGGCTGCCGTGCCGCTGACGGCATGGTTCTTTCACAATACCGATCCGCTGGCGGGGGGTGGAGAGGTGGATTTCGTGGTCACGTTTTTCTGCTTTGCGTCGATCGCGTTCCTTCTGAAGGCGCGGGAGGAGCGGTCGTGGAAGATGGCGCTTTGTGCGGGGATCGCGGCGATCGGGAGTGCGTGTGTGAAACCGTCGGGAGTGGTGTTTCTGGTGCTGCTGCCGGTTCTGGCGCGGATCTGGGATTTCCCGTCGGGACGCGGATTCCGGAGAGCGCTGATCGTGTATTTCCTGCTGGCGCTTCTGGTGGCGGCGCCGTATTATCTGTTTTTTGCCGGACGGGTTGCGGACGGCGTGGAGAACTCCAAACTTCGGACGGTGACCTGTGAAATTTACGGGTCCAAAACGCGCGGAGAGATCGCAGCGGCGGCGGGAAAGGTGTTCTTGTGCCGGTTCCTGGGGGGAGTCCCGACGGAGAGCGTCCGCCATGCCGATGCGGATTTTTCCAACGGCGTTTTCCGCGGGATCGGAAATCTTGCAGCGGATCGCTGGCCTGTGCTGATCGCCGTTTTTCTGCTGGCACTTCCAATTCTGCTGTTTGCGCGGGGCGTGCCGGTGTGGAGCGGATTGTTTTACGCCGTGGCGCTTCCGTATACCGGAATCTGGATGCTGTTTTACAGTTATGATCTCCGGAATCTGATGCCGCTTCAGCCGCTGCTGGCCTGCGGAGCGGGTTTCGCGCTGATCCGGATCGGACGGATGCCGGTGTTCCGTCTGGTTTATGGTGCTCTTCTGACGCTGTTCCTGGTGGGAGGGGCGGTCTGGATTCTTTCCCGTCTGGATGTCCGCCGGTATCACAGGGAGATGGAGTATCGGATCGGTTCGCCCGGTCTGAATCGGGAGCTGGAGAACTGGAAACATCTTGTTCCCTGCGCCACGGATTATCAGTTTCTGGAGTTTGTGCCCGGATTCGGGAGCGGGTCCTTTGTGTTTGTGGAGTATTCGCTTGCCGGAGCGCTGGAGAAGCACCGGGAGGCGGTGGAAAATCCGGAGGTGAAATCCCTGCTGGTTCCGGAATACGCCGCAAAAGAATTTCGCGAAGATCTGGAAAAACGCTTGAAAAACGGGGAAATACAATTACAGTTCCGCAAATACGGTTACCGGTTTTATAAGAAGATGATGCGATGAATCTTGCTCAGACAGCGATCCTGATCCCGGCCTACAATCCGGATGAACGTCTTGCCGTGCTGGTGCGCGAGCTGGCGGCGCATGGATTTCTCTCCATTCTTGTGGTGGACGACGGAAGTACGACGGAGACCGCACACCATGTGTTCGCGGAATTGAAACGGGAGAATCTCTGCACCGTGCTTTCCCATGCTCTGAACGGAGGGAAGGGCGCGGCGCTGAAACTCGGACTGGATTATGTGTACGGTCACTGGCCGCAGTGTCCCGGGGTGATCACGGCGGATGCCGATGGGCAGCACTGTCCGGCGGATATTCTCTCTCTTGCACGGGAACGGCTGGAGCATCCGGACTGCCTGATTCTCGGAACCCGCTCCTTTTCCGGGAGGGATATTCCGTTCCGAAGCAGGATCGGAAACAGGGCGACTCGCTTCCTGATGAGGATTTTCCTCGGCATTGCGCTGGAGGATACGCAGAGCGGACTGCGGGCGATTCCGCGGAGTCTGATTCCGCCGCTGCTGAAGATCGCGTCGAACCGCTACGAGTTCGAATTGGAGATGCTGATTCTGGCGCGGCATCTGGGGGTGCGGATCCGGGAGATTCCGATCCGGACGATTTATTTGAATAACAATGAATCGTCGCATTTCAATCCGCTGCTGGATTCGTTCAAGATTTATTTTGTGCTGTTCCGGTATATTCTTTCGTCGATTGTGACGGCGGTGTTTGATTATCTGGTGTTTCTGCTGGTGCTGCCGGTGACGGGGGGGAATATTCTGCTTTCGACGTATCTTTCGCGGGGGGCGTCGGTCTGCATCAACTATGCGCTGGTGCGGAACATGGTGTTCGATTCGCGGACAAAGCTCAGGAGGACGCTGCCGCTTTATCTGCTGCTGGTATGTGTGTCCGGTTTCCTTTCGGCGTCGATGGTGATGTGTTTCGAGTCGCTGCTGGGACTGGATGCGAGAATCGGAAAGCTGCTGGCGGAGGCGGTGCTCTACCTGATTAATTTCTCGATCCAGCGGGATTTCATTTTCCGGAACAGCGGACAGACGGAGGAACTGGAGCAGACGGACTGGGACCGCTATTATTCCAGACCTGCGCCGACTGCCGGATATGCCCGTTCCATCGTCGCATCGCGTCTGATGGAGATGCTCCGCCGCTACCGTCCGGACCGTCGGTTCACTCTCGCGGAGCTCGGCGGAGGAAACAGCTGCTTCTTTGACCGCATTGAGAAGGAGTTCCTGCCCGTCCGCTATACGGTTTATGACAACAATGCGCTCGGAATCCGGAAGTTCCGGGAGAAGGCGGGGGCGCGGTCGGATGTGCGGATCCGCGAGATCAATCTGCTGACTTGCGATTTGCAGAACGAGGAAAAATCCGATATCGTCCTGAGCGTCGGTCTGATCGAGCACTTCATGCCGGAAAACACCGCCCGGATGGTCCGGACTCATTTTGAGCTCGCAAAGGAGAATGGAATCGTGATTCTGATGTTCCCGACTCCGACGTTCCTGTATCGGACCACCCGGTCGCTGGCCGAGATGCTCCGGCTCTGGATGTTTCATGACGAACGGCCCCTTGAGGCTTCCGAAGTGGAGAAGACAATTGCCGAGTGCGGGGTCGTACTGCACAAGGAGATCGTCTGGGCCAATTTCCTTACACAGCAGATCCTTGTCGCACAGAAACGGAGTCGGAAATGAACAACGATACGCTGAGAGTTTATGAGACGTTTTCCAGTATTCAGGGAGAATCCACCCATGCCGGGCGGCTCTGCTTTTTCATCCGTCTTGCTGGCTGCAACCTCCGCTGTGTCTACTGCGATACCCGCAAGGCGCAGCTCCCCTCCGCCGGGAAGGAGCGCTCGCTGGATGAGCTCGTCGCCGAGGCGGAACGCTCGGGTTTGAAGCTCGTGGAGATCACCGGCGGAGAGCCCATGCTCCAGGAACAGACGCCGGAGCTCTGCCGTCGTCTGCTCCAGCACGGATTCGAAGTGCTGATGGAAACCAATGGAAGCGTCGCGCTCTCCTCCCTGCCGGACGGGGTTCGCCGCATCATCGACTGGAAAACCCCCTTCTCCGGTGAATCCGATCGGATGCTCGAGGAGAATTTCCGCTCCCTCCGTCCCGGCGACGAGGTCAAGTTCGTGATCGCGGATCGTCGCGATTATGACGCCGCTCTGGAGGTGATTCGATGTTTTAAGATGTCCGGAAAAGCCGTTCTTCTGTTTGCCCCCGTATTCGGGAAAATCGAGCCCCGCACTCTCGTCGAATGGATGCTCCGCGACCGCGTCCCGGCAAGGTTGAATCTTCAGATTCACAAGATCGTCTGGGACCCCTCCGCAGAAGGTGTCTGAGTTCCCTGCGATGGTGTGGGTGCGGATGGTTGGTTGATGATGGTTGGTTGATGATGGTTGGTTGATGATGGTTGGTTGATGATGGTTGGTTGATGATGGTTGGTTGATGATGGTTGGTTGATGATGGTTGGTTGATGATGGTTGGTTGA
>ERZ824600.1736-NODE-1736-length-25409-cov-5.748284_pt1 | contig 25409 bp, 18 predicted proteins | sample MGYA00519933_ERZ824600 | MGnify/ENA primary metagenome ERZ824600 (study PRJEB31778, sample SAMEA3449178) | human gut metagenome | biome: human gut; feature: human-associated habitat; material: faeces | place: United Kingdom | collected 2010/2012 ... | reverse complement strand
GCTTTGCTTGTAAACAAGCAAAGCGCGACATTTTCGCTTCGCGAAAAGTCGGGTTCCTCTCCCCCGCCTCCCCTACTTCCTTGGCTTGATGGCTCGCGATAAACTTAAGCTTTATTATAGCTTTATTATATTTGTTAGTGGAAATTTTTCAGATTAAGCCGGAGAAAAAACTAAAATCCTCTCACTCGCTGACTACGGTCATTTCCATATCGACCTTAAATTCGCCGCCGAGCACGTCATCGGTACAGTCGGGGTCGTTGCCCTCTATCCAGATGACTACCGTTATCTTTGAGATATCGCCGGGTTTGAAATTTTCAACCTCTCCCTCCATTACGGTATCGGAGCTTGCAAAATTCGTCATGACGCGGTTCGTCGGGTCGATCTCGGGGGCACCGTTGCCGCCGGTCTTTGGTTTGGCGTAATCGGTATAGCTTCTGTCGTCTTTGTTATACTCGCCGTTTTCGGCGGTATAGTAGAACGGGGTGTAATAAACCCTGACGCGTATTGCCGCGTCGATACCGACGGTCTTGCGCGAGATCAGCAGTCTGTAATTGTATGTGACCTCCTCCGCGCCGGTATTTTTACAATAGAATGTATATGCAACGTAATTTTCGCCGTTATGCTCGCCGTTTACGTCGTTGAGATCATCCGGCAGGTTATTTCCGTCGATATTTGTTATGTCCTTGACTGCTTTTGAGTTCAGCCGCGACACGGGATTTAAAAATCTGTCGCTTTCGGACAGGGAAAGCATATATTTATGATCCTTCAGGTCTCCCACCTTGACGGTAAAGCTTCCGTACTTACTGAAAAGCAATGAAATTATGTAAACGATGACGAGCAGAAGCACTGCGGCGCCGCTGACTGCCGGTATGACCTTCCACATTGTACGGTAGGTCTTGACCTCGTTTGCCGTTCTGCGAACTATCGACGGCGTTTTTTTGCTTTTAGATTCCACTTTCGTTTCCTCCCTTTATGCCGACGAGAGATGACAGATCGCTTTCACTACTTACGCAGGGTTGATTTCCGCTGTATTCCGCCGACGGCATATAAGCAAAGCATTCCGAAGAATTGAGCTCGCGTATCTGACCGTCATCCGCGGCGCCGTCCGCGATAACGCGCACGCCAAGCCCGGTTGCAAACCGTACAAACGAAGCTACGGCTTTTGACCTGTCGCGGTCGGAAAGCATTTTTACGGTTTCCGGGCGCATATAGACTGCGTCGGGGGCGGTGTCGGCAAGTGCCGCCATGGGAAAGCTGTGTGAGCCGTAATTGTCGACGGCGATCTTCCAGCCTGCCGCTCTTATATCCGCGAACATTCTGCAAAGATGCCTGCTGTCGCCCTTAAGAATATTTTCGCTGAATTCAAGGCACATTTTTTTGGTATATTTCGGGCTTACGCCGCGTCCGAGGCTATGGAGCAGGTCATAGATGCCGTCGTTTTCAAGCATTATTGCGGGGCAACGCAGGCTGACGAGCTCAAGTCTTGATGTATCCGCGGCGAATTTCGGCAGGGCGCGCACTATCGTCCTAAGATTGCGTTTTGCAAGCTCCTCGCCGATCTTGTCGTGTTCGAGCGCGTCCGTGTAATCGTCGGGCCCGAGCGAGCCGTACAGGATGCTGTTGATATAGGCTCTGCCGCGGTAGCCGACCGTATTTGAATAATAGCAGTCGTACATCGGGCGCAGTCCGAGCTCTATCGGCACGACCCCGCACTCAAGAGTGCGCGTCACGCAAATATCAAGAATATCCATATGCCGCCTCCCAATGTATTCTGACAGTTTCCGGAATTTCCGGAATTTCAAAAAATTCAAAAAATTCAAAAAATTCAAAAATTTTAGAAACTTTAGAAAAAACAAAAAGCCGGTTGCAATTCCTAAAGAATAATTGCAACCGGCTGACTCGGGTCATGAGTCCCTTGGCTTTGCGTCACCGCCTCGCGACGGTTTTGCCCGTAAATTATTATTATAAGCTTAATACAGGTAAACACTTGTTACCTTCGGATATATACTAACACAAAAATCGCGGTTTGTCAAGTGTTTTTGCGGCTGTTTTTGCGCAGATATAGGTTTTTTATGCGTTTTTTGATGTAAAGCGCCTTTATTTTATTCTTATTTATTTCTTTTTGCTTTTTCCGAGATATGCTTCCTTGATTGCCTGATTTTCGAGAAGTCCCCTGCCCTCGCCCGACATTGTGATATGACCGGTCTCAAGCACATATGCGTAATCCGCGACCTTAAGCGCCATGTTGGCGTTCTGCTCTATCAGCAGCACGGTCGTTCCGCGGCGGTTTATTTCTTTTATTATTTCGAAAATGCTTGCCACGATGATAGGAGCAAGCCCGAGCGACGGTTCGTCCATCATAAGAAGCTGCGGGCGGCTCATAAGCGCGCGTCCGACGGCAAGCATTTGCTGCTCGCCGCCCGAAAGAGTGCCGGCAAGCTGCCATTCGCGCTCCTTAAGGCGCGGGAAAAGCTCGTAGACATATCTGAACTCCTCCTCGGGGATCTTCTTTTGCAGATATGCTCCTATTTTGAGGTTTTCCGCAACGGTCAGGTTGGGAAAAACGTGTCTGCCCTCCGGCACAAGCGTTATTCCCTGCTTGACTATCTTATCGGGCGACTGACCGACGATATTTTTGCCGTTCATCAGTATCTCGCCCTCCTGCGGATGATATATTCCCGCGATGCAGCGAAGCGTTGTGGATTTGCCTGCGCCGTTTGCGCCGATAAGGGTAATTATCTTTCCCTTTTCGACAGAAAACGAAACGTCGGACACGGCGACTATTCCGCCGAAACGCATATTCAGATTTTTGATCTCAAGCAGATTATTATTCATATTTATGCTGTTTATGCTGTTATTCATTTTCGGTTGCCCCCAGATATGCGTCGATAACGGTCTGATTGGATTGAATATCGGCAGGAACGCCGTTTGCTATCAGCTCTCCGAAGTTTATAACGTAGATACGGTCGGAAATATCCATAACAAGGTTCATGTGATGCTCGATAAGCAGAATGGTCAGACCGAAGCGGTCGCGGATCTCGCGGATGAACGAGGTCAGCTCCTCGGTCTCCTGCGGGTTCATTCCCGCCGCAGGCTCGTCAAGCAAAAGAAGCTCGGGTTTTGTGGCAAGTGCGCGGGCAATTTCAAGGCGGCGCTGTTTGCCATACGGCAGAGAGGTTGCGAGTTCGTCGCAGACGTCGTCAAGTCCGACAAGGCGCAAAAGCCCCATTGTATTCTCGCGCATTTTTGCTTCCTCTTTATAATTGAGGTGCAGTGTGGCGGTAAGCAGGTTTGAATGGCGGCGCAGGTGCTGTGCGGTAAGCACGTTTTCAAAGACTGTCATGGATCTGAAAAGGCGAATATTCTGGAAGGTACGCGCCATGCCGAGGGCGGTCAGCTGATCCGGCGTTTTACGGATAACCTTAATCGGATGCCCGTCTTTTCCGTATTTGTAAAGTTCGGCATTCTGACCTTTATACAGCTTTTTCATCTTACCCTGCGGTCGGTTCAGAAGTATCAGTTCATCTTTGAAGTAAACGGCACCGTTTGTCGGCTCGTACACGCCGGTAATTGCGTTGAAGGCGGTAGTCTTTCCCGCGCCGTTAGGCCCGATAAGCGACACTATCTCTCCTTTATTAATATACATTGAGAGGTTATCGACTGCGACAACGCCGCCGAACTGCATTGTCAGATTTTCAACGCGGAGGATCTGTTCAGCCATTGCGCTTCGCCTCCTTACGCCGGCGGAAAAAGCCGGGAATCTTTTTGGTAAAGAAGTCGGATATACGATAAACGTCAAGCTCGCGCTCGCCCATTATGCCCTTGCGGAAGAAAAGCACGATTATCATGATAGCGACCGAAAATACGACCATACGGAAGCCGCTTCTGAAAAGTCCGGGAGCGTGTATGCCGAGGAAGGTCCCCGAATCAAGTCCGCGGAGCCACCATTCGGAGCAGGCGATGTAAAGGAAGGACGCTATTACCGAGCCGGTGATCGAGCCGATACCGCCTATAACGACTATCAGAAGTATCTGATAGGTCAGTGCGCTTGTAAACGGTGATGCGGTCAGCGAGGTCTGATACATTGCAAGCAATGCGCCGCCGATTCCGGCAAGTGCGGATGATATTGTAAAAGATATCATTTTATGCTTTGCAAGGTTTATTCCCATTGCCTCGGCGGCGATTTCGTCGTCGCGGATAGCCTTGAAGGCTCTGCCGTAGGTGGAATTGATGAGCATGAGTATAAGCGCGATAAAAACGCCGACTATCAGCACATACGGAATAAGCTTTGTGAAATACGGATACTGTTTAAGCGCGACCGAGCCGTTTGTTATCTTTTCAAGTCCCTGCCACTGAACAAAGGCACGGACTATTTCGGCAAAGCCGAGAGTTGCGATGGCAAGGTAATCGCTTTTGAGCTTGAGCACGGGAAGTCCGATAAGAAAGGCGAAGAAAGCCGCAACAAGTCCCGCAAGCACAAGTCCGACAGGCCACGGGACGGAGAAATGGACAAGTCCGCCGTCCTCGAACATATAATAGACATTTGCGCGCTGTGCCTCGGGAATGGTCAGCACGGCGTAGGTATATGCGCCGAGAAGCATGAAGCCCGCCTGACCGAGCGAGAAAAGTCCCGTAAAGCCGTTAAGCAGGTTCATTGAGACGGTAAGCAATGAGAATACCGCGCTTTTCTTAAGCACCGTTATAAGCATTGAGTAAGACGGGAGCACGATATCAAGCACGGTAAGCACGGCAAAAAGCAGAAAGAGCACGGCGGCTGTTATGCAGGTCTTTTTGCTTATGCCTTTACCTTTATGAGCCGTTTTACCGCCCTTTTCAAGGGCGTCAGCCGGGAGAAGGTCGGCGTTTGATTTTTTTGCATCTGTTTTCATTTTTATGACCTCCTCTCAGACCTTATCTGTCTTTTTCTCTCCGAACAGCCCCGACGGACGGACGCAGAGAATTATTATAAGCAAAGCGAATGTAAAGGCATCGGAAAATGCGGTAAGTCCCGCCCATTTAAGCAGGTTTTCGCAGATACCGATGATAAACGCGCCGATAACGGCGCCGGGAATCGAACCGATACCTCCGAACACGGCGGCGACGAACGCCTTGAGTCCGGGCATGGAGCCTGCGGTCGGGGTAACGGACGGGTAGTTATTGAAATAGGTCAGCGAGCCGACGGCGGCAAGCACGGCGCCGATGATAAAGGTTGCGGATATGACCTTATTTATTCGGATACCCATGAGCTGTGCGGTCTCAAAATCGACCGACGCGGCGCGCATAGCCATACCTATCTTGGTCTTGTTTATCAGTATAAGCAGAAGCACGACAAGAACGATAACTATTACGGGGGTGACAAGCGTCACGCGCTTGGTCGATGTACCGAAAATCTCCACGTTCTCCGCAAGCCACGGGATAACGGGATACGGCTGCGGCAGACCTCCGGTTATGTAAAGTGCGAGGTTCTGTATCAGATATGATACGCCGATAGCCGAGATCATGACGGACATACGCGGAGCCGAGCGCAGAGGCTTATATGCGCATTTTTCTATGGAAAACGCAAGCAGGACGGTCAGTGCTACGGTAGAAAGCAGTGAAAGATACCACGGAAGAAAGGTCTGGGAATATACCATTATCAGACCTGCCGCCATGAAGACGTCGCTGTGTGCAAAATTTATCAGTCGGAGAATACCGTAAACCATCGTATAACCGATGGCAATCAGCGCAAGCTGTCCGCCGACCGATATTCCGGATAGGATATAAGCCATAACTATGACTTCCTTTCTTGTTCTTGTCTTGTTAACTGTCCGAAGCCTTTCCTCACGTCCGCCGCAAAAGCCGGCAGACGTATATAAATCGGCTCCGGAAAAATAATATGCGGGCCGGCGCACGGTGTGCAACAGCCCGCTTCAAGTCAGACCGAACGGTCATATGCAATGCTGCAGTAAATTACTGCGGCGGATCAGGCAAAATATATCCGCGCGGGAATTATTTTGCTTTCTGCTCCTTGACAAAGTCCCATACGCTCTTTTCAGTATTGACCTTTTTGATAAATGCGGAATCGCGGACGGCATCGCCGGTTGCGTCGAAGTAGATAGCGCCGGTAACCCCGTTATACGCCTTGTCAACGCTGTTCATAGCAGCAAGTGCGTCGCGGATCTGGTCGCGTGTCGGCAGCTTTCCGTCATCGGCTGCGGCGTGTTCGATAGCGTACAGTGCGGTCATGTATGAATCGTAGCCCATTGTGGACACGGCGGAGATCATTGTGTTGCCGCCGTTTTCGGTAACACGTTCGCTGTCGGCATTCATCCATGCGACAAAGCCTTCGTCAAAGGTCTTGCTTGCGCCCTCCTGATAGAAGGTGGTGACCTCGATGTCAAGAGACGAGCCTGCTGCCGCTTCAACTATTTTATTGGAATCCCATGTATCGCCGGCAAGTATTGTTCCGCCGAAGTTCTTTGCCTTTGCAGTATCAATTATAAGTGTTGCGTATTCGACCGAGGTGGGAGCGAAAATGACCGACGCGCCGAAGCTTACCGCACTTTCGATATATGAGGAGAAATCCGAGGTTCCCTTCGGGAAATTTTCATATTTATAATCCTCGTTTTCTTTGCCGAATGCGGTCTTGAAGTAGTTTGCAAGTCCGACGTCGTATGCGTTGCCCTGCTCTGCGAGGACGTAAGCCTTTGTTGCGCCCTTATCCTTGGCGAAATTTGCAAGGACGGTTCCCTGGAAGGGGTCGAGGAAGCAGGCACGGAAGTAATAATCCGAGTCGGATGTGACCTTGGGGTTTGTGCAGGTGATTCCGATAGCGGGAAGATGTGCATTCTTGAAGGTATCGGCAGCTGCGATCGAAACGGACGAGCCGTAGGATCCGAGGACAACCGAAACATTCTTGTTTATAAGCTGTGTTGCGGCGGAGATTGCTTTATCGTCGTTCGATTCGTTATCGACGATAACAAGCTCGACCTTATAGGTCTTACCGCCGACGGTTACGGTTTTTTTGGTATCATGGGCATATTTTATGCCGAGGGTTTCCTGTTTGCCGCCTGCGCCGTTTGAGCCGGAAGCGGGTTCATATACTCCGATGTAGATGGTATCTGCGTCGGCGCCGTTCTTTGAGCAGGACGCAAGTGACATAAGCGCCGCGGATACGAGGCAAATTGCCAACAAAACCGAGATGATTTTTTTCATGGTAGTTACTCCTTTTGTAATGCTGAATAAAATCCGAGTGAAAATCTTTATAATTAAAATCTTAATATGAATGATCCTTACCGGTATTTTTTGATATTATAGCACCCGTTTGAAAGTCTGTCAATAGAAAATTTCATATTTTTTGAATTTTTTTATGTTTTTTGAGATTTATCGGTTTGATTTGCATACTCAACAAGTTTGAAATTTCATGTTTTGATTGTTTTCGGCAAATTATGTTCACAAAATACAGAAACGGGACGACGGATGAGGTTTTTATCGTTATGATTTTTTATTGGTCGGAGATGCTTGGGGGGGAGAGTTTGCTGAAATTTGAAGGTTTGGCCGTCCTATTTCGACGCAGACTGTCTACACGCAGAGCCGTCAGGTCAAAGGGATAATCGACAATAAAAGAAAAAAGACGGTTGTTTGTCTTCTGCGACCGCACTCTCTATTGACGGGAGCGCGGTTTTGTGCTATATTATATAGTAGAATATTGTCGCAAAGCAGAGGAGATACTATGAATAACAGCAAATCTGTCAATAAAAAACCGACATTGAAAATAAAGAACATCATATTTATATTCTGTGCGCTGCTCGCTCTTATCGGAGTCGTTTCGGTGATCAGACATTTTACATACAAAGAGCCTACGCAATACATAACCGTCAAATTCGAAACCGACGGCGGCGGAAGCATCTCTCCTGTCAGGGTAGTGCTCGGGGAGAAGATAAGCAGCCTTCCGTATGCCGAAAAAAGCGGCATGGCTTTTACCGGCTGGTATCTTGACCCGGAGGCAAAATCACCCTTCTACCGCGATACTCTTTTAAAGAAAAACACCACGCTTTATGCGGGCTACATAGCTCCCGACGGAAACCACAAGGTCTACGACAACACAAAATATTATATTCCAGACTGCGACAGCGACTATGCCATCGAGCTTGTCTCGGATTCCCGCATTACCTCGCTCAATATCGGTGAATATGTAAAAGCCGAGGCAATATTCGGCGAGCTGCCGACTCTCAAGGTCTCATCCTCGGGAGACAAATATTCCGTCATTCCGTCGACAGGCTACAATGCGGGTGGACTTTATCGGTTCAGTCTTTGCCGCGACGATGTCAGATTCGCGTCCTGCGGCGACAGCGTAACCGAGCTTGACATACGAATAAAAGACTATCACAAGGACTCCGACAAAAAGGTAACGCTTGTCAGGGATCTGGCGTTTATTTCAAGATCGGATATAACGCATTTTTCCGATGCCCACGCCTTTACTCTGCCCACCCCGGTGGTCGATGCAAAAAAGCTTTCGGACGGAAGCATTATCTGCGTCGGTAACGGACGTGATGTCACGGATGAAAACACGACATTTTTCAAAATAAGCAAAATTTCAAGGCAGGGCTCCTCCTGCTTCATAACCGTCACGGACGCTGCGCTCAGCGACGTTATATCCTCTCTTGATATTTCATTCGAGACCTCCATAACACAAGCCGGATATTTCGATATCGATCCGGACAGACTGAAAAGCTCAATAAAAAACAGCGATTCCGTGCGCAATATGTCGCAGGTGATCGCGGCGGCGTTCAATTCAAGCAAGGCTGTCGCCGATCTGACGGGCGACGATCCGTTTGCCTCAAGAATAGATTCGGAATTCACCAAGGACGAAGCGGCGAAAATACTCAACTCAATAGAAACCGACGCAAGCACGCTCTACGACGGACTTGAGGTCAGGGTCAGACTCGGACAGGCAAGCGTTTCGGACTTTGCGGGGGATTTCGTGGGCGGAGGCAGTCTGCCCGAGAACGGTTGGATAGCGCTCGGCATAGTGCTTGACTACAATGCGACGCTCACAAACGGCACCGAAGTAAGGACCCGGATAAACATAACCTATCTTCTGAATGCCGTGCTTTGCGGCACGAGCAACTACATCGGCAGCAGCAGCGGCTTCGATTACAAAATAAAGACCTATTCGCAGACCGAGGTGTCCGTAAGCTCGGTCGCTGTCCGACGGGACGGCGACAAGGAAATAACCGTTGACATTTCGGAGGAAATAAACGGTATTGTTTCCGGAAAGACCGACAGTGACAGAGACGAAATAGTACGCATGATAAAAGAGGGGCTCGGTGCCGACCGCGAGCTTGTGGAGCTTTGCCGCGTTCCGCTTGTCAAAGGAAGCGTAGATCCTGTCGAGGGTATGCCGATATTTACCGCCGACTTTGCGCTTGAATATTCGTTCAAGCTGAATCTCGGCAGCTTCAACGGCTCGTCGCAGAGCTACACGACAAATTCCGCAGTTTCCTCCGACGGCTCGGGAATGTCAAAGCACGCCGGAGCCTCCGGGCTTGCCAAAGCCGACATAATCGTGCTTGACGCGGGAGAGTTCGGAATTGTCGGCAACGTCGGAAGCGGCAGGCTTGAAATGTATTCAAACCCGCTCGGTACGGTAAAATTCGACGGCAACTCATATATTTCCGGATATCTCGGAATCGAGTCCTCGCTCTCTGTAAGCCTTACTCTCGGCTCGGATATCGTAAAGAGCATGGGACACGTAAGCTTCAGGTCCGAAAACGGTTTTTATACGGATATATACGGCTATGCGCACGTTGATTCGGTAAAAAATTCATCCCTTGAGAGCGACTCTGACGGTGCTTTCTACATTGAAGCGGGAAGAACGCTTGAGATGAGTGCGTCGATAAGCTCGGATTACTTTGCCGGATACAAGCTCGGGCTTTCCGAGTCAGGTTCAAGAGCGCCTTTCTATACTGCGGGAAGCAGATATGTTCCTCTTGAGCTTGATTCAAACATTTACACCTATTACATGAATCCCGAAAGCGGCGAAAATGCGATCGGATACAAGGTTCCCCTGCTCTCCGGAAAATATCTCGATCTGACGACGGGTAAGGAAGAAAGCGGCAATCTTGCCCATAGCGATAACACAGTCATACGTTTTTCAAACCGCTATTTCAAATTCAACGCCAAAACGGGTGCGGTCTATGTCGACATAATACTTTTCGGCACGGCTGACGACGGCATCACCGCCGGAACGACCGAGCTTGCCTGCGAGGCGGATATATACTACATCGGTGCCAGCCGCATCTTCCCGACACACAGTCTTGCCGTCGACAAAAGCCAAGCCGACGAAACGTCGTCAAAGAAAAACAATTTTGACGGACTCGGAGAGCTCGGCAGTGCGCAGAGCAACAAGGACGCTGCCGCGGCGCTCAAAAAGCTGTCCGAGGCTATATCGACGGAGATAAGGCAGAGCCGAGCGCAGACCGCAAGGGTAATCTGGCTTGACAGCAAGGAGAACCCGGAATCGGCAGGGCTCGGCAGAACGGTCACAGCCACAATAAAACTTGAAACGGACCAGGGCACTTTCGTATTGGAGCGCCGTGAGGTCATCGCCGGTTATCCTGTCGGTGCGTTTGACACGGGAGCCCTGCTTGAAAGATATCTTCCCGACGGTGGCTGGGACATTGAGCCGGACAACACGGTGATAAACACGGATATGACCTTCACCTACAAGGTCAAGGTAAAGCAAAGCGTTTACGGCTTTGTATATTTCAACGGTACGGAATGGGTAGGCGAGGTTAGAGCATTCAATATCGGTGACGAGCTTGAAGCTCCCGAGGGCTCCGAGAAGAGCTACGACGGTATGGTATTCACCCGTTGGCTCGGAAGGCACGGCACAAACACTGCGCAGACCGCCATAAAAATACATTACGGTATAAAGAGCGTACATTTTAATTCCTATCCGGACGCGGTTTCCGTTGCAAAACGCAGAATAGTATACGGATATTCCACCGACTCCTCGGTCGAGACGGTCAGAGGCACGAAAGAAGACGTTATAAGTGCTATTTTCGACAGCACGGTAGACATGGGCGCCTGCTGTTATGTAGCGCAATACGAAAGTGCGGCACATTCGATAACCTTCCGTTACGAAAATGAGGACGGTACATCGTACGATAAAAAATTCACGCTGAAGGACGGTTCCGATCCCACGCCCTACTCCGAGCCGCACGACAACGCTTTCCGCAAATTTGTCGGCTGGGATGCCGACGGCGACGGAAAAGCCGACTATTTTGCAGGCGACACTCTTCCGCTTGTCACCAAAGACACGGTCTATGCGGCGATATATGAAAACATATCGGTAACGGTATATACTTACAGATACACGAACCGCGGCTACGGCGACAAAACGGCACATATTTTCAATCGCGGGGATTCGATAACCGATCTGCTCCGCGCGGAGGCGGCAAAGCTTCCCGAAGCCGGGTCTGGCGAGAAATACGAATTTGAGCATTGGGAGTATTCAAACGACGGCGAAAGCTGGTACACCCTTACGGACGTATCGGGATACTTTGTTCAGGCAGAGGTATATTTCAGACCTGTATGGACACGCTATGTTACAGTTACATTCGATGCGGGTGAGGGATACATTCAGCTGCCGGGTGCCGGGAAAATAAAGGCGGTCACAAAGACGGTTCCCGCCGACACGGACATACCGATATCCGGGCTTTATGTAGGTACTCCGATACTTCAAAGCAACGACAGCTATGATTATTCCGCGACGGGCTGGAGAGATCGCCGCGACGGAAAGGTATATGACATTGACGGAACCATAAACGTGTCATCCTCCGTAACGCTCACGGCAGTATATGAAAAGACTCAGCGCAAGTATCACATAACCGTCAGCACGCTGTACGGAAGCATATACGGAAGTCAGAAAAAACGGATAGAGTTCAATGTTTCGTTTGACGAGGCTGAGCCTCTCAAGAATATATACACGTCAAATCTTCCGTCTGACACCGATGAGGACGGATATTTCCGCAAATGTGTGGAGGCTGTCACCGATATTTCGGAGGACGGCAGGGAGATAAGCATAACCTACAAGTGGGACACCTACATCTGCATTACATTCGATGCGTCGGGTGGAAAATTTGAGGATATGTCGTCGGTAAGAAAGGTATATATTCCGTACAATGCCGAGGCTCCTTCAGAGGCGGAGCGCGAGCTTGAGGCTGAGGAGATACCGGTTCCCGACGGTGTAAATATTTTGCCGGAGATGAAATTCCTCGGTTGGACGGACGAGAGCGGCAGGCTTTTATCCCCATGCGACAGTTTTCTGCCGCTTAAGAATGTGGTGCTTTCCGCGCGCTGGCAGGCAGAGGGAGAAAAGGCTTATTCCATAACTCTTGATGCCGGAGAAAACGGTTTGTTTGCGAACGGCAAGCGATACTTTGTCATCAGCGGGCTTGAAGGAACGGAGGTCGGCAGTCTGCCGGGGCTTCCGACCGACAAAAATCTTTACGCGGGCGGAACCAAGTCAAAGGTTATGACCGGCTGGTCGCGCGAGATACCGGTCACGTTCACGTCCGATGTCACGATAGAGGCATTATGGGCTGAGCAGGCGGTCGAATATTCAGTAAAATACTATGTCGGCGATGCGCTTTACCGCGAGGACAAGGTAAAAGCGGGAGACGCCGTTGAGGTTGCCGAGGTACCCGCCCCATCCGAGGGGCAGCTACCCGGTCACTGGGAATGGTATGTGATAAATGAGTCGGGTGAGGAAGTATTGCTTGGCTCTGAGGCGCCGGCTGTCATGCCCGCCTACGGTCTTATTGCCCGCCTACTTTCTTAACCTACCTACTTTCTTGAAAGAAAGTAGGCAAAGAACTTTCACAAAAAATAGATTATTTAGTTTTTGTGTAGCCGGAAAGCCTTCCGGCCTTCCCCAGTGGAGGAAGGTGGCAGCCGAAGGCTGACGGATGAGGTGTTGCAAGAACCTTCATAAAAAAGAAATTTAAAGTGATTTTCGGCAAATCGGAAATCGAAAACGAATAATCAAAAAACAGCAACAAAAAACACAGAGGAGAGAATAAAATGTCATCTGTAAATTGCATAAAATCCGAATTCAGATCATCAAACGGTAAAGACACGGTTGCGTACTACATCTACACGCCGATAGCCTCGGGAGACATCAAGCCGAAGGGCATAATTCAGCTGTCGCACGGTATGTGCGAATATGTGCGCAGATACGAGCATATGGCGGAGTATTTCTGCTCCAAGGGCTATATTTTCTGCGGAAACGATCACCTCGGTCACGGCGCGACAGCCGCCGATACCGACAGTCTCGGCTTCACCTCCGAGGGCGGCGGTGTGGATCACATAGTCAATGACCTGCACACCATGACCGAGATAATCAAAAAGGCATATCCCGGCATTCCCGTGGTTCTGTTCGGCCACAGCATGGGCTCGTTCATGGCACGCATATATATAACAAGATACGGCAAGGAGCTTGCCGGCGCTATAATCTGCGGCACAGGCGGTCCCGATCAGCCTTCAAAAATTGCCAAGCTCATGGCAAATTCGGCTATCAAGCGCCATGGCGAGCATTACAGAAGCGAATTCATCAACAATCTTGCCTTCGGCAGCTACAACAAGCGCTACGGAAAAAACGCGCCGTCGGCAGCATGGCTCTCGCGCGATGCGGCTGTTATTGATGCGTACATGAATGATCCGTTCTGCACCTTTACCTTTACGGCGCGCGGCTTCTATGACCTTTTTGACGCGCTTTCCCGCGTTTCCTCGCGCAAATGGGCTTACAGCGTACCGAAAAATCTCCCTATATTTCTTGTTTCGGGCGACTGCGACCCGGTCGGCAGCTACGGCAACGGAGTTGTCAAGGTTTACAGGCGTTTGAAAAATGCGGGAATAAGAGAGCTTGATTTCAAGCTTTACCACGGTGCGCGTCATGAGCTTCAGAATGAGATCCCCGAGACCCGTCAGAGATTCTTTGCGGATATTCTTGCTCATCTTGACCGTTGGTGTGTAAAAAACAAATAACGGTATAAAATCATATCATTATGGAAAAAGAGTTTTTAAAATAAAATGAACACAGAAACCAATAAGGAAAAAGAGGAGATCCCGACAGAGGGGGCGGCTCCCGTCCCGGAACCGTCAAAAACTACGGAAGCTTCTTCGGGCACCCCGATTACGCACGCGGAGGACGCCGGAGAAAACAAAAATGGTGACACGCCCTTCCCTGCCGGTGTGCATATCTCCGATGCAAAAAGCGAAAACAGCCAAAATATCCAAAATGGCAAAAAAAGAAAAAAGAAGGAAAAGAAAACGGTTGCGCGGTTAAGGCACATAAAAAGATACGCCGTATCGTTTGTTCTTCTTCCGTCGCTTGCCGGAGTCGTGACCGGTGCGTTAATTTTTCTTTTCCGGCTTATAGCCGAAAAAAGCATGGCGCTTTCGGAAAAGGTCTACACGCTTGTGCGTGCAAATCCCGAATTCATACCGCTTCTTATCGGAGGTGCGGCGCTGTTCGGCATAGCCGCATCCGGACTCAACAAGCTGGCGCCGATATCGAGCGGCGGCGGTATTCCGACCGCGACCGCAATCTTACGCGGGCTTATGCCGTTTGAGTGGATACGCACGCTTATCTGCGTATTCTTTGCGTCGATATGCACCTTTCTTGTCGGAATACCGCTTGACAACGAGGGTCCGAGTGTTCAGATAGGCACGTCTATCGGGCGCGGCATAAGCGATCTGGCGGGCAACAGGCACAAAGGTGCCGACAGATACATAATGACCGCCGGCTCGTGTGCCGGAATATCCGTAACGACCGGCGCGCCGCTTTCGGGCATATTCTTTGCGCTTGAGGACTCGCACCGCCGCTTTACGCCGACCATCATATCGTCTGCGGCAGCCGGAGTTATATGCGGGGTTTTCACGTCGCGTATTCTTATGGCGGTTACGGGCGTAAGCTTTACGCTTTTTGACATTCCCGTTCAGCCGATATTTGAATTCAGGCACATATGGATCGTGTTTGTTGTCGGTATAATTGCGGCTATCATCAATTTCGGTGTGCTTTTCCTGTTTGAGAGCATGGACAAGCATCAGTTCATACTTCACAGAATACCGCGCACGCTGCGTTATGTGATACTTTTTGTTATAGTCGCGCTGTGCGGGCTGATAATTCCCGATGCGCTCGGCACCGGGCACACGCTGACCGACGAAATAATCCTCGGCAAAGCCATCTGGTATCTTTTGCCGATACTTTTGATAGTGCGCGCCGGGCTCACCACATCGGTATGTGCAGCGGACATAACGGGCGGACTTTTCATACCGCTTATAACGTTCGGTGCGCTGACGGGTGCGATGTGTGCCGACCTGTTTGTGGCGCTCGGGATAATTCCCGCCGAATATTACGGCTCGGTGGTTATAATCGGCATCGGCGCTTTTCTTGCGGCATCGCTCAAAACGCCCATCACGGCGATACTTTTCACGGTTGAGATCTTCGGAGCGCTCGACAATGTGCTTTATCTGATACTTGCCGTTGCGATATCCTTTGCGCTGACCGAGATATGCGGCAAGGAATCCATAAACGACGTTGTTATGGAATACAAGATATCCGAGCTTCGAAGCTTCGGAAAGCGCGAGATCATCGACACAAGGCTTACCGTCAAGCCGGGGGCGTTTGTTATCGGAAAAGAGACGCGCGATATTCTATGGCCTACGTCGTGTCAGATTCTGAACATAAAATCGCGACACGGTGCGCACGCGGTCAAGGGTATAAACGAGGGCGATGTGCTTCATGTTCAGTTTACGACGCATGATTTTGAGCGAACCGAGCGGGAGCTTTGTGCGCTTGTCGGTGAGCAGAAGGTACACAGGAATTATTCGGATGACATGAGGCGCGGGTTCTGATCCTTTAAGGAAAGCATTTACGGAAAAATTTTTATATTTTATATTATACTGAATTTATAAAGATACAAAGCCTGTCGCGGTCTGCGGCAGGCTTTGTATTATATTATATGTGTGGAATATGTGTGGATTGAAATGTTTGCGGGGCGGATTGCTGAAGTTTGAAATGTTTGCTATTCCTTGGTTTAAATTAAAATTTAAGCTATTTTATGACCGGGAGAAGGAACCGCATTCATACGCCACGCGGTTCCTCCCCCCGCGCCCCTCTCCTCCCGTGGCTTTATTATGGATCAAAAAATTGGACAGTGGAAATTTTCAGCTTAAGCGAGTAGCCGCAAAATTCAGTGCGAACATCATTTGGTTGCTGGTCTATTTGTTTGTGGGAAGTCCTTGCTACGGGTCGTCGTGGGCGCCGACCCCTACATGGTTGTGCGAAATTCCCGTTTACGAGGTGCAAAAACACTGCGGTGTCAACACTGCGTCTGCCCGCGCAAAAGCAAAAATAATACAGCAAAAAATTTTTCACCCGACAAACAAATTAAAAAAACCAAACCCCCGAGCAAACCAACATACAATAATAAATCAGAAAAGAGATCATCAAATGGCACTTTATATTCCCGAGGGCTACAAGTCCTGCCTGACTACACGTCAGACCCAAATAGCAATCAAAAAGGTCAAAGACTTCTTCGAACGCGACCTCTCAATCCAACTCAATCTCACCCGTGTCTCCGCACCGATCTTTGTCGGCTCCGGCAGCGGTCTCAACGACACCCTCAACGGCTTTGAGCGCCCGGTCGGCTTCTCGATTCACTCCGGCGAGGAATTCGAGATCGTGCAGTCGCTTGCAAAATGGAAACGAATGGCGCTCCGCGATTACGGCTTTGCCGTCGGCGAGGGGCTTTATACCGACATGAACGCCATCCGCCGCGACGAGGAGACCGACAATATCCACTCGATGTTTGTCGACCAGTGGGACTGGGAAAAGGTGATAAGAGCCTCCGACCGCAACATTTTCACGCTGAAAGCCGCGGTAAAGAATATTTACAACGCGCTGAAGCACACCGAAAACTTTATTGCCGACGACTACAATTTTATAGACAGGCTGCTGCCCGAAAAGATAACCTTTGTGTCCGCGCAGGAGCTTGAGGACGAGTATCCCGAGCTGACGCCCAAGGAGCGCGAATACCAAGCGGTCAGAGAATACGGCGCGGTATTTGTCATGGGAATCGGCGGCGACCTCCGTTCGGGCAAGCCGCACGACGGCAGAGCGCCGGACTATGATGATTGGAGCCTGAACGGCGATATTATTGTATATTATCCCGTACTTGACATTCCGCTTGAGCTTTCATCGATGGGCATTCGCGTCAACCGCGAGTCGCTCAAGCAGCAGCTTGACATACGCGGCTGCACCGAGCGTCTTTCCCTGCCCTTCCACAGTGAGCTTATGGCGGGGCATCTGCCGTACACGATAGGCGGCGGCATCGGTCAGTCGAGGATATGTATGTTTTTCCTGCGCAAGGCGCACATCGGCGAGGTACAGTCTTCGTTCTGGAATCCCGCCGAGGCGGCGGAATGTGCGCGTCGCGGGGTCAAGCTGCTTTGATTTTTGCGGCGTGGCGACGTAATTCCGGCGATAATTCCGGCGATAAATCCGTCGATAATTCCGTCGAATTCAAATAAAAGCGGCTAAAATTTCAGAATAAAGCAAAAAAGCAGTATATGAGCTGTTTCCCGTCAGCGCGGGGCGGTCATATACTGCTTTTGGGGTTTGGAGGATTTTTGTGGGGTGTATATTTGATATTTGAGTATCCGATTTTTTGAGTGGGGTATTTTCGCAGCTGTAATGGTGGGTAGGCAAAGTTAAAGTTTTTGCTGTTTTATTTTCGTTTTTGCGCGGAGCCTGCGGAGCGCTCTGAATTAAGGGCGTCGTAAACACTGCGGTGTCAACGCTGTGGCGTCGCGCCGCCCCCTACAATGGCACGTGGTTTCGGTACTTTCCGGCTACTCGCAAGCTAAATAATTTATTTTTATGAAAGTTTTTGCCAAGCTTTTTTCAAAAAGCGGGAAAGTTTTTGCCAAGCTTTTTCAAAAAGCTTGCGGCTACAAACAAACCAAATAATCTGTTTTTTTGAAAGTTCTTTGCCTACTTTCTTTCAAGAAAGTAGGTCAGGAAAGTAGATCTTGCTCGGCGATTTTCATCATTATAGCACACTCGATGCGCTTCCTGAACAGCTCGCAGCCGGGCTTGTATATCCCGCGGATGCTGCCCGTCGCATGGTACGCATTGGCGGCACATCCGCCCGAGCAGTAGAGCTTTGCCCAGCAGTCGGTACATTCCGGCCGCGCATATACATTGCACGAACGGAATTCCTCGCGCAATTCATTGTTGGTGACGCCGTTCCAAATGTCGCCGAGCCTGAATTTCTCATCACCCACAAACTGATGGCACGGGTAAAGATCGCCCCACGGCGTCACAGCCATGTACTCGGTTCCCGAGCCGCACCCGGAAATGCGCTTGTATATGCACGGCCCGCCCGTCAGATCAAGCATATAGTGATAAAATGTTATTGGCTTGCCGTCCTTTTCACGGCGTATCATGTCCTTGGCAAGTATTTCGTACTGCTCCTTGACTACCTCAAGATCCTCCGCAGTCAAAGCCGCCGGATCGTTCGGCGCACATACCACCGGCTCCATGCTGAGCTCCGTGAACCCGAGATCCGCCATGTGGAAAACATCGTTCGTGAAATCGGGATTGGCGTGCGTAAAGGTACCTCTCATGTAGTAATTCCTGCCGCCGCGCGCTTCGACAAGACGTCTGAACTTCGGAACTATCCTGTCATAGCTGCCGTTGCCCGCATAATCGACACGCGTGCGGTCGTTGATCTCTTTTCTTCCGTCGAGCGACAGCACAACATTGCTCATCTCGCGGTTGGCAAAATCTATTACCTCATCGTCAATAAGCATACCGTTGGTGGTCAGGGTAAAACGGAAATTCTTTCCGCGCTCCTTTTCGACACTGCGCGCATATTCCACAAGCCTTTTGACAACGTCAAAATTCATGAGCGGTTCGCCGCCGAAAAAGTCTACCTCAAGATTTGTGCGGTTGCCCGAGTTTTCCATAAGAAAATCAAGCGCCCGACGTCCTACCTCAAAGCTCATGAGCGCCCGCTCGCCGTGGTACTTTCCCTGACTTGCAAAGCAGTAGGCACAATTGAGATTGCAGGTGTGCGCAACGTGCAGACAAAGCGCCTTAATGACATTTCCCGAGCGCGCCTTGAAGGTCCCGGCCATCTCGGCAAAGGTGTCCGGGCTGAACAGCTTGCCCGCCGCTTTGAGCGCGTTTATGTCGTCAATGCAGTCGTAAAGCTCGGACTTTGTCACATCGTCGCGATCCGCGTATTTTTCAAGCATCGCGCCGACAGTTTCGGCGGGCGTCCTGCCCTCTGCGAGCATTCCGATCACATCGTATGCTACGTCATCGACAACGTGTATTGATCCCGAGCACGAATCAAGCACTATATTGTAGCCGTTAAGCTTGTATTGGTGAACCATTTTTTTGACCATGGCTTTTGCCGAGGCAAAAGCTCCCTTTCTGCGAAGTAACCTTAAAAAATCAAAAAATCAAAAATTAAATGAGACGCAAGGAGAGGCTGAAAATGAAAAACTGCCGCCCGAAATAAGGCGGCAGCTCTCTTTGCGGAACAAGGCTTTTTATGCTTTTTGCCGAGCGGTTTTGCCCGGGTTGTTCGCTTTTGCATTTTGTTTTTTGCATTTAGCCCCTGCTTTTTCCTTGCCACGCAAGCCTTGAATTTTATCAAATAAATACTGTTATGAAAGATTTATCTGACGAAATTATTTCTTTTTATTCTCGCATTTCTGGTTTGCAACGCCGCAGCTTGTTTTGCAAGCGGACTGGCAGGATGTCTGGCATTCGCCGCAACCGCCGTTCTGCGCGCTCTTGCAGAGATCACGGGTTTCAAGAGTTTTGATTCTTTCCATGATTGGCTAATCTCCATTCTGTTATTTCGGGTTTTATCCTTGCCGCCGTCCAAACGCAGCGGGCAAAAATTATCCGTATAATAGGATAACATAAAAAAGCGGGTTTGTCAATAGCCAAGTGAGGCAAAGAGGAGAGATAGAGGCATTTTTTCTGAGGGCGCCGATCAGAGGGCTTTGCCTGCGGTATCTGTCAGCGGTTTGCGGTAATAGCTGACGTCAAGGGTTCTGCCGAATTTTACTGCGACCTCGCGGAGCGTGCCCTCGTGCAGAAATCCATGCCTTTTGTGAAATTCCGTCGAGACGGTATTCTCCGAGGTTATTATCGAGATTATATTGCGCAGTCCCATATCCGTCGCGAGCACTTCGATATGCGAGAGCAACGCCGTGCCGATGCCCGCATGACGCGCGTCGTGCTTTACATAGACCGACAGGTCGGCGGTAAAGCGATAGCCTATGCGGGGATTGAATTCGCTCAGATATGCAAAGCCCGCGACCGAGCCGTCGTCGCTGCGCGCGACCACAAAGGGATAACCTGCGTCAAGAACGCCGTTTACCCGCGCGGCGTATCCGTCGAGGGTGAGAGGATCGTATTCGAGCGTGAAATTTGTTTTTCTGACGTATTGGTTATAGATATTCATACATTCAGCGATATCAGTGCCGAAGACGTTTATCGGTTCGATCACGAGCCACTTTAATTGCTTTTCTGCTGACATGACGTTTTCCTCTTTGCTTGTTATTTGCTTTATTTGCCTGCTTGTTTATCTGTCCGGAAGCCCGGCGATGTTTGTGTGACCTTAATTCCAGGGGATATCCTTAAATTCCTCGGTCGAGATGTCCTCGGACAGATATTTTCCTCTTTTTATAATATGCTCCTCGACACAGGAGGCTTGGTCGGCGATCTTTATCGTCCGATATTTTCCGTCGACGACTTCAAGCGCCGCAAAGTCTACCGCAATTCCCGGGCGATGCGGAAATCTTTTCATCATGCGTTCGAGCGCCGTTATTCTTTCCGGCTGCTCGGAGGCGTGCGGCGCAAAAATTATATTAAGAAGTCCGAGTCCCTTGACCTTGACATACTTTCGCTCCGGTTCCTTATATGTGCGCGAGTCGCTGACGCCGTATTCGCACCAGCAGATACCGCCCGCGCTGATACCGCAAAGCACCTTGCCGGCTTCGTAAGCCTCGCAAAGCAGCTTGTCCGTACCGAAACGGCGCAAAAGTGTCATGAGCTTGAGCGTATTTCCGCCGCCGACATAAATTATGTCCGCCCATTCAAGAATTTTTCTGCGTGTTGTTTCGGTGTAGCCGAGGTCCTTCAGCGTCAGCTCATCGGTCGCGCAACCATACAGCCCGCCGTATATCCGGCTCATATTTTTGTAATATGAATCCGGGTGCTTATTTGCTATGCCGATAAAAAGAAAATTCGGATTTTTCTTGTCTGTCAGACTTATAATTTCTCTGTCAATCTCAGCGGTATTGTATTTTTCCTCGTGGTGACCGGTCTCGCCGCCGCCGATAGCTACGATCTTTCCCATTTTATTGATTTATCCTCCGCAATGAATTTTTAATGTTTGCAAAGCTTCAGGTTTATTATATCATCACGGGGAAAAATAATCAAGTGCAAATATGCGTCGTCGGGCAAGCGGTAGGTCGTTTTTCTGAATGCTTTTATGTTTTTTTACGCATTTTGACCTGTTTGTGTGCGATTTTTATGTAATTATCACCTGTCATTCACTCAAAAAACACTATATTTTTGTAATATATTTTTAAGAGTTCATGATATATCTATATTTTTATGATACAATTAACTATGTGTAAATTCATCTGCCCGTTTGACTGCCGGATAAATTGATAAACAAGCGCCGAAAAGGTGCTCGGGGAAAGGACGGGCTTATGTGTCGCGCCGGGACATCGGACAATCTTAGGGATTCGGACGGACGGTATGGCGCGGAGCTGAAATTCATGTAATTTAAGTACGAAAATACAGGGTACTGAAGAAACAAAGTACGAAAGGAAACATTTTAATTATGTTGAAAATCGAGCATCTGGTAAAAAACTACGGCAATATATGTGCTGTGGATGATATCAGCTTTGAGATAGGCGAAGGTGAGATAGTCGGTTTTCTCGGCCCGAACGGCGCGGGAAAAAGTACGACTATGAATATGCTCACCGGATTTCTGTCGTCTACGTCCGGAAACGTTATTATTAACGGTATGGACATACTTGAGAATCCTATTGAAGCCAAGCGTCTTATCGGGTATCTGCCGGAGCAGCCGCCGCTTTACCTTGACATGACGGTCGAGGAATATCTGTCCTTTGCGTATGATCTCAAGGGCTGCGCGTACAACCGCGAGAAGCACCTCAAGGAGATATGCGAGGTCGTCAAGATAACCGATGTTTACAAGCGTGTTATCCGCAATCTTTCAAAGGGCTACCGTCAGCGTGTCGGTATAGCGCAGGCGCTTGTCGGAAATCCGCCGATAATAATCTTTGACGAGCCGACGGTCGGACTTGACCCCAAGCAGATAATCGAGATCCGTAACCTTATCAGAACGCTCGGAAAGGATCACACGGTCATTCTTTCGACACATATTCTGCAGGAGGTTCAGGCGGTATGCGACAGGATTATCATTATCAACAAGGGCAAGATAGTTGCCGACGAGGCTACCGAGAACATCACAAGAGCCGTGCAGAACAACCGCCGTTTCAACGTTAAGATCTGCGGACCGCAGAAGGATGTATTCAATATGCTCAAGAACCGCCACGGTATCAAGTATGTTGAGCAGCTTGCGGGCAAGGACGGCGACGCGTATATATTCGCGATCGAGAGCGAATACGGTGTCGATGTCAGAAAGAATCTTTTCTATGCCTGTGCCGAGAAAAATTGGCCGCTTATCGGTCTTGAAGCGCTCGGAATGTCGCTTGAGGATATCTTCATAACCATTGTCGATACCACGAGCGAGGACGACAAGAAGAAGGGCTCGCGCCGCGGCTCCAAAAAGGTCGGTCGTGAGACCACAGAGGATGCTGTCGCCGCCGCGATGATCGAAAATGCCAAGGAAAAAGATCAGGAATGATTTTCCGCCCCTACTTTCTTGAAAGAAAGTAGGCAAAGAACTTTCATAAAAATAGATTATTTAGTTTGCGGATAGCCGGAAGTTTTTCCGAAAGACTTGCAAAAGCTTGAAATTTCCACTGTCCCGTTTCGTTCTCGCGCGGAGCCTGCGAAGCGCTCTAAATTAAGGGCGGGGCGCGGGGGGAGGAACCGCGGGGCGCCTGAGCGCGGTTCCTTCTCCCGGTCATAAAAAACTAAAGATTTTAAGTTAAATCAAGGGATAGCAAACAAACATTTTTAACTTTATCAGCAAAAAATCAAACCCATTTCCCCGAAAAATTCATATCGTAAAAACCGCAAACACGCAAAAACAAAGATAAATCAAAACCAACAACGCACCGATGAAAAAGGATATTTTGCTTATACTGACCGTCGTACTGCTCATAGCCGTTATAATCAGCGGCACCGAAATACAGTCCGTCGACGAATATTACCTCACCCATATTGACGACATAAAACCGGACAGCAAAACGGTTTTTATCAGTATATCCTGCGAAAATATCTATAAACCGGAAAATTACCCAAGCCTCGACGAAAGCCTGAAGACCGACAGATCAAAAGAGCTCCTCCCCGCCGACGGTAAAATTCTCCCGCTGACCGAATACGTCCTGCGCGACGGCGACACCGTCTACTCTGTCCTTTCACGCGCCGTCAGATATAACAAAATTCAAATGGAATATCAGGGCGCGCGCGATAATCCCTTCGGAAGCGTCTACATTCAGGGCATAAATTACCTTTACGAATTCTCCTGCGGCGAGCTGTCCGGCTGGATGTACCGCGTCAACGGCAAATTCCCCGAATACGGCTGTTCACTGTACGAGCTTTCGGACGGTGATGTTATCGAATGGGTCTATACCTGTGACCTCGGCCGCGACGTCGGCTGCGAATGGATGGCGGGAGGTGGCATAAAATGATGAAAAAAAGCGTAAAAAATACAGAAAAGCCGCAAATTAAAGAGGATCCGAAAACAGCAATAAATGAAAAAAATGCGGAAAAAGCCGAAATCATGAAAGCGGCAGATAAAACAAAATTTACAGAAATTACAGAAACCGCAACGGCAAAAGTTTCTGCGCCACAGGTTCCCGATGCGTGGAAAAATACCGACGCGATGCCGTCCGCCGGCACGGTAACGTCGGCAGACAACGCGGCGTTCGGCGGCTTTCATCCGCTGTCCGCCTTTGTGTATCTGCTTTCCGTCGCGATACTTACGATGTTTTCGACAAATCCCGTGGTGCTTGCAATATCCCTTGTCGGCAGTGCGGCATTTTGTGCGCTCATAAGCAAGCCGCGGGAGCTTCTGTCCGATATCGGCTTCTATATTCCGCTGTTTGTGCTGATATCGCTGACGAACCCGCTGTTTTCGCACAACGGAGTTACGCCGCTGTTCTTTCTGAACGGCAACCCCGTAACGCTTGAAGCGATACTGTACGGTATCGACATTGCGGCGGCGGCGGTCGCGGCGCTTCTTTGGTTCAGGTGCTTTTCAAAAATCATGACCTCGGACAAGATCCTCTGGCTTTTCGGCAAGACGCTGCCGAAAACGGCGCTCGTACTTTCGATGGCGCTGCGGTTTATACCGCTTTTCAAGCGCAAGTGGCGCGAGATAAAGAGTGCGCAGACCGCGATGGGGTATTATTCAGAGCGCGGAATGGTCGCGAAGATAACGGGAAATATGCGCATTTTTTCGGCGCTTGTGACGTGGATACTTGAAAATGCGGTCGGCACCGGCGCGTCGATGCGGGCGCGCGGCTACGGACTCCGCGGGCGCAGTCATTTTTCGATATTCAGGTTCAGAGCGGGCGATCTTGTGTTGCTTTTGAGTGCGGCAGGGCTCACGGGCGGCTTTATTGCCGGGACGGTGCTCGGCGTATATAAATTTTCGTTTTATCCCGCGGTCACGGCGCTTGATTTTTCGCCGACGGCACTGATATTTTACGGCATTTTTGCCGTTCTGGCGCTTTTCCCCGCCGCCGTCGAAATCTTCCACCGCCTTCGTTGGAGCTTCCTCGTTTCCCGCCCTACTTTCTTGAAAGAAAGTAGGCAAAGAACTTTCAAAAAAAATATTTATTAAGTTTTGTATGTAGCCAGAAAGCACAAAAATTCCCACAAACAAATAGAACAGCAACCAAATGATGTTCGCACTGAATTTCATGGCTGTTCGCTCAAGCTAAAACTTTTCACTGTCCCATTTTTTTAATAAATAATTCGAACTGCACTGAAGTTAATCGGTATTTAACGTCCGAGCTTGCCCAAAGCTAAAAATTTAGTAGCCGGAAGGAAGAAATATTTGCCGCGTTTTTGCGCCAAATAACGAATTTCCGCTGCGCGGAAATATCGGCGGGGGCGCGGGGGGAGGAACCAGACTTTTCCCGCAGGGAAAATGTCCCGCTTTTTG
>ERZ824600.1731-NODE-1731-length-25509-cov-4.669521_pt1 | contig 25509 bp, 26 predicted proteins | sample MGYA00519933_ERZ824600 | MGnify/ENA primary metagenome ERZ824600 (study PRJEB31778, sample SAMEA3449178) | human gut metagenome | biome: human gut; feature: human-associated habitat; material: faeces | place: United Kingdom | collected 2010/2012 ... | reverse complement strand
GCAGATACTGCATTTCTACTTTCACTATTAAGAATAGCTATTAATTCTTCATAACTTTTTTGGGTTCTTTGTTGTCTCCCTTCCCTAGCTGGCAAAGATAAATATAAATTTACTATTTCAGAAGTTATTTGTGGTTCGTTATTTGAAATATTATAAAACTTTGAATCACCATTAGTTATTTCATAATTATCCATAAAAGCATTTCTAATACCTATAGATGTATTTACCCCAAGATTTGAAACTGAGCTCCAAAAGTCATCTCTTGAGTCAATAAACAACAAATCACTTCCTCCTGAATTTCCAGCTTGACCTCTTCTAAAAATTGTATTTGATTCTTCAAACATCTCAAGTTTATCAGAAGTTTCTATGTTCTCTTTAACATATTCTATTGATTCTATCATTTCATTATTAAGTTGTCTCCATCCATCATCTATAGAATTCTCTAATTCATCTTTGCTAACCTTTTTACACATTATACCTGGCATATATGACTTAAACTCATTATCAAATTCATTTTTTAAAACATTTTCAAATAAATGTATATCAATGTCTGGTATATTATCATAACTTGATATTATTTCAATCTCATTATTATCTTGTTTTGAACTTCCCACTAAAACACATGTGTCCATCATAACATCATTAAATATTCCCTGTCCTGGATACATGAATACCTTTTTTAGTCCAAAATTATTTAATAAATATTTTCGTATTGCCTTTGCTTCTTCACCTCTAGCCATTAAATGTGTTTTTGGAAAAACACAGGCAATAATTGTTCCTGTAGAAACCAAAGTATTTATTAACTCTAAAAACACACCTTCTAATGACATTTGTCCAACATTTAAAATTGCTCTACTACCTTTAATTTCCTCTATAGCTGAATATAATATATTTTTCCTGTCTACACAATTAATCCCCGCTACGAATGGTGGATTCATTAAAATAATATCTATAGTATTAAAAAATTTCCTTTCGAAATTTGCTATATTTCTATTATATATTTTAGGTGAGTTTTCTTTATTAATAATATTTGCATATTTTAATCCCAATCTTAAAGAAAGTAATTCTAATAATTTTATATTTACATCATTTACTATTATTTGATTAGGCTTTAAAGAAAAAATATCAATTGCTGAGCTTATTAAGTTTCCACTTCCAGCAGCTGGATCACAAATTATATTATCATTCTTGTCAGTCATTGATTTTGCAAGTACTGACACCAATCTTCCTAATTCCAAGTCCGTAGGAACTTCCCCATAGTGTTCACGACCAGTTGATACAATTTGATGTAATATATCAGCTATTGTATCACCATTTATATTTGTCTTTCCAAGTTCATATAAATCTATTAAAACATTATTTGGTATTTGAACATCAGGGGCAAAATTATCTGAATCATAAGAAAATATATCTTTAAAATTAACTCTTGATGCTTCATTACATATTCTAGAGATATTATTGTTGAATACCCTAATATCATGCAAATCATTTCTTCTAATAAAATCAAATGAGCCTCTAATATATTCATAGAGCATCAGTGCAAGTGAAGATTTCCATTCTTTATGTTTTTCCTTTACTGAAGTTGCAATATTTGCAAATTCATCAAATGTAATTAAATAATCATAACTATCATTAAAAAAACTTTGTAATTTTTCGATATAAAAATCTGTTAATAAATCTATAAATTCTTCTTCTGTTGTATCTTTAAACAAAGCAATCTTACATAGACCTGGCTTCAATATTTGTTGAAAAACTTTTTCTTTAGAAGGATCATATCTTAGTAAATATGCATATTCTAAATTTGTAATAATATAAAAAGGTTTTTCAGTAATTCCACTATTCATTTGAACGTAAGACATTGCTTGATATTGATATCTAGCACTGTTAACATCAGCTGGTGTTCTTTTAACTTCAACTACACATGCATACTTCCCAGTTGACTTATTTTTAATTACAAAATCCATCTCTAGACTTCCCGTATATTGATGGTGTATTACTTCATATTGACTATCCATTTTTAAATTCTTAATTGCTCTATTAAGAGCTTTTTCACAAATTGGATGAAATCTTCTTACTTCAGAATCTGAATATGATATCCACATATTAATCCTCCTCTACATATTTTTTTAATTGTTCAGCAATTATATTAGCCAATAATGGTGGAACAGCATTGCCAACAATTAAATTTTTTCCCTGTTTACTACTTGAAACTAATACATAATCATCTGGGAATGATTGTAACCTTAATGCCTCTCTTACTGTTATTAATCTATTTTCCTTATAATGTATATTGCATCCAACATTAGGTCTATTAAAATAAGTATTTATTGTGTAAGATGGCAATTTAGGGTCTAATCTACCGTAACAAGTTGTATGTCCACCACTTTTTTGTAATCTTCTAATTCTTTGAGAATTTATATTTGATGGAATATCCATATAATTTCCACCTGGTTTAACGCTATTTACTATTATTTTATCTAGCTCACTCATTTGTGGCATTATATGATCTGTAACTACTTTATTGTTATTTCTCACCAATTTTTGATAATCATTTTTTGGTTTATATTTATATTCAATTTTTCCATCAATAATATTTGGTAAATCCTCTAATGCATCCTCCACACTAACATATTTTTTTAATCCATTAGTTCCATCTTCGTTATGAGTTGGTGATGGGAATTCGAAAGAATCATTCATCAATCCTACAATAATAACCCTTTTCCTTCTTTGTGGAACTCCATAATCAGCCGCATTTAATACCTTAGTATTAATTACATACCCAATTTTTCTAAATTCATTTTTTAGTAAATCTAAAATTTTTTCTCCTGCACTATTTTTAGCAGAAAGAATACCAGTAACGTTTTCAAACACAAATGCTTTAGGTTTGATTTTATTAATTATTTTTAAATATCTCCAAACCAATTGACCTCTAGCATCTTCAACATTCCTTTTACCTGCTAATGAAAAAGATTGGCAAGGCGGACCTCCAATTACAATATCACCATTTGGTATTTCATTTAAATCTATTTTGTTTATATCACCTAATATAATATGATTTCCAATATTTTTTTTATAAGTTTCTACCGCATTTTTTTCATTATCTATAGCCCAAATGATATCATATCCAGCTTGCTTAAATCCTAAATCTAAACCGCCACCACCTGAGAATAAACTGACAACTTTATTTTTAGACATCTTGGGCCTCCAATCTATTTGCTTTTATTAAATTATATATTTCTATTATTTTTTCAAATTCCATATTCATATATTTACTTAATATAAATGAAATTTTTTCAATGCCATTTTTTTCTTTTCCGTTCATTATATTTTCAGAAAGTTCAATTAATTTTTTCTTATCACTATTCGTAATTATTAATGGATTCACAATATTTAAATTATTAAAATCGTATTTTTGAATCTTTAATAACCCATTACCATATTTTTTACCTGTCTTTTCAAGTTGATAATAAATATAATAATTATTTAAAAGTGCAAAAGCTAACTTTTCATCAATATTACAATTTATTATATAAAAATTATCTCTAACTATTTCAAAGTTTTTATTATATATAAATCTAATATCATTTCTAATAAAATAATTAAATATTATTCCAGTACAATTAAATGTTTTTATTTGATACCATTTTTTATTATTTTTAATTTTATTATAAAGAGTTTTCGGTTTACCTTCTTTAAGTATTCTATTTTTAACATTTAATAAATATTTACTACATTTTTTTTCATTATCTACGATCAAAATATTATCATATTTAGAATTATTGGTCGTATATCCCAATATTTGTTTAGGTGTTGAAATAATTTTTTTTAAGTTTTCTTCATTCTTAATAGAAGGATTTATGAACGCATCATTATATCCAGTTGTTATACCTCTTTTAATTTTAAAAACATTATCAAACTTAACACAGCTTCCAGATAAATCCTGATATTCAATGTTATCCTTATAATAAATTCTGTTATTTTTGAAAACTACATTATATGCTTTATATTCATTTTTATCATTTAAGTTCTTTTTTAATCTCATTATTACAACATCAGTTAAAACATTATCTTCAAATACATCTCCATGAACATTAATAATTTCTTCAATTCTGCACGTGTTATTTATTTCCTTTATAAATTTTTTACCAGAACTACTTTTTTGCCAACTTCCAGGAAATATAACAACTAATTGTCCGTTCTTTTTTAAGAGATTAATGCTTTTAACAATGAAATACATATACATATTGGCATTTTTAGGTAAATTTGAAAATATAGTTTTCTTTTGCATTAATGCTTTATTAATTCCATATTCTTGCAAATCATTTATTTTTTCATGTCTAATATATGGGGGATTCATAATTATCAAATCAAATTTTCTGTTAAATCCTTTTTTTAAAAAATCACAGCAATATAAATTATCATATTTTGAAGATATTCTATTATATAATTTAGGATCCAACTCACAACCGCATATATTTCTATAACCTTTTTTATATAGTTCTTCTATAAAAACACCTGCTCCAAAACATGGATCTAATATATAATCATCAGGTCTAATTTCACATAATGATATCATAAATTGTGCAACACTGTTCTTTGTAAAAACTTGTCCTAAATCAGTCATATGAAATTACACCTCCAATACTATAATCTCCCTTATATAATTATACCATAATCATTGCAAAAATTCCTTTGAATTAAGTAAAAATACAAATAATAATATTAATATTGTAATTATTTGACTTATTTTTTGTTTAGAGTGATTAATACATACGGAGGTGTTTATGTTAAGGAAATGTACTGATGAAGATATAAGTGATGAAGCATGTGAAAAGGTTATTGATCCTTTTTATGATAATTATGATAGTTATTTGGAGGAATATGTTATTCCTGAAATTATAGCATTTTATATTGCTAGCTCGTTTTATAGAAACGCTATGTATGAAGCAACTTTTGAACAACATTTTAATTCAGCTTTTGATACGTTTAATCTGATATGTAAAAATTATAAAAGAATGAAAACTGAAGTTATTAAACTACTCAGATTAAAATATTCTTTGGAAATAATTAATGAGGATCCTTTGGACTTCAAAATAATTGAGTATTAGTGATTGCTAATCTCTTTTTTATTGTAGTAGTAATAATACAATAAAAAATATATATTCTTTTCTTATTCTTTCCTTATCCTTATCCTTATCCTTATCCTTATTCTTATCCTAGGAGGTCATTGATTATTATTTGATTTCAATTTGATTATATTTTGGCTGATAAATGATTTGTTTTCCAAAAAACTAATGGAAAATTTAAATTTGTGTGTATTTAGGTGGCAGGTCGATTTTGATTTTTCTTCAAATAAAAAGGGCTATCCCCAGGGAGATGCTTAAAATATATCATCAAAATAATGATTATTTGTTTCATATTCATCATTCCAACATTCATTCTTAAACCAATTAGAACCATATTTTATATGAATATCAGGAATGTCCTCATTTTTTAAATATTCTATATAATTATCTAATCCCTGCTCTATGGTATCAAATGTTTCTCCCTTTTTTATTGCTTCATTATAATAATATAGAGTTTCTTTTTTACCTACTCTTTTAGGATATTTATTTTGACAAACGAATACTATCAGTTAACAAGTAGTTAACTCAATTAAATAATAAAGGTAAGTTCGAGTTTAGTGATACTAAAACTAAAGATAGTAAACGCATCGTACCTATCACTAAAGTTCTTATTAACGATTTAAAAGAATTAGAATTGCACGACTTAGACAAGAATACTTATTCAAACTTTAATGACGACTTTTTTATCTGTTCTGACTGTAGACCTATTGCTGACTCTACTCTGTATTTATATCGCTCCAAAATGGCTGATAATGCCGAATTAAAGCTTATTAGGTTCCATGACTTCAGACATTCATGTGCATCTCTATTAATCAACAACGGTGCTAATGTTACATTAGTTGCAAAGTATTTAGGGCATACAAAAATCGAGGAGACTCTAAATACATATTCACATATGTTTAGTACCGCACTCGATTTCGTTGTTTCAGTTATAGATAGCTTAAAAGAAAAATAAAACGGTGAATAATCACCGCTTTTTTAATCTAAATAAACAAATGATTGGGGAACATAATTAATTCCTATATCATATAGATTTTTAGGTTTATCATAAATTCTAATTTTGCCTAATTTATACGCTATTGCTGTATTTTTATTTTTATAATATTTATTATAAAAGTCTTTTGTTATTCCAGATTCATTTTTTGTCATTTCCCAAAGCTTTTCAGGATCTTCCTCTAATATTTCTTTAATATCAACCTCAGCAACAACCTTCATAATTGGTGATGTAGAATAAATAATCATCTTATCAATGTTATTTCTTTTAGCCTTTATTTTTCTATACTCATATTTTTTTCTTCCAGCTAAAATTTCATCAACGTATTCAGGGTTTATAGGCATTAATATTTTGCACATATAACATCTACCTCTTATTATAATAATATTATATCATAGATTTTTAAATTATAATAGAACTATCTACATTTCCGATATCTAATACTTTTTCAAACTGCTCTTTTGTTATTTGTTCTACTCCACGTGGAACATCATTAAATATTTTGTTTTCTAAACAATCATTTAGATTTATTTTATTATCCAAAGTTGTAATATAGGCAAACTCAATTACATACGTAATATTGATTTTGTTAATATAATGATTTCTTATATCTTCTTCTGTATAAACCGTTTTACCAGAAACTTTATTAACTAAATTGTCAATATTAGTAGGTGTATAAATATCGGTAACAACACCAATTGTAGTTAGTACACTTGAGTATTTTGCTGGGATAAAACCTTCTTTTGTTCTATAAAAGACAAGATTATCTCCTATATTTGGTTTTTGTTTCCAACCAGCAGTTGTAATATAGTACTTTTTAATAGCATACTCAACTGGCATGTGAATATTTTTATAAGATTCTTTTGAAAGCTTTGAATCAGGGAGTAAATATGTATGGTATTCAGGAAAAATAGTAATAATATAAGTATCACTGTTTTTATCAATATATGGATAAGATTTTAATGGATCTGCTTTTATAAACTTTTTGTTCATTGATCTAACATAAACCAATTCTCTACCATTTTTCTTTCCATGATAAGAAAAACCAAATCTTTCAAAATATTTTATAAGAGTTATCTTTTCTTCTGTATCATCAAAAATAGTTACATATATCTCATCTACATGTGAATAAATTGCTTGATCAAAAATTATTTTTATAAATCTCTCCCCAATTTTTTTCTTTTTAACATCAACTTTAAATGTAGAAATTTTAAGTTTTCTATTGCTTTTCATGGTTGGAGAAATATCAGAATAATCTTCACCTATTTCTTCGTTCTTTAGCAAAAGCATTGCTAGTAGTTTGTCGTTTTCAAAATAACAATATGCGTCCTCATTTTCTTTAGACTCAAACCACTTTTCAAATCCAGGATAACTACTTTTTAAGCCATCAAAAAACGAGTCATTAATATCAAGGTTCCCAGCTTTAATTTTATTTATATTTAAAATATTATGATTTACTTTTTTATCTATTTTATTTTTATATAAGAATTCATCAATTTTTTGAACCTTATCAGGTATTCCTAATGCAACAGCTTTCAATTTGATTTTTTTATCTTCAGTAATTAACAAATCTGCCTTACCTGTGTAGACATCAGATAATATTAAACTATCAATTTTATCATTTTTAGTTTTATCTTCATCTTTAAATTTAGTTTCAATCTCAGGACAAATAGTTTTACAACTTATTTGAAGCATATTATATGAATTTAGTCTATTTAGTAATATTTCTTTATGATTCCCTTGTATATTCTGGGTTATTTCTGCTTTTATAATTGGACTAATGTATTTTTGCATTTGCGTATCATTATCAATTATTTTAAATAATTCTCCTATTCTGGCTTTTGATGAATTATTGCTTTCTCTATAAACAACAATATTTGTGTCAAGTAATATCTTCATAATAACCCTCCTAATTAAGGACAATTATACCACATTTTTTCATTTTTATCGTACGCAAATCGTACGCAAAAAAGCAAAAAGCCCGTAAATACTGGCCTAAATCAATTCCAATTTTTCGTTAAATGTGGCAGGGGACGTTCCCTATTTACTAATATATCAATTTTTCCATATTACACTTCATTTTTTATATTCGATTTTATCCAATTAATATCTTCAATTGATTTATGAATGTTAAACATTCCATTTCCTATTGGATAAAAAACTACATAACAATCATATTTTTTTCCATTTATTTCTTTTATAAATTTCTTTTTTCTAACTTCAGAAACAGATATTTTTTCTTCTAGAAATACTGAACCAACTTGATTACCGAATAATATTATTACTTTTGGATTAACAATACTTATTTCTTCTTCTAATAAATTTAAGTATTCTTTATATACTTTATTAGGTACAATTCTTGCATCTAATTGAGTACATTTTCCTAAGTTAGTAATATAAACTTTATTATTTTTTACCTCATCATATACTTTTATAGCAAAGTCTTTAGTCCATTCTGAAGATTTTTTATTTTTAATTTCATTATAAATGTTTGTGTCAAATAATGAGGTTTGTACAAACAAATTCCATATATTTTTTGTTCCAATCCATGGTGATTTTGGACCATTCCATTCTTTACTTGAAGCAATGTTTTTAGATGTAGGATTCATGAATACAAAACATATATCAGGATTATTTGAAAGTCCTCCGAATGTTATAGCATCTAAATTTTTATCACCATATTTAGTTTGCATTTTATTATATTTTTTTGTTAATTCTTCTAAACTCATATTTACTCCAATAAATAAATTCGTGCATATTATACCAAAATTTGCTTTTGAATTCAATATTATGTCACAAATAAAAATGCTTTGAATATATCAAAACATTTATATTTTTAATGGCGTCCTCGAGCAGAATCGAACTGCTGACCTATCGCTTAGGAGGCGATTGCTCTATCCTACTGAGCTACGAGGACAAATAAAATAGTATTAAACTATTTATTTCATTAAATTAACAAATAATATTAGTGTTACATTCATAGATAAGTTTACTTGATATCTAAAGAATTCATAAATACTAATTATTTTATCACATAAACAAACTACTTTTGATTCTTTATATACTGGTTTTTCTTTAGTTATTGGATACATATGTGATAAAATTATATCTTTTTCTACTTCATTTACATCAAAATACTCTTCTGAATTATCTAAAGCAATTTTAGGATGCTCTTTTAGAAAATCATTATACTTTTTATTTTTTTTGCTTAAATCATCTAGTGTAAAAAAGTCATGCATCATTGCGCCTCTTGTGCATGAAATATAATCTAATCCCAATCTTTTAGAGACAAAAAAACTAAGTTTAGCAACACGATTTATATGGTCTAATCTATTATTACCATGATGAACTATAGATTTTAATTCTCTATATTTGTTTACATTATAAAACTCCCCATATATATCATAATATATTTTTTTATTTATCATAACATCTCACTTCTAAATCCACTTTGGAATATACAAATTTCTTGTATATCCTTCAGTATACTTCTTAAATTCATTAATAATAGCATTAGCTATTGCTCCGATGACATCTGTTTCTTTTTTAGATATTTTTAAAGACACCAAAAAATTAGTCAGAATTGTTTTAAATTCTCTGTCATCAAAATATCTTGCTACAGCATCGTTTAAATCTTTTATTTTCTTTAAATCAGTTTTACTTTTTATATTTATTGAGAATATAAATGATTGATATACTTCAATAACTTTATCACTCATATAATCTAATTCACTAAATTCTTCATTTATTATTCTGTAGTAATCTTTACAATATTTTAGCACTACTTTATTGTCAAGATATTCATTCTTCATGCTACTTCACCACGAGTCTTATTATATCATTAAATGTAATAAATACAAATAGCAATATCATTATTCCAAAACCTATATAATTTAATTTTAATTCTAAATCTTCACTCGCACGTTTTTTAGTAATTTTTTCTATTGCTAAAATTAATATTCTTCCACCATCAAATACTGGAATTGGTACTAAGTTAATAATAGCAACATTTATACTTAAATATGCAGTTAAATATATTAATGTTTGAATTCCTTGCGATTTAACTTGATCAACAACTGAATAAATGCCTACTGGTCCACTTAAGTTTTTAATAGATACGTCTCCTGTAAATAATGAACCTAGTATTTTAAAAATAGTTGTTGTTGTTTCATAGAAACCTGTAAATGCATAGCTTACAGCACTACCAAATCCTTTCTTGAATGTTGTTCCTGAAGATTTAATTCCAAATACACGAATTTCTTCTCCATTTTCCTTAACAACTTCTGGTACCACTTTGTATGATTCAACTTTCCCATCTGGCTTTTCTACTTTAAATACATATTCTTTTTGTAATTTTTTAGCTGATGCTTCTAAAGTGAAATCATCCCAAGTTTCAATTTCTACTCCATTTATTTCTAAAATTTTATCTCCTGCTTCAAGTCCTGCATTATAAGCAGCTTTGCCTTCAATTACTTCTCCAATTTTAACTTCACTAATTGGTTTTCCATATAAAAGACCACTAATAAAGAATAATAGTATTGCTAAAAAGCAATTAAAAATAATTCCATTAGCCATAACCCATAAATTCTTTAAGAAACCTTTATTTTCTAAAACTCTATCTTTTTTTATTTTAGAACCTTTCATTTCTCTTTCAGCCATAGCTACATATCCACCAATAGGAAATGCTCTTAATGAATATTTTGTTTCACTTTTTTTAGGTTTAAATTGCTTAATAAGTGGTCCCATTCCTAATGAGAATTCTTCTACATATACTCCACTTTTTTTAGCAGCAATAAAATGTCCAAATTCATGGATTGATATAATTAATCCTAACATTATGAATAATATTAGTATTGTAATAATAAAGTTCATTTAAATTTCCTCCTAGAAGAATGATGCAAAGAAAGCAAATGCTAGTATTGCAAATATTGTACTGTCTAATCTATCTAATACACCGCCGTGTCCAGGCATAATATTTCCATAATCTTTAACACCATATTTTCTCTTAATTGCTGAAAATACTAAATCTCCAAATTGAGCTATTAATGATAATGTTAATGACATTACTATAGTCAAGAATACATTTGCACTTTGACTAATAAATGTTAAAAAATATACTGTAGGAATAAATGTACCAAATATTGTACCACCAATCATTCCTTCTACTGTTTTATTAGGTGATACATTTGGACATAGTTTTACTCTACCAATCCTTGTTCCAAAGAAATGAGCAAATGTATCAGACATAATTGTAGTCAATAAAATATAAATTAAATAATGAATATTTGAATTTCTTACTATAATTAAATATCTAAAAGATACACCTAAAAATATAATAGAAGCGACTAAAAAGAATGCATCATCTACATCATATTTTCCTTTATTATTGATAATTAAAGGAACAAAACATAATAAGAATACAATTACAAGTAATCTATAGTCAATTAGAAATGATGTACTATTAACTACTGAAAATGCTACAAGTAATATATATCCAATTAAAGAAATTGCTACATTTATATTAGGAATAATGTTTTTTCTATTTCTAACTTTAATTATTTCCATAAATCCTATTAGTGATAAAAGTCCTACTCCTATATAATATGGATAGCCACCTAATATTACTAATGGAATTACAATTATTAATGCAACTATTGCACTTATTACTCTTTGTTTCATATTTTTCACCATAAACATTATATCACGTAAGTGTTGTTTAAACAAGAAAAAAGAGTATTACTACTCTTCACATAAGTTTTTAACTTTATCTTTATTATAAACAATAGTTGATTTTTTGTATAAGTTACACCATTTAGAATCTAAAGTTAACTGAACAAATGCAATACATTTTTTATCTAAATAGCTTGAATAAAATGTTTTACCGCTTTCAGTATTAACACAATAGTATTTACTCTCATCATCAAAATTATATACCCATGAATATTTATCGTTATTATCACTTTTAAATTCTGGGAATACAACTAGATTATAACCATCAGCACTTTTTAGTTTAGTGTTATTATTATCTGTTACATTTTTATATAAAGTCTTTCCATAATTATAAGCTACATATACAGCATTTTCTACTTCTTCATCTGTTTTGAAACCATCTATCATTTCACTTGTATAATAACCATTATCAGTCATTACTTCAATATCTCTTTTTGATATTTTTATATCTTGTGGATTACTATAATATCCATTTTCATCATAAATATATTTAATTGGACAAATAGATGAATCATCATCATAACTTCCAATCATGTATTTCTTATTACTATTACAATACCATACTTTATAAAATATTGCTTTATATTCAGTTGTTTCTGAATTTATTTCTGATTTTAGTGCAATTTTAGGAGCAATATTTTTATTTTTTACACAAAAATAATCTATATACACTATAGCTGAAAATACTAGCAAAATAATGAATATAAATATAAAAATTCTAACTACTTTCTTCATATTAAACTCCTAAATATAGTTTAATTATATAGTTATTTGTATAAAAAGTAAATGATTTCGTTTATTTTTTATGTTTTTTCAGTTATAATATTTTATGAGGCGAATTATGAAAAAAATAATTTTTGTGTTTTTTGTAATACTTTTTAGTATTACTAGTGTATATGCTTTTGAAAATGAATACTTTAAGATTGATATTCCAAATGGATATGAAATAGAAACTAATGATGATGATAATAGAATATTTAAATGGACTAATAATGATGATTATATAGTTGTAACTGTTGACAATAATGATAATAAATATTCTGTAAAAGACTATACTGAAAATGATATTTTAAATCAAAAAAAATATTTAGAACATAACATTAATACTGCTTTAGAAGAATATAATGTTGATGTTACTGTATCTAAAATATTTAAAAATAAAATTGGTGACTATTATTCATTACAATATGATTTATATTGGCCTACTAAAGAAATAACTGGTAAAGATACATATCAAAGAGGAAATGTATTTACAACAGGAAAATATATTATAACTTATTTATATTCTTCTGAATCGGAGATAAAAGATGATAATGAAGTTTATAATAATACAATTAATTCTTTTAAAATATTAGATGAAACTGAAATTAAAAAAGAACTTACAATTGATATTAGTTTTATTATAATAGTTGGTGTTGTTCTTGCTGTATTAAGTTTTATATTATCTGAAATTAAAAAGAAAAAAGCTACTAAGTAATTTTAGTGGCTTTTATTGTGACAAGGTATTTGTTCTTATTCTACTTAAAATAAGTTTTTCTTGTCTTGAAACTTTTACTTGTGATACTCCTAAAGTATCTGCTGTTTCACTTTGTGTTAAACCTTGATAATATCTACAACTAATAAGTGATTTATCAAAATCATTTAATGACTCTAACATTTCACTTACATATAGTTTAGTATCATAGTCTTCTTCATAAAATGTTTGATTATCATCTGTAGGTTCATAACTTTTAGTGAATGCAACACTTTGAATAATTTTTAACAAATCACCCTCTTTCATTTCCATAAAAGAACATATTTCACTAAATGTTGCTTCTCTTTCATATTTAGCATTTAAAAGCTCTCTAACTTTTTGATATTTTTTATAAATTCTAAAATTTTCTTCACTAATTATTATATTCCTATCCTTTCTTATAAAATCTACGATTTCTCCTAAAATGTAATCGTAAGCATATGTGGAAAATTTAGTATTAAAACTTTTATCATATTTTTTACAAGCTTTTATAACACCAATTACTCCAGATTGATATAGATCTTCTAAGTTATATTCAGAACTATATCTATGTGCAATATTATAAATCAAGTTTTCTTGTTCTTTTATTCTCATATATATTTCTTGATTCATGATTCAATATTACAATGATTTTTGATTTTTTTAAATCGATTCGACAAAACTAGAATTATTTTTTGTTTATACATCACTATTACTATAGAAGCTAAGCATAAAAATAATAATATATCATAATATAAAATATTATCAGCAGTCTTTGGATTATAGATTATTTCTTCTTCTGGTTCTTTTGGTTCTTCCGGAGTTTCAGGTGTTGTAGGACTTTCTGGTTCTTCTGGAGTCTTAGGTGTTTCAGGCTCTTCTGGTTCTTTAGGCACTTCTGGTTCTTCTTTAACTTCTGGCTCTTCTGGAACTTCAGGTTCTTCTTCAATATTTCTATACTTATCAAGTTTAATTATGTAACATTTTTCTTTTACACAATAACCTAAATCTGTAACAAAATTATTTTGAGAATCTACTACAACCGCATCATTTGTTATATATCTATAATAGGTTTTATGATCATTTTCTAATTTATAATAACCTTCTTTATAATTACTATAGTATTCTTCTGTTATATCTTCTCCATCTGTCCATTTATACCTTTCTTCACTTTCTACTATCCATTCATCTACTCCTTTTGGATAATTTTCTGACCAATCACTATATTCAAATATGAATGTTTCTGCTGATAATTTTGATGTAAAAATCAAAAAAATTGCAAATAAAAAAAACTTTTTGTTTTTCATTATATTAACCTCCCTCTACTAATATAATTCGCAAAAAGTTTTCAAAACACTACTTTTTCTTTTAACTTTTTTAATTTTTGTAATACAAGTTGTAAAAATATGCGATTAAAATTGCTCCAAATGAGTTTCCAAGTATCATTATTAATACATAAAGTAAAGCTTTCCAAGACCATGCATTTGCTATAGTTATGTATGCCATATTTGCTATACAGTGTTCAAATCCACATAATTACACACATAAATATTCCAATATATTTTCCTATTTCAGTACCAACTTTTTTATAATTATTTACTGCTATATACATAAGTATTCCACAAAAAATAGATAATATAAATATACTTAATAAATTATCATTTAGTTTTATATTAACTAAAGATAATGCTTTTTCATTTATATTTGATACTCTTGTTAAAAGTATTAGTTTTCCAATTATAAAAGTACCTATAAAATTGCCTAATAATCCTAGTAATAATTCATAAATATACTCAATTTTTTTAATCAAAATATAGCCTACTTTACCAGTATATAGATTCATTGCATACATGCAAATAGTTAATAAGCCAATTGAAAAGAAAAATGAACCTAATACTTTATTTTCTAAACTTAAAAAAGCTATTGCTCCAATACCTATCATAAATCCTGCATAGATACCTTTTAATAAAGAATCAACATATTTTTTTATTTTCTTTTTCATATACATCACCTATATTAATAATTACATAAATATGATTAATAATCAATCAAATTGTTAAATATGGACAAATTTAATATTTTTTGATATAATGTATTCAGTTATTTAACTTTTCGAAGGGAATGATATTATGAATAGTGAAGACAAAGAAACTTTAGTCTGTGCTTTAGGTGGCTTGGGTGAAGTTGGAAAAAATATGTATGTTGTAATGCATGAAGATGAGTTATTTATTATAGATTGTGGAGTTATGTTTCCAGAAGATGATTTAATGGGAATTGACTATGTTTTAGCAGATTACACTGTTCTTAAAAACATGCAAGATAAAATTAAAGGATTAATAATTACTCATGGACATGAAGATCATATTGGTGGAATACCATTTTTATTACAAAATATATCTATACCAACTATTTATGCTCCTAGAGTTGCAGAAAAATTAATTAAGAAAAAATTATCAGAAAAGAATATACCATGTCCTAATGTTGTGACAGTTAATGAAGAATTAAATATTAAAACTAAAAATTTCGATATAGAATTCTTTACTACTACTCACTCTATTCCGGATTCATTTGGAATGGCTATACATACTGTGAATGGTACTATTGTTGAAACTGGAGACTTTAAATTTGATTTTACTCCAATTGGACCAGTTGCTAATATGGGTAAAATAGCTGATATTGGTAATAGAGGTGTTACTTTATTAATGAGTGATTCTACTAATGCATTATTGCCTGGGTTTTCTAATAGTGAATCTGTAGTTGATGAAGCTTTAGGTGAAATATTTGCTGAAAATACTAATTCTAGAATTATTTTAGCTACATTTGCTAGTAATATATATAGAATTACTCATATAGTTCAAACTTGTAAAGAAAATAATAGAAAAATTGTTGTTTTTGGAAGAAGTATGAATAATAGTATAGAGATTGCTACTGAATTTGGGTATATTAAAGATAAAGATATGTTTATTAGTAGTGAAGAAGCTAATAAGATGGAACCTTCTAAAGTATGTTTATTATGTACTGGATCTCAAGGAGAACCTTTAGCTGCTTTATCTAGAATTGCTAATGGAAATGATAGAAATATTACTTTAATGCCAAGTGATACAGTTATATTCTCTAGTTCACCTATTCCAGGAAATGCTATGTCTATTAATAGAATTATAAATAAACTATATTTAAAAGGCGCTAAAGTATATACAAATGCTAGTGAATCTAATGTTCATACAAGTGGGCATGCTAGACAAGAAGAATTAAAACTATTATTAAGACTTGTTAAACCAGCTTATTTTACACCTATGCATGGTGAATATAGAATGCTTTCTTCTCATGCTAATTTAGCTACATTATGTGGAGTACCAAAAGAAAACACATTCATTAACAAAAATGGAGATATACTTGCTATGAAAAATGGTAAAGTATATAGAAAAGGAAGTATTCCTATAAATGATATATATGTAGATGGAAGTAGAATTGGTGATGTTGGAGTATCTATAATTAAAGATAGAAAAATTATGTCTACAGATGGAGTATTAATTGTTATATTAAATATAGATTTAAAAAATAAAAAAATGTTAATTGAACCTAATATAACTACTCGTGGATTTGTAGTTGTTAATGATAATCAAGATTTAATTAAACAAATTCAAAATAAGACTAATATAGTTACTTTAAATGAACTTGAAAAAGATAATTTTACTTTAACTGATTTAAAAAATAGAATTATATTAGAAATTAATTCTTATGTTATAGAATTAACTGGTAGAAGACCTATTATTATACCTATGATATTAGATGTTAGTAATGAAGAAAAGATCTCAAATGAATGAGATCTTTTTTAAATGTGTTTTTTTCTTTCAAAAGTATATACTCTACTTTCGTTTGTTAAATCTATATAATCTATTTTGATTCTATCTATTTTATTTGATAAATCTAATTCTCCAACTAGAAATCCTATGTTTACTACTTCTTTTTCTGATTTCATATTTGATAATGTTGGTACTATAAATCTAACACTTTTATCATCAAATTTGCATCTATATTGATGTGTGTGTCCTGAGAAACTTAATGATGTTGCTAATGAATAATTAGGATTTAACATTCTTTTAATATCATGTTTTAAAGCTATATAATCATCTTTTACTTTAATATAGCCATTTCTATATCCTAATGAAATAAAGTCGCTTCTTTCTCTTAAAACATCATTTAAATCTATTCCTCTAACCTTTAATGATTTAACATCATGATTACCTAATAAAATAATATTTTTAATACTTTCATCATAACAATAATCATTTAATATGTGTTCTATTTGTAAATATATATTTCTATATTCCCATTTACTTCTTCCAGAATCATAATATTCTTCACCTTCAATTAAATCACCACAGTGAAATATATATTTTATTCCATGTTTAACTGCATATTCATATACCATATCTAAATATTCAATTGATTCAAATATACTTCCAAAATGAGTATCAGAAATTACTATAAATCTAGGATGTTCACTTTCTAATTCATATACTTGTTGTATTTTAGTATTTGATATAAATATTTCATCTCTATGATTAGTAAATACAGCAAATTCATCTAATGGATTTATTATAATACTTTTTTCTTGTGAACTATCTTTTGGTTTCATATGAGTTGTTGCTTGACTTAAACATTTTTTTATAAGTGGTATATATTGTTTTTCTTCTTCTATATCATACATATAAATATCGTAATAAATTGATTTTAATAATGATAAGCATTTGCAAGGTGTTAAATTCATTATTATTGTTAAATCTTTAAATGTTCTATTTTTTGATAACAGATATAATACTATTTTCTTTTTATCTTCACTATAATTTCTCATTAATCTTTTATTAGTTTTCTTTTTTAATGTTTCATTAATAGTTTTAATATATGGAAATCTTTGATCATCTAATTCACTTACAATACTACTTTTAATTTTACTTAGTAGTGATTTTAAATAATGTTTATCTAAATTAGTAATAGCTATTATTTCATCTAAACTTTTTCCTTCATCCATTAGTTCTAATACTATATCTACTACATTGAATTTTGATTCTTGCATAAACACCCCCAATTCTTAATTTATTTCATTAAATAAACAAGACCATCTTCTTTTATAATAAAGTAATCATTTGTTGAATCAGCAAATACTGGATATTTATAATTAGATTCTTCCGTTGTTAAGTATCCAAATCCATTTAGTGATGGTAATACTATTTCTGTGAATGAATTTTTAAGTTTATTTAAGTATTCATCTGTATTATCCATGTTTTCTTTAGTCATATAATTACTATAATATATTTTTGAAGTGTTTCCATCATTACTATGAATCAAAATTAAATATTCATTTTCTTCCTCTATTACTTCGTAGTCATAATTATATACATCTTCATATTCTAATTCTATTTTATAACCTGTATTAATATTCTTTATATATAGTTTTTTGTTTTCTCTATAAAGTTCAAATTTGAAGTTGATTGTATCATATACTTTAATAGGTTCTTCTCCGATTGTATTATATTTTACATCTTCTGTTTCATAATATATTTTATACATTTTTTGATATGGATAATGTACTGTGAAATTTTTCAACATTTCTGTATTTGTATATTCATAACAAACTTCAGTATCTTCATATCCTTTGATTAATTTCTCAAATGGAATAAAGATACATGAAAATGTAATTATTAATGCTAATACTACTGCACTAGTATCTTTTACTTTCTTAGATTTTTCTTTTAAGTCTGTTTGCATTAATACTAGTACTCCAGATAATACAAAATATATAATTAATATTAATGAACTAATTAATGAAACTATACTTGTTGGTAAATTTGGTAATGTATAAGTACAATCTTTTATTAAATTTACTTCTCCTAAAAATATTGAGAAATCATATAATCCATGTAGAAAAGCAACTGTCCATATATTTTTTGTTTTATAATAAATGCTTCCAAACATAAATCCGATTGCTGTTGCTTGTAATACTTGAAGTAATGTTGTGAATGCATCTTGCACTGTTATATTTGTTAAGTGAATTATTCCAAATATACATGAAGATAGTATTATTGATAAAATTATATGTTTTTTATCATATCCATATCTTTCAATAAACTCGTTTTGAACCCATCCTCTACACATGAATTCTTCTGCTATTCCAACAAATGCACATAACAATAATGCATTTGTAAGATTTCCTATTGTTGTGTTATGTAGTTCTCCTAAATTTCCTAATAAAATTAAACCAGTTATTATGAACATTGGAATACAATATTTTAATGATTTAATAAATTTTGTTTTATCATTTGTAAATACATAAGAGTTTTTAAATAGTAGCATAACGACGAGCATTATTATTGCATAGAATATTTCTGATAAAAGTTCTCCACCATACTTAAAGTTATTAACTCCATGTACGCATATATTAACAAATAAAATTGATATAAAATCTATTATTATAAATATTAAAAACATTTTAATAAAAAATAAAAATATATGTTTTGATTTTTTCTCTTCTTTTTTAGTTTCTTTCATTTTAATCTTCCTCTACTATAAATATAATAGCATACAAAAAGCACTTTTGAAAGTGCTTAGTTTTTTATTTAAATGCTTCTTCTACTGCTACTGCAACTGATACTGTAGCACCAACCATAGGGTTATTACCCATTCCGATTAATCCCATCATTTCTACATGAGCAGGCACTGAACTTGATCCTGCAAATTGGGCATCACTATGCATTCTACCCATAGTATCTGTCATACCATATGAAGCAGGTCCTGCAGCCATATTATCTGGATGTAATGTTCTTCCTGTTCCACCACCTGATGCAACTGAGAAATACTTTTTACCCATTTCAATGCATTCTTTTTTATAAGTTCCTGCAACTGGATGTTGAAAACGTGTTGGATTAGTAGAGTTTCCTGTGATTGATACATCAACTCCTTCTAAATGCATTATGGCTACACCTTCTCTAACATCATTTGCTCCATAACAACGTACTTTACTTCTTTCACCATCTGAATATTTAATTTCTTCAACAACTTTTACTTTTCCAGTAAAGAAATCAAAGTCAGTTTTTACATAAGTAAATCCATTTATTCTTGATATTATTTGAGCAGCATCTTTTCCTAAACCATTTAATATAACTCTTAATGGTTCTTTCCTTACTTTGTTAGCACTTTTAGCAATACCAATGGCTCCTTCTGCTGCTGCAAAAGATTCATGCCCTGCTAAGAATGCAAAACATTTAGTATCTTCACTTAGTAGCATTGATGCTAAGTTTCCATGTCCTAATCCTACTTTTCTATCATCTGCTACACTCCCTGGAATACAGAATGCTTGTAATCCTTCTCCAATAGCTTTAGCTGCTTCACTAGCTTTAGTTCTTCCACTTTTAATAGCTATTGCTGCTCCTAATGTATAAGCCCAACAAGCATTTTCAAAACAAATTGGTTGAATTCCTTTTACTATTTCATATGGATCAAAACCTTTTTCTTTACATAGATTTCTTGCTTCTTCAAAATCTTTTATACCATATTTATCCATAACTTTTTGAATTTGTGGAATTCTTCTTTCATAACTTTCAAATAATGCCATTATATTACTCCTTTCTTGGATCGATTTTCTTTACAGCTTCATCGAATCTTCCATAAGTACCACTAGCTTTTTCTATTGCTTCCATAGGTTCAATACCTTTTTTGATATTTTCCATCATTTTTCCTAAGTTAACATATTTATATCCAATGATTTCATCATTTTTATCTAATCCTATTTCAACGATATATCCTTCAGCTAATTCTAAATATCTTGGACCTTTAGATACAGTTGAATAAATTGTTCCTACTTGACTTCTTGTTCCTTTTCCTAAATCTTCTAGTCCAGCACCAATTGCAAGTCCTCCTTCAGAGAAAGCTGATTGGCTACGGCCATATACTATTTGTAAGAATAATTCTCTCATAGCAGTATTAATTGCATCACATACTAAATCTGTATTTAATGCTTCTAAAATAGTTTTACCAACTAGTATTTCTCCTGCCATTGCTGCACTATGTGTCATACCAGAACACCCTATTGTTTCAACAAGTGCTTCTTGTATTATTCCTTCCTTAATGTTTAGTGTAAGTTTGCATGCTCCTTGTTGAGGTGCACACCATCCGATACCATGTGTAAGACCAGAAATATCTTTAATTTCTTTTGCTTGAACCCATTTGCCTTCTTCTGGGATTGGAGCACATCCATGATTTGCGCCTTTAGCAACTTTACACATTTCTTCTACTTCTTTTGTATAAATCATTTTTTCCTCCTTCTCTATACACTATGTTATACATAAATTATATCATAGAAATTTAAAAAATATTTAATTTTATTTAAATTAATGATATCATATTCTTACTTGTTTAGGAGGAATACATGAAGAAGAAAAATTTAATAACTACTAGTGCTATTTTAACAGCCATATTGAACGTTAAAGGCGTTTATGAATATTTCTTATTGCTAGGTGATAATGGATATAAATTTGACTATGAAAATATTATCAAAAATAATAAAGAAATAAGAGAAAGTTTATTTGATAATAAAAAGTCAAAATTATTAATTGCTAAAAATGTTCTTCAATCTTTATTACCTGGTTTTAATATTTATATGTCTAAAAAAGGTAAAAGTTTAGATAAGATTACCAAAGATGAAAATATTATACCTATGAGTTTTGATGAAATTAGATGCTATCAACAAATAGAAAATAGTTTAGATAAAATTATATTTATAGTTATGATTTCTAGTAATAAAGAGATTGATCCTGAAGAAGCTTTTGGTTTTACTGTTAAATTAAAGGAAAGTATAAAAGAAAAAGTACTAAGTATTCAAGGTAAAATTAGTAATCAAAAAGCACTAACTTTAAGAAAAAAAACTCAAGATGATCAGAAAAAAACTATAGGAGAATAAAAAAAGCTTTCAATAATGAAAGCTATTTTTCATATGGATAATTATTATTATCGTTATTAGTATCTCTTGTTAAATAATATAATAAGATAAATGGACCAGCTAGAGGAATGAATATTACAAAGTAATATAGTCCTGACTTATTAATGTCATGTAGTCTTCTTACTAATATTGAAAATGTTGGAATTAAATTTACCATTACAAATATACCAAATAGTAATCCAAATGATGCTTCTGCTGTGTTTCCAGAACTATTGATTACTAAATCCGTAAAACCTAAACAAAATGAAAGAACTGTATTCCATAAAAATACTATCCAATAATCTCTTTTAGATGTTCTTCCATCAAAGTTTGAATAATTCTTCCAATATTTTTTATATACATCTATCATATTTATTCCTTATCTTCATCTTTTGGTTCTAACATTCTTAATATTCTATTTTGATTTGAAGCGATTTTTCTCATTTGATCATGTAATTCTTCTAAAATTAATTCACTTTTTAAATCTGTCTTATAATCATTTTTTCCTCTTAAAGAGTCTTTTTTAGCTGATCTATTTTGGCTCATCATAATTATTGGTGCTTGAAGTGCAGCTACACATGATAATACTAAATTTAGTAATATAAATGGATATGGATCAAATGAATCTCCATGTTTTGCAACTAATAGAATGTTTACGCCCATCCATAAAGCTAAAATAACTACAAATGAAATAATAAATTCCCAACTACCACAAACTTCTGTTACTTTATCTGCAACCTTATCACCAAAAGTTTCGCTTTCTGCTGCTAACTTGTCAACATCTATTGCTATTGGTTCATTAAACAATATTTCCATTAATTGTTCTTCGTCTTCATTTTCTAATTCTTTGTTTTTTAATAACATTTTAACTATATCTTTTTTTGTTCTTGTTTGTGCCATGATACACCCCTTCTATCTTTATTTATATATTTATTATACAATTTTTATTTCTTTTTAACTACTTTTTTCTTTGAAGTTTTTTGTTTTTTAGTTGTTTTTTTCTTTTCTTCTGGTATTGGATATTCATTCATACCTGCAAATGATTTGAATGGATCTATATTTGAATTTATATTAGTTACTGTTTCTTTGTATTTGTTTATATTACTTTCTAATAATTTTATATATTCTTCATTTGAAAGTATTGTTTCTATATTTGTTTTGCTTAAACCACAAGCTTCTAAATATTTTTTTATTTCTTCTTTTGTCATTGTTCCTCCAAATTATATATTAATATTATCATAATTTGAGACATAAAAAAAGCCCATATAAATGGACTTCATTAACCTAATTGGTGGAGAATGTGGGACTTGAACCCGCGACCTCCTGCGTGCAAGGCAGATGCTCTAGCCAACTGAGCTAATTCCCCAATAGGTAGGCACTTGATAACAATCAAGCGTATTAATATTATCATACCAATTAGGTTAAAGTCAAGCGATTTTTGTTTATTTAATTAAAATATTCATTATTTCTAGCCCTAATTTAATACTATCATGCCTAATTACATCATTTTCTATCTTTATAAAAGGCTTTTTAATGTTAACTATATCTATATTCTTATCATCTATTTTAACTAAATCTTTTTGTTCTAAAGTTTCATATTTTCTTTGAATTTTTTTACTTACTTTTTCACTATTAGTTATTACAATGTCTATTTTTCTTTTGCCTAAATAACTATTTAATAATTTTATATGATCACTTACAGTAAAATCATCAGTTTCGCCAGGTTGAGTCATAATATTACAAATATAAATTATTTTAGCTTTGCTTTCATCTATTGCTTTAATTACTTCTTTGCATAATAAATTTGGAATTATACTTGTATAGATGCTTCCCATGCTTAAGATAATAGCGTCGCTTTCTTTTATTTTCTTGATAACTTCTGTGTTTACTTTAGGTGTCTTTTTATAATAAACTTTTTCTATCTTTTTATCAGATAATGTTATATTATGTTCCCCTTCAATAATACTTCCATCTTCCATTTTTCCCATTAATATAACATTATCATCTGTAAGAGGTAGTACTGTTCCTTTTAAGTTTAGAATTTTACTTATTTGTTTAATTCCATTAGACATATTTCCTGTTATATCGCTTAATGCAGTTAGCATTATATTACCAATTGTATGTCCTTCTAATTCATTATTTGTTTTAAATCTATAGTTTACTAATTCACCTACTATATCTTCTGTTTCTGATAATGATATTAGTACTCTTCTAATATCTCCCATTGCTGGAATGTTAAAAGCTTTCCTTAATTTTCCTGTACTTCTTCCATCATCGCAAACACTAACAACAGCTGTTATATCAAATGGAAACTTTTTAAGTCCTCCAAGTAATACCGATTGTCCTGTTCCTCCACCTAATACAACTATTTTATTTTTCATTTGTTCCCCCTAACAAAATATGCATAATATTCTTCATAACATATATTTTCACTATGAATAATTGCCGCAGCACTTGTGCCTACATATCTAAGTCTCCAAGTAGCTGCATTAAATCCAGTTAAATCTGGTTTATCTTCTGGAAATCTAAATATAAACCCATATTTATAAGCATTTTCTTTAAGCCATTGATATTCTGAACTTTCTTTAGGTTTATCCAACACTTTATTATATGGCATTAAGTCAAATGATAGACCTGTTTGATATTCTGAATGACCTGGCCTTGCGACTATTTTATCTGTTTCACTCAGACCCATGCTACTTGCATAACTATCATAAATATTTTTTTGTTCTTGATAACTTCTATAACCATCGCTTACTACGAATGTATATCCACTTTCTCTACCTGCTTCAATTAAAGATATAATTGGATCAAGTATACTATTACTTATTTTCTTACCAGTGTATGCATATTTAGATGGAACATCAACTAAATCATCTGGAGCATAGTCTTCTTTTAGACCATATAGTCTATTAACAAGCATTAGTTCTTTCTCATCTATATTTGTTTCTTTTTCTTCATCAAACCAATCTATATTGGCTTCAGTATTAATAATAGAAACAATCTTTGTATTATCTGTTTTTTTATTTTTTGATTTATATTCTAAATATTGATTTAAATTATTAAAAATGAAATATTTTTCTTTTATAAATTCAATTATATTTTCATCATACTTCATAGTTAATAGTTTATCTATTTGTGAATCATTTAGTTTGCCTTTTATTTCTTTTATTTCTGATTCAGAATAATTTAT
>ERZ824600.1727-NODE-1727-length-25551-cov-22.197011_pt1 | contig 25551 bp, 26 predicted proteins | sample MGYA00519933_ERZ824600 | MGnify/ENA primary metagenome ERZ824600 (study PRJEB31778, sample SAMEA3449178) | human gut metagenome | biome: human gut; feature: human-associated habitat; material: faeces | place: United Kingdom | collected 2010/2012 ... | reverse complement strand
AACACAAAATCAAAAAGGTCGGCGGACTGTATGGGCTGTATCTGCATTACTGCTACAAGCTCGGTTATCTACCTAAATACAAAAAACAAAATACCGTAAGGCTTCATTACCTTCTCAAAGAAGATTTATTGAAGCTGGATAAAATCACGCAAGAGACAAGGCTGCTCGGACGAGAAAACATTTCTACGGACGAACAGCTTTTCTCATATAAAGAGTCAGTGTTGTCCCAAATCGAAAACTTGACTGACGACAGAACACACCTGCGAAAACAGTTAAGAAAAAATATGAGTGACGATGAGCTGTCAAAGGTCAAAGAACAGATTAAGACAATAACTGACAAGCTGTGGACTCTCCGTAAAGAGGTTGGGCTTTGCGATGACATTGCCAAGAGGTCAAAGGTCATTGAAGCCAATATTGAAACGGTAAGAGCCTACGAAGAAAAACAAGACAGAAAGGAGCAAAATCGAAATGACAAATTCAGGTGACGCAGCAGAACAGGTCGTAAGATTATCTCTTGAAGGCTTTGAAGTTGCTGCTAAACTAACCGGTTCGGCTGCAAAGAATATTGCTATTCTTCTCGCTTCCGTGTTAAAGCAGGAAGCAACGCAGGCAAACAAGACAAGAGGTAAAGCCCGTCTTACCAATATGATTAAATCGGGCAAAGAGTTGAAAGTGTTTTCTATCCCGAACAAGGACTTGAAGAAATTCACCGAACAGGCAAAACGCTACGGCGTTCTTTATTGCGTGTTGAGGGATAAAAACACAAATGGCGATAATGTACCGATTGATATTATTGCTCGTGCGGAGGACGCTTCCAAAATTCAGCGTATCGTTGAGAGATTTGAACTCGGTAAGGTGGATAAGGCTGCCATCGTTACAGAGTCGCAGAAAGCGGTTGAAAAACGAGAAGCCTTAGAAAAGGACAAGCCGACAAAAACCAAAAACGAAATCATTACCGAGGAAGCAACCCGAAAACCAATTCAGAAAGACGGGTACTCGCAATCAAACCCCACAGTCGCCAAGACGGACAAAAACCCTCCGTCAAGGCAAAACTCAGAGCCGGCAGATATGCGAACTGACAAGGGTGCTGAAAGCGACGGACAGAAAAAGCCGTCGGTCAAAGAAAAGCTCGACCGATATAAGGCTCAGTCCAAGCAACAGAAAGAAGCGGAACGCAAAGAGCCGGAAGTCGATAAGACAAAGAGTAACTCTGCACCAAAGCAAACGGTACACAAACAGCCGAAAAACAAACCTAAGAAATCGAAAGAGAGGTAATTATAATGACAAACAATTTTACTCCTGCAAAGGCAGGCGGTCAGCGACCGAGACTTTCCAAAGAAGAATATGCCGAGAAAATGAAAGCGGAAAAGGAAGCAGTATATCAGATGTCGGACGACGCCGCAAAAGCGATTGTTTCCGACCCGGAGAAGTTCAAAGCATTCCTTGATACGCAGAGCCGACTTGACAGATACTCTGCTGTCAACGCTCTCCTCATTTTTAAGCAGCTGCCCGAAGCAAGTCAGCTTAAAAACTTTGACGATTGGAGCAAAGACAACATCAAAATCACGAAAGGTGCTAAGAGCATTTCTATTCTTGAACCTGTTGAATATGCAAAGCGTGACGGTACAACCGGAATTTCCTACAATGTGAAAAAGGTCTTTGATGTATCTCAGACCAATGGCAAACGACCGCCTGCGCCGACAGTCAACCGTGACCCTAAAGCACTCATTACCACAATGCTTGATTCTTCTCCTGTCAATGTGGAAGCGGCAGACGACCTGCCGTATCCGAATATGGCAGCATTCTATAACAACGAGGAACAGACCTTGTATGTTAAGCGTGATGTGGGAGACAGCGTAGCGGTTGCACAGTGCGTAGCACAGGAACTTGGCCACGCACAGCTTTCTATCAACAGCGACAGTTACAGCCGTTCCGATATGGGCTTTCAGGCGGTATGTATCGGATATATGCTTTGCAAAAAGTACGGTATTGATACGCAGAATTTTGCCATCAACCGTATTCCGGATAAGCTCGCTAACAAAGAGCCAAAGGATATTCGCTATGAACTTTCCAAAACGAGAAATGCGATGGCGGATATTCATTCCCGTGTTTCCGATGAACTTTACAAGAAAAAGCAGGCTCGCTCAAAAGACTATGGAAGATAAGAGGTTAGATTATGGCGAAAGAAGAAATGTATCATATAGCGTTGGACGATTACGAACACGGCATTATTATCCGTTCTCTCAATGATGAAAAAACGGACTTGATGAACGAGGGTAAATCCACCGACGCTGTTGACGACCTTATCATTAAGGTCGGAACTGCCCCAAAGAAAAAGTTCAAAGTTATCGAAAAGGGACGCTCTTGTGAATCGAGATAACGAAAGGCAGACTGCTGTTATTCTTTCCGTCATCGGTATTATCCCGGTCGTATGGCTGGCACTTTTGATTGCACCCTCTGTAAAAGGAGGATTGCCGGAAATTCTGCCAAGCCTTTTGTCGGCTTTTAACAAACCGTTCCATATTGAAGTTTGCGAGGACAGCTTAAAAACTGTCCTCGTTTTGCTTCTCTGTTACGGACTCGGTCTTGGAATTTACTTCTCAACACAGAGAAATTACCGAAGGCGTGAAGAACACGGCTCTGCTAAATGGGGCAACGCAAGAGCCGTAAATAAAAAATACAGACAGTCGCCGGATTCCGCAAACAAGTTGATGACGCAAAATGTTTGTATCGGGCTTAATGCAAAGAAACATCGAAGAAATCTAAACACACTTGTATGTGGTGGTTCGGGTGCCGGTAAGACACGATTTTACTGTAAACCGAACCTTATGCAATGCAACACATCGTTCGTTATTCTTGACCCAAAAGGCGAAATTCTGAGGGACACAGGAAAGCTGCTTGAAAGCAAAGGCTATGAAGTCCGTGTACTTGATTTGATTTCAATGGAAAAAAGCCATTGTTATAACCCATTTGTCTATTTGCAGAATGACAATGATGTGCAAAAACTCGTGACGAACCTTTTCAAGAGTACCACTCCAAAGGGCAGTCAGTCCCAAGACCCATTTTGGGACACTTCCGCTTCAATGCTGTTGCTTGCTTTGGTGTTCTATTTGCACTATGAAGCACCGGAAGAAGAACAAAACTTCGCAATGGTTATGGAAATGCTAAGAGCCGGTTCGATTGAGGACGAGGAAGATACAAGACCTTCTCCCCTCGACGAATTGTTTGCCGAGCTTGAAATGAAAAATCCCGACCATATTGCTCTTAAATATTACCGTTCCTATCATTCCGGTGCGGCAAAAACATTAAAGTCCATACAAATAACTCTTGCGGCAAGATTGGAAAAGTTCAACCTTGAAAGTCTTGCTTCTTTAACCACGACGGATGAGCTTGACTTGCCGTCGCTTGGAGAAAAAAAGGTTGCTCTGTTTGCTTTGATACCGGACAACGATTCCAGCTTTAATTTCTTGGTATCTATTCTTTACACACAGCTGTTTCAGCAGTTGTTTTATGCTGCCGACCATATCCACGGCGGCTCGCTTCCCGTTCCTGTTCATTTCCTTATGGACGAGTTCGCCAATGTGAGCCTGCCCGATGATTTCGACAAAATATTGTCGGTTATGCGTTCCCGTGGGGTTTCTGTAAGTATCATCTTGCAGAACTTAGCACAGCTAAAAGCCTTGTTTGAAAAACAATGGGAAAGCATTGTGGGCAACTGCGATGAGTTCCTATACTTGGGCGGTAACGAGCAAAGCACACACAAATATGTGTCTGAACTTCTCGGCAAGGAAACCATTGATACCAACACATACGGTAAGAGTTCAGGTCGAAGCGGAAACTACTCCACTAATTATCAAATTTCGGGCAGAGAGCTACTTACACCCGATGAGGTTCGTATGCTTGATAACCAATATGCCATTTTATTTATTCGTGGAGAACGCCCGGTTATGGATTTCAAATACGATATTTTGAAACACCCAAATGTAGCGCTTACCACAGACGGTAAAGCTTCGGCTTACAAACACGGAGAAGTTACCGTCAAGCATTCGTCTATCTCTGTTCTTTCTCTTAACCCGAAAGAGTTACCGGAGGAAAACTACGGAGAAACCACTTATGAACTTCTGTCCGATGAGGACTTTGAAGTAAATAAAAACATATATTAACGGAGGAATTTACAATGACTAATTTCAATAAGAACAACGAAAAGAAAACCACTCAGAGATTGCCTATGACCGGAAAGATTAAGAAAGGCTTTCATACTTACTGCGCCGTTGTTACAGCAGTAACCCTTGTTTTCGGTATGAGCGTTACCGCTTTTGCCGCTAACGACCCGATTACCGTGGTAAATAATTTGTCCGACTTTATTTTCGGACTTATTCGTGCAATCGGTATGATTTTGCTCGGCTTTGGTATCGTTCAGGTCGGACTTTCTTTGAAATCTCACGACCCGTCTCAGCGTGCCAACGGCTTCTTGACCCTTGCAGGCGGTATTATCATTACCTTTGCAAAGGAAATTCTTAACCTCATTGCCGGTTAAAAGAACACAGTTATCAAAGGGGCATATCCGATTTTGGGTATGCCCCTTAATCTTTAAGGAGGTGCAAACAGATGAGTGATAACTGGGTGGTTCAAAACCTACAAAATGCCCTCGACACTTGGAACAGCAAGTTATCGGAAATATGGCAACTGCTTACCACTTCACCGCAGGACTTCAAAGGCGGAAGCATTTGGAATGTGATGGTAACAATCAACGGTGCGGTTCAGGCTATCGGACTTGCTTTGCTTGTTTTATTCTTTGTTGTCGGTGTAGTTCGCACTTGCGGAAGTTTTACTGAAGTAAAGAAACCGGAACACGCATTAAAATTGTTTATTCGCTTTGCCATTGCCAAAGGTGTTATAACTTATGGCTTGGAACTAATGCTCGCTTTGTTTAACATCGTGCAAGGTACGATTTCAACAATTATGACATCTGCCGGATTTGGCACACCAAATCAAACGACGCTGCCATCCGAAATGATAACAACTATCGAGGAGTGCGGATTTTTTGAAAGCATACCATTATGGGCTGTAACACTTATTGGTGGACTGTTTATCACAGTTCTCTCTTTCATTATGATAATGACGGTGTACGGACGATTTTTCAAACTGTATATGTACACGGCTCTTGCTCCTATACCGCTTTCAACCTTTGCCGGAGAACCGTCGCAGAATGTCGGTAAAAGTTTTATCAAAAGCTATTGTGCCGTACTGCTTGAAGGTGCGGTAATTGTACTTGCTTGTATCATCTTCTCCCTATTTGCTTCTACACCGCCGGTGGTTGACGCAAATGCAGCAGCCGTTACTCAGGTGTGGGCATATATCGGAGAACTTGTATTCAATATGCTTGTACTTGTGGGTGCGGTTAAGATGAGCGACCGTATCATTCGTGAGATGATGGGCTTGTAATCGGAGGTTTTGACTAAATGAAAAACAAAAACAGAACAGGTCGGCAGAAGTATATTCCGTCTGACCGCAAATGCAAAAACTGCGTATATAACGGCGGTAAAAGAAAAGGAAAACGAGTTTGTCTTGCAGATACCTGTATCTATACTGTCGATAATCGCAGAGAAAGGAAATTTCAATGGAAGTAAAGATTAACAGAGAAATACGAAATTACACAGAATCAATGTTCTTTGGACTGTCGCTCAGACAGTTCATTTTTTCTGTTCTTGCTTGCGGTGTGGCGGTAGGCTTGTATTTCCTACTTAAACCGCATTTCGGAACAGAAACGGTATCGTGGGTGTGTATTTTGGGAGCGGCACCTTTTGCGGCTCTCGGCTTTGTGAAATACAACGGAATGACTGCCGAGAAGTTTATATGGGCGTGGATTAAGTCCGAATTTCTTATGCCTAAGAAGTTGGTGTTTCACTCTACGAACACCTACTACGAACTTATGAAACCGACAATCGAACAAAAACAGAAGGAGGCTTATAAGAACAATGATTAAAACCCTTACGAACCTGTTAAAGCAGGATAAAGAAAAGTTTGTAGTTCCAAAGGGCGTACAGGATTGTATCCCTATTACCGCTATTTATGATGACGGCATTTTCCGTGTTGGAAAGGACAAATATTCGAAGTCTTTTAAGTTCACGGATATTAACTATGCCGTTGCAAGTCGTGAAGATAAAGAAGCTATGTTCCTTGAATATTCCGAACTGCTTAACTCTTTGGATAGCGGTGCTACTACAAAACTGACAATCAACAACAGACGGCTTAACCGTTTGGATTTTGAAAAAACAATCCTTATTCCCGAAACCGGAGATGACCTTGATGTTTACAGAGAAGAATATAACAAAATGCTTCTTGATAAGGCAACCGGCGCAAACGCCATCGTTCAGGATAAGTATGTAACTATCTCTATCAACAAAAAGAGTGTTGAGGACGCAAGAACATATTTTGCCCGTGTAGGTGCGGATTTGATTGCTCACTTTTCAAGGCTCGGAAGCAAATGCGTAGAACTTGAAACAGACGAGCGACTTCGTATTGTTCACGACTTCTTCCGTGTGGGAGAAGAAACTGCTTATCACTTCGATATTAAAGAAACCCGAAAGAAGGGACACGATTTCAAGGACTATGTTTGCCCCGATACAATGGAGTTTGAAAAGGACTATTTCAAGATGGGCAACCGTTACGGACGAGTGCTTTTTCTTCGTGAGTACGCTTCGTATATCAAGGACACTATGGTAACTGACCTTACCGATTTGAACCGTAACCTTATGATGTCCATTGATATTGTACCTGTGCCGACAGATGAAGCGGTAAGAGAAGCGGAAAGCCGACTTCTCGGTGTTGAAACCAATATTACCAACTGGCAGAGAAAGCAAAATCAAAACAACAACTTTTCCGCTACCGTTCCGTATGATATGGAACAGCAGAAAAAGGAAATGAAAGAGTTCCTTGATGACCTCACCACTCGTGATCAGCGAATGATGTTCGCTGTACTCACGCTGGTTCATACTGCGGACAGTAAAAAGCAGCTTGATGATGACACCGAAGCGTTGCTTACGGTAGCAAGACAGAACTTGTGTCAGTTCGCCGTTTTGAAATATCAACAGCCGGACGGACTGAATACTGCAATGCCGTTTGGTACACGCAAGATTGACGCATTCAGAACACTTACGACCGAAAGCCTTGCAGTCTTTATCCCTTTCAAAGTTCAGGATATTTACCACGAAAACGGAATTTACTACGGACAGAATGTAATCAGCAAAAATATGATTATCGCCGACCGCAGACAACTGCTCAACGGCAACTCCTTTATCCTCGGTGTATCCGGTGGCGGTAAGTCATTTGCGGCAAAGGGTGAGATTGAAAATATCATTCTTTCCTCTAATGCGGATGTAATTATAATTGACCCTGAGCGTGAGTATTCGCAGCTTGTCAAAGCTCTTGGCGGCGAAATTATCAATATATCCGCTACTTCGCAGAGCCATATCAATGCAATGGATATGAACAAGGAATACGGAGACGGTGCAAACCCGGTAATTCTCAAATCTGAGTTTATTATGTCCCTTTGTGAACAGCTTATAGGTGGTACGAACCTCGGTGCAAAACAGAAGTCCATTATTGACCGTTGTACCGCAAGTGTGTACCGAGATTATCAGCAGAGGGGTTATACCGGTACTGTTCCTACTTTGCAAGACTTCCGAGCAGAACTTCTCAAGCAGGACGAGCCGGAAGCTAAAGAGATTGCTCTTGCCATTGAGTTGTTTACCAATGGCTCACTCAACACATTTGCAAAGCCGACCAATGTGGATACGCACAATCGCCTTATTTGCTATGATATTCTTGACCTTGGCAAGCAGCTTATGCCTATCGGTATGCTTGTCGTTCTCGACAGTATTTTGAACCGCATTACACAGAACAGAGCAAAAGGCAAACAAACCTTTATCTTCATTGATGAGATTTATCTTCTGTTCCAGCACGAGTATTCCGCTAACTTCCTTTTCACTTTGTGGAAGCGAGTAAGAAAGTACGGTGCTTACGCAACGGGCATTACACAGAATGTAGATGACCTTTTACAGAGCCATACCGCAAGAACAATGCTTGCAAACAGCGAGTTCTTAATAATGCTCAATCAGGCTTCTACCGACCGCTTGGAACTTGCAAAGTTGCTTAATATTTCCGACCGCCAACTTTCGTATATCACAAATGTTGACGCAGGACACGGACTTATTAAAGTGGGTAGTTCGCTTGTGCCGTTTGCGAATAAATTCCCGAAGAATACAAAGCTCTACAAGTTAATGACAACCAAACCGGGCGAGGGTGCATAACCCTTGCCTCATTTTTTACTCAGAAAGGAAACGCTTATGAAAAATAGAATCTATATTGCTTTAATCTGTGCTTTCAGCATTTTGCTTGCTGTCAGTTCCGGCTTTCTTATCAAGCACTATATCGACTCCGAAAAGCAGTCTGAACTCTATGACAACTTGATTGAAACCATTGAGAAAACAGATACCGAAAAAGATACAATGACGTATTCGCAAGATAAGTCTTTCTTGTCAGACTATCAGGCTTTGTACCTGCAAAACAACGATATGGTAGGTTGGATAAAGATTGAGGACACCAAAATCAATTATCCAGTTATGCAGTCAAAGGATAATCCGAATTTCTATTTGAAACACGGCTTCGACAAGGCGTATACCGACTATGGTTGCCCTTATATTCAGGAAAACTGCGATGTGGATATTCCGTCGGACAACCTCATTATCTACGGTCATAATATGAAGGACAGTTCAATGTTTTCGTGGCTTATGAAGTACACAGATAAGTCTTTTTGGGAAAGCCATAAGACTATTAGCTTCGATACTTTAACCGAGAAATGCGACTATGAGATTATCGCTGCATTTAAGACGGTGGTATATACCGACAGTCCCGAAAGTTTCAAATACTATCAGTTCATCAACGCAGATACGGGAGATGAATTTAATGCCTATATCACCAAATGCAAAGAACTTGCCTTGTATGATACGGGAGTAACCGCAGAATACGGCGACAAATTGATTACGCTTTCCACTTGTGAGTATTCCCGTAACAACGGAAGAATGGTTGTTGTTGCAAAGAAAATAGCCGAATAAGGAGGAATGAACCTTGTATGATTAGTTTCATAAATTTAGCAGTATTGTTTGCGGCTAAGGTTGCGGACAATGCCCTAAGTACAACAAAAACAATATTGGTACAGAGAAGTCGGTGGATACTTGCAGGCATTGCGGTTATCATATCCGACTTCATTTATTTTTGGATAACAAAGCGTGTTGTTTCGGCTGATAATGAACTGGCTATGCTTGTTGTTGCCGTTGCCGGTGGTGTAGGGTGTTCTCTCGCTTGCTTTATCAACGAGAAAATGTCAAAGGACAGAAGCTATGTGAATGTGATTATGTCCGATGACCTTGAAGAAATGAAGCGTTTGCGAGATTTTCTTGCACAGCACCACATTACGAATGTTGCAAGCGACAGCTACACCCTTGACTGGAACGCAAAGACAATCTCTATAACCGCTTATCCCGAAACAAAAGCAGAAAGCCGATTGATTAACGAGTTTATTGCCGACAGCTCGACAAAATTCAAAAGAGTTATTCAACCGGCTTAGGAAGGAGGTTCAGCGTGGCTGATATAAAGACAGGAGATACCATCAAAGGCACGATAAAGACCTTGGATAAAGCAACCGTTGCCGGTCAGAAGATGAAACAGGCATATATCGCCACAAAAGAGAAAGCGGAACGCTCTGTCAATGCCAATGAAAACACGGCAGAAGAATATGCTGCCGATAAAGCTCAATCCGGCATTGATGAAATCTCTCACGATGTCGTTTATGCCTTTGATAAAGCAGGTCGAAAAGGTGTCGGAGAAACCAAACGGAATATCCACTCTGCCAAAGACGGCTTCCAGCGTTTTAAGCAACAGCGAGCTGAGCAGTCATTGAGAAAACAGACTGCACAGAATACTAATTCTGCGATTAAGACTGTTGATACGGCTGAAAAGACGATTAAACAATCGACAACTTCTTCAGGCAAGAAAACAATTAAATTTGCCGGAAAAGAAGCCGCAAAGACAACGCAGAAATCTGTTAAGACCGCTGAGCAGACTGCAAAAGCGGCGATAAAGACAAGCCAACAGACAGCGAAAGCCGCACAGAAAACGGCGCAAGCCACGGTTAAGGCTTCGCAAAAAGCGGCACAGGCGGCTAAGGCAACCGCCAAAGCAACGGCAACTGCTGTAAAAGCAGCAGCGAAAGCTACCATTGCTGCAGTAAAGGCGATTATAGCGGCGGCAAAAAGTCTTGTTGCTGCAATAGCAGCCGGAGGTTGGGTTGCCGTTGTCGTGATTATACTCTTATGCCTTGTAGGGTTAATTGCCGGTTCTGTTTACGGCATTTTCTTTTCGGGAGAAGATTCCGGTACGGGAATGTCAATGCAGACTGTTGTGCAAGAAATCAATCAAGAATACAATGACCGATTAGAACAAGAAAAGAACTCCGTAAGTTATGATGTTCTTGAAATGAGCGGTAGCAGAGCTGTATGGAAAGATGTTCTTGCAGTCTATTCCGTTAAAGTGAATACAAATCCCGATAATCCGATGGAGGTTGCTACGGTTGACGAAACCAAGAAGCAACTGCTGTCGGATATTTTTTGGGAGATGAATAGTATTTCTTCCCGAACCGAAACAAAGTCTCATACCGAAATCGAAGAAAGCGACGACGGACACGGAAATATCGTTGAAACTGAGAAAACCGTAACCGAGACATTTCTGTATATCACGGTATCGCATAAGACCGTAGATGAAATGGCGACTGCCTACGGCTTTAATCAAGAACAGAAAGATTATCTTGCCGAGCTTTTGAAAGATGAAAACAATCAGCTTTGGTCGCAAGTCCTTTACGGTATCGGTTACAGCGATGACCAAATCGTATCGGTTGCCTTGTCGCAAGTCGGAAATGTCGGAGGTCAGCCTTACTGGTCTTGGTACGGATTTGATTCTCGTGTGGAATGGTGTGCTTGCTTTGTTTCTTGGTGTGCCAACGAGTGCGGATATATCGACGCCGGTATTATTCCGAAATATGCCGGTTGTGTGAACGGCGCTCAATGGTTCAAAGACCGAGGACAATGGGCAGACCGTAATTACGAGCCTGCACCCGGAACAATCATTTTCTTTGACTGGGAGGGCGACGGAGAAACCGACCACACAGGCATTGTGCAAAAGTGCGAGAACGGAATTGTTTATACCGTTGAGGGCAACTCCGGCGACGCTTGCAGACAAAGACAATACGCAGTCGGTAGCAGCAGTATCTACGGATACGGTATCCCGGCGTATTAAAAAAGATGGCTGCTCGTTTGAGTAGCGAGAGTATGAGAAAATCTCTGTAAATAAGATTCTTCTATGATAATTAAGAGCGATAAGCTTGTGAATCAGGCTTGTCGTTCTTGTTTTATATATAACAGTTGCTTACGGGCATGTCAAGAGCAGGCGGTTTCCCGCCTGTCTTCTTAACCCTTCTTTTGCTTACTCGGGTAAGCGTCCTTCGTACATAATGCTCAGTTCTCCATAAACCTGAGCCCAATCACGGATGGTGGTAGTCCATTTTTTCGTAGCCTCAAAAGTAGCCAGATACAAGGCCTTTAACAGGGCGGTATCGCTTGGAAATACGCTTCTCTGACGGTTCAGCTTCCGGTATGTGGAGTTCAGTGATTCGATCGCATTGGTTGTATAAATGACCTTCCGGACAGTGGTTGAAAATTTAAAAATTGGAGAAACAGCATCCCAGTTGTCTTTCCAGCGTTTCATGGAATTCGGGTATTTCGGAGTCCATTTTTCAGTTACACGTTCCAAGGCAGCCAGAGCCTTCTGCTCATCAGCGGCCTGATAGATGGTTTTTAAATCTGCAGCAAAGGCTTTTCTGTCCTTGTCCGGAACGTATTTCAGGGTGTTTCTTACCTGATGGACAATACACCTCTGGTATTCTGTTTTGGGAAACGCAGCTGAAATCGCTTCTTTAATGCCTGTAAGGCCATCGGCACAGATGATCAGGATATCTTTTACTCCGCGATTTTTCAGTTCGTTCAGGACTGACAGCCAGTATTTCGCACTTTCATTGTCACCAATCGTAATCGTCAGGACTTCCTTTTTCCCCTCCGCATTAATGCCAAGAATAACATAGGCTGCAAGCTTACGAATGACTCCATTATCCCGCACAGAATAGTGGATCGCATCGATGTAAAGGATTGGATATACCTCATCCAATGGGCGGTTCTGCCAATCTTCAATCTGAGGAAGTATCTTATCCGTCACATCGGATATGAAACTTTCTGATGTTTCAAAACCATAGATATCTTCAATCGTTTCCGAGATCTGGCGAGTGGTCATTCCTTTGGCATACATAGAGATGATCTTCTGATCAATATCAGAAATATCTTTCTGACGCTTTTTCACCACCTGTGGTTCAAAGGTCGATTTCCGATCCTGTGGGACCTCGATTTCCATAGAGCCATATCGGCTGTTTACCTGCTTGTGTTTATAACCGTTACGATAATCGTCATTGTCAGAACGCTGGGATTTCTCATATCCAAGATGGTCATCCATTTCAGCCTCCATCATTTCTTTAATGGTGCCACCCAGAAGATCTTTGAGTGCATCCTGGATATCTTCTGCGGTCTCGATATCGTATTCCTCGAGAAGCTGGCGGATGATGTTCCTTTTTCCTTCAGTCATTTCAACTCTGTGAACTGGTTTCTTTTGTTTTGCCATAGTAAAAGGCCCTCCTAATGATATTTATTGTATCATAGAAGGACCTTACTTAGGTTATTTTACAGAAAAAGTTTCATAGGCTCTGAGTAGCCATCGAGTACATATTAACTTTCAAAATCATAATTTCCCAAATTGATGATGTTCAAGCCTTTTTTCTTCGCTCTTTCATAAGTCTTTGCGGCTCCGCCCCATCCGTGATTAACATAGCATATAGCGTAGCTTGCGTTATCCACCATAAATTTGTTTCTTGCAGGAATGGCGGCTTTGAAGTGATATTTTTCAAAGCCATCGGGATATATTATCGAATCGAACAACTCTTGATTATATACATTGAAAGACAGGTAAGGGATAACGAGATAGTTATTTATGTTAGGATATTGCTTTTTGGCTTCATAAACACAACGACCACATAAACGGTCAAACCCGCCTTGTCCTCCACTTAAAAAATCAGTAACGCCTTTATCTATAAGTGAAACAATGGCTCCTTTAATCTGTTCACTTGTTACTCCGTAGCATTCATTATGCCCTATAAATACAGCCGTATTTTCTTTACTCATACTATACCATCCCCCGTGTTTAATACAGTATAGCATAAAAAAGTCAAAAAATCATCACTAATGGTTATTATTACTTCCAAATGGTGTGTGTATGTTTTGGCTAACCCAATCTATACTATTAGTGATAGAAGCATACCAAGGGGGTGATGAGATGAAACTCGCTACAATCGGCAAGAACGTCAGAAAATATCGACTGATGAAAAAATTACGCCAAGAAGATTTAGCGGAGAAAGCAGGATTGACTACTAACTATATTGGTATGGTAGAAAGAGGCGAGAAAATCCCGTCACTTGAAACATTTATAAAGATACTCAATGCATTGGGCGTATCTGCTGATATGGTTTTGAGTGAAGTTTTGGATACCGGATACACTGTTAAAAACTCAATGCTGAATGAGAAACTTGAAAAACTCACTCCTGAAGATAGAGATAGAATTTATGAGGTGTTAGATACGCTCATAAAACAATCAAAGCAAATATTACCGTAAACTCAAAAGCTCGCCTTCGTAGGCGGGCTTTTCTTTGTTTACTAACTATTTGGAACTTACACTGATGAAGGGTGATAAGGTTGTCAAGGTTACGAAAAAAGGCTCCGATTGCTTCTTGTTCTTCTTGTTTCGGAATCATCACTTCTGCATTTTTAATATTGTCAGAGTTAAGTGATTCAAAGGTTGAGCCACAAGAAAGAGCCTTCCAGTATCCATCGCTATCCATCTTCACAAGTAGCTGATAAATGAACTCATTTCCTTTTATTGAGGCAACACCGCGCCCAATTACCGCATTATAAGCCGTTTTACCCATTGCTCCAGCAGGTGCGCGAACACTCATTATTAAATCACCGGCTTCGGCTTTCTTCGTAATCTGTGTTGTCCAAACTCTTGGTGTAACCCAACCGTTCTGCAAATCTGCATTACCTTGAACAAGGATATAATCACTTGGAACATCAGAATATGTACTCCCGTCAGGAGACTGACCCATTGTTATTTGAACGGTATCGCCCAACTTACGCTGTTCCCAAGTTATTGTCTAATCAGTGTGAACAGCAAAATTTATACGCTTCCATTTACGCTGATGAAGGGTGATAAGATTATCTAAGTTAGTTAAAAACTCCGACAAGTGTTCTCTTTCTTCGGATTGTGAAGGAATTTGTATCTCAATATCTGCCATAACATTGTTCATCAATTTCGGATTACCAACATATGAAACATATCCTTTGGAAACATTGTTTAACGCTTCTGCAATCATTTGATTTGCTTTAACTTTATCTGAAAGCAAAACACCGCAAACATTGGTACAGTAGAACTTTCCATCTCTATAACAAACTGTTCCGGCATTTGCGCCATCAGTCGTCCAAGTAATAGCATCTTCATACAAATAGTCTTTATAATATCCCATTAAGCCTTTATCTTTTGTTTGAGATGAGTAGACAGGATAGGGCATTTCATCTGTTTTTGCTTCCGCCGTTAAAGTCGTTGCAAGGACATTACCACGCGTCACCCTGAATAGTTCAGAAACCTTACGCTGTTCCCAAGCTTCAGTAAATCCCTTAAAACGAATTTCAGGTACATTTGAGCCATTTTTCGGAAACATTTTTTCAAGCATAGATTTTTTGACATTGGTCAATTTGTCATACTTACGCTGATGAAGGGTGATAAGGTGGTCGAGGTTGGCGAAATATTGACCAATAATCTTTTGCTCTGCCATTGTTTTCGGCATCATCAGCTCCATATTCGCCATTTGTTTTCCTGATACCTCAACGAAAGTTGAGCCCGCTCCGACTGTTTCTCCGTACTGTTTTAATTCCTCTGTTCGTGAGAAAATAAAGTATGAGTCTAACTCGCCTTTGTGCGGAACTATGGATTGAAAGCCTTGATTAGTACAGCCTTTTCGGGTCAAAATAGCGGTTTTTCCTATTCCAGCACGGGAGGTAAACAGTACAGTCCCAACGGGTAGCATTTTTGCTGAACTGTGATTATATCCTTCCTCTGTTATCTTTCGCTGGCTTGAAGTGAGATATATTTGCTCTGCGATTTCAGCAGGAGCATACCAATCAATATCACCATCCCAAAAGTCTGAAACGCCTGTGCTTGGCGTTCCGCCGCCAACTATATCAGCCAGTTCTCCCAACTTACGCTGTTCCCAAGTGTCTGTAAATCCCTTAAACCTAATTGCCGGAGTGCTTGATTTTTTCGTCATTTTGCACAACCTCCAAGCAATTTCTTCAATTCTGCCAACCCCAACATATCAAATTCACTACCATCAAGGTCGTCAATCATAGCAGAAAGAGATTTTTCCGTTTCTTCAATTTGAGTTTCCACCTCGGCGAATGTTGTTTCATATTTTTTGGCAAGTGTTTCAAGTTTTGCAACCAATTCAGCTACAATGCTGTCGGGTAGCTGCATAAGATTGTCAATAAGCGGCTTAATCCATTTTTCTTTAAGAAGTTCAATAACCTGTTCGTCGGACAATCCTTCAATAGTATCTTTGGTTTTTTCTTCAAGCAATGCACTTTCGGTCTTAATTGCCGATTTCAAAGCCTTTTCTTCTGTATTAAGTGCAGCTACAGACTTGAGTTTTTCCTTAGTCTCAGGTTCAATACTATCTGACTTCAAAGCTTTTTTGATTTCAGCAAATACAAAACTATCCTCATTTACAAAGTCGCCCTCTTTTTCTTCTTCCGAAAGCGTATCAAGTATTTCTTCATAACCCGAAGCAATCTCAGAAAGTCTGTTTTCTTTTTCTTTTATTGCTTTTCTGTCATCGGCAAGTATTGTGCTTTGAATAAGCTCAAAAGGAATAATATGCCCTTTCCAGCCCTCTTGAACTTCTTGTTCAATATTGCCCTTTTTCTTAATTACCATATTAGGGTCAACGACTTTGGCAGCACTAAAACCTTCGGTTTGTATAATTTCCAAATCTACCGCTATTTTAGTCCAATCATCGTCAAGAAGTTGATACGCTTCATACTTATCAACTAACGGAATATCGGTCATTCTTGCAAAAATATTTTCCGACAAAATTTCTTCTGTTTTAGATATACTAAGGCTCTCCATTTTTGCAATCAATTCATCATATAAATACTTATCAAAATCGCCGAAAGCAGTCTGAAATTCACTTTCAAAATTCTTAACATCAGCGTGTTCTTTAATTGCCTTTTTAATATCATCAACAATGAGCTTGCAATACTCTGAAGATGTATTTTCAAACAAGGCAGAACGGAGTGCAGGGAACGCTCTCCAATATTCTTTAAGTTCATCTATCTCGGAAATTGGAAGTCCGCCGAACATAGAAGCGTAAATATCCCAAGACTCGGCAGCCTCTGAGGAGTCAACATACCTCGGAATATTTAAGTTATAGTCGTTTGCTCTGATTTCATCACGACTGACAACCTTTGAATACTTTTCAACGCTTTCTCTGCGTGTTACAACATCGACTATTCTCTTAATATCCGAAGCCCGAAGTTTATTATTTTTACCTTCTTTAACAAATCCTTTTGAAGCATCAACAATTAAAACATCAGTGTTGGCTCTCTTTTGTTTCAAAACCATAATTATGGTCGGAATACCTGTGCCATAAAAGATGTTTGCGGGCAAGCCAATTATAGTGTCAATTTTATTCTTTTCAATTAAGTTTTTGCGAATTTCGCCTTCTTCACCACCACGGAATAAAACGCCGTGAGGAAGAACAATAGTCATAATTCCGTCAGGCTTAATATGATAAAGGTCGTGCAGCAAAAAGGCATAGTCTGCCTTACCCTTTGGTGCAAGTCCGTAGCCTGCGTAACGAGGGTCAGTTTCTTTATCAGCAGGATTCCAATTCTGAGAATAAGGTGGATTAGAAACAACAGCGTCAACATAAAGAGGGTTATATGTTCCTATCGGGTCGTTTTCATCGAAATACGGCCAGTCATCCTCCAAAGTATCGCCGTTGCGAGTTACAATATTATCGGCTTCAATACCACGCATAACCAAATTCATACGGGTAAGGTTATATGTATTTTGTTTTAATTCTTGAGCGTAATATTTTACTTTATTGTCGCCCTCAATATATTTAGAGGCACTTTTACCGATATTGATAAGCAATGAACCCGAACCGCTTGTAGGGTCAAATATTTCGATTTTTTCTCTGTCCTTCAAATGATTAGCAACAATCTCGGACATAAGTAAAGATACTTCGTGAGGAGTATAGAATTCACCGGCTTTTTTACCTGCGTTTGCAGCAAATTTTTCAATCAAATATTCATAAATAAAGCCAAGGACATCATAACCTTGCTTACCGTCCATAGGAATATCTTTGATAAGCTGAATAAGGTCGCTGATAGATTTAGATTGGGAAGCAGCGCTGTCGCCCAACTTAGACAAACCTGTTTGGAGTGTATCAAAAACGCCCTCAAAAACTTTTTTATGTGTAGGATTGATTAAACGGCTAAAAGCAGAAAGAGCGTCACGAACATCTTGAACGCTAAAATCGCTTCCCTTTGCAAGCCAAGTTGAAAACAAGTTATCATAGGAAATAAAATAGCCTAAATTTTTTTGAATGCTCTCAACAGTTTCTGTATCTTCTTCGGTCAATTCCGGGAGATACTCGTCTGTCCAGTCATTTGCTTTAAGATATTTAACTTCTTTTTCAGAAAGAAATTTATAGAAAATAAATCCCAAAATATAGTCTTTATATTCATTCGCTTCGATTTTTGAACGCATTTTATTTGCAGACTCCCAAATCTTAGCGGCTAATTGTTGTTTGTTCATTAGAAACCTCCGTATAAAGCTAATTATTTTAATTTTATCAAATACCGTGTACTATAAGACGGACTTAGTTTTGTTCTTCCGGAATAAAATCCATAATATCTTCTACTTTACAATCAAGTGCCTTACATATTCTACCGAGTACCTCGGTATTAACATTTTCATCTCTGCTCATTTTGCTCATTGTGTAATGACTTAAACCCGCTAAGTTTTCTAAGTCTTTTTTCTTCATATCTCTATCAAGAAGAATATGCCACAATTTTTTATAACTAACAGCCATCTATTGCACCCTTTCTCTGTTAAAGTGTAAGTGTAAATATTATACCATAGAAATCTGATAAATTCAATAAATATGCGATTTTTCAGCCGAAAGTACATTTTTTCGTACTTGTATAAATTGCTATGTAAAAAACAAATAGCAGCAAGTTACAGTCTTTCTTGGGAACAGCGTAAGCTGGGAGATATATTCAAATACGAACAACCACAAGCCTATATAGTTGAAAGTACAGAATATGATGACAGATTTCAAATTCCTGTTTTAACAGCTGGTCAAAGTTTTGTTTTAGGTTACACAGATGAAGATTTTGGAATTAAAAATGCAAACCATAGAAACCCTGTTGTTATTTTTGATGACTTTACGACATCATCTCATTATGTTGACTTTCCTTTTAAAGTCAAGAGTTCTGCTATGAAATTGCTTTCATTGGTAAATGGAAAAGATGATATTCATTGTGCTTATAATGTATTGCAAAACATTGGGTATGAACCTGTTAGTCACGAGCGTCATTGGATTTCAACATTTGCGAAATTCAATGTTTATATGCCAAAAAACGCAGCAGAGCAAAAATGTATTGGAGATTATTTTTCAAATTTAGACAACCTTATCACCCTTCATCAGCGTGAGTTAGAAAAACTGAAAAATCTTAAAAAAGCGTGCCTTGAAAAGATGTTTGTTTGAGAATAATATCAAGTATAAGAGTTAGGAGGGAAACACAATGGTTTTCAATAAAGAGTCAGACTTTGAGGAGGCTCTAATCAAAATACTATCTGAAAAAGGATGGGAAAAAGAGGTTCTTAAAAACTATTCTGAAAAAGATTTATTACAAAACTGGGCAAATATACTCTTTGAAAACAATAGAGATATTGACAGATTGAACGATTACCCTCTGACAGACAGCGAAATGCAACAAATTTTAGAGCAAATCGAAACTCTTAGGACACCATTAAAATTAAATGGGTTTATTAACGGAAGAAGTGTGTCTATCGTCAGAGATAATCCGGATGATAAGTTGCACTTTGGTAAAGAAATCAGCTTAAAAATTTATGACCGCCGTGAAATTGCAGCAGGTCAGAGCAGATACCAAATAGTTCAACAACCAAAATTCCCCACAAAATCAAAACTGTTGAACGACCGCCGAGGAGACTTAATGCTACTCATCAACGGTATGCCGGTTATACATATTGAATTGAAGAAAAGCGGTATTCCGGTAAGTCAGGCTTACAATCAAATTGAGAAGTATTCACACGAAGGAATATTCAGCGGTTTATTCTCTTTGGTGCAAATTTTTGTCGCTATGGAACCTAACGAGTCGGTTTACTTCGCCAATCCGGGTCCGGACGGTAAATTCAATCCCGATTACTATTTCCATTGGGCTGATTTCAATAATGAGCCTATAAACGAATGGGACAAAGTTGCTTCAACTTTACTTTCTATTCCTATGGCTCATCAGCTTATAGGCTTTTATACGGTTGCCGATGATTCCGACGGTGTATTGAAAGTAATGCGTAGTTATCAGTATTTTGCGGCAAGTGCCATTTCAGATAAGGTTGCCAAAGCCAAATGGGAAGGTAACAATCAACTCGGTGGCTATGTGTGGCACACCACCGGTTCAGGCAAAACTATGACCAGCTTTAAGTCTGCTCAGTTAATTGCAAGCTCTAAAGATGCGGATAAAGTTATTTTCCTTATGGACCGAATTGAACTCGGCACACAATCACTTAAAGAGTATCGTGGCTTTGCCGATGAAAATGAGGCTGTTCAAGCGACCGAAAACACAAAAGTTTTAATAACAAAATTAAAAAGTTCAAACCCTGCTGATACATTGATTGTTACTTCTATTCAAAAGATGAGCAATATAAAAGACGAAGCAGGAGGATTGAATGCTCGTGATATTGAACTTATAGGCGATAAGCGTATCGTGTTTATTGTTGATGAAGCTCATCGCTCTACTTTTGGCGATATGCTGATTACTATCAAAAACACATTCCCTAAAGCAATGTTTTTCGGTTTTACCGGCACCCCAATTCAAGATGAAAATCAAAAAAAGAAGAACACAACCACTACGGTTTTCGGAAATGAATTACATAGATACAGTATTGCTGACGGTATTAGGGATAAGAACGTACTTGGGTTTGACCCATATAAAGTGCTTACATTTAAGGATAAGGATGTTCGCAAAGTAGTTGCCTTAGAAAAAGCAAAGGCTCAAACCGAAGAGGAAGCAATTTCTGACCCTGTTAAAAGCAAAGTATATTATAAATATATGGATGCAAGCAAAGTCGGTATGGTCGGACACTTTGATGAAAAAGGCGACTATATAAAAGGTATTGAGGATTATATACCAAGTGTTCAATATAAGACAGAAGAACATACTAAAACAGTAGTAAAAGATATATTAGAAAACTGGACAACACTCAGTCACAATAACAAGTTTCACGCTATTTTTGCTACAAGTAGTATTCCGGAAGCAATTGACTATTATAGATTGTTCAAAGAAATGAAGCCGGAGCTGAAAGTTACAGCCTTATTTGACCCAAGCATTGATAACAATGGAGGAGTTCAATTTAAGGAAGATGGACTTGTGGAAATAATAAGCGACTACAATGAAAAGTACAGCCAAGATTTTACTATTCCTACATTTGCTAAAATGAAAAAGGATATAGCAGCTCGTCTTGCACATAAAAGACCGTATGAGAGAATTGTAAACGAGCCTGCAAAACAAATTGATTTACTTATTGTTGTTGACCAAATGCTTACGGGTTTTGATTCTAAGTGGATTAACACTTTGTATTTGGATAAAGTCCTCCAATATGAAAATATTATTCAAGCATTTTCTCGTACAAATCGTTTGTTCGGACCGGATAAACCATTCGGTACTATTCGTTATTATCGAAAGCCGCACACTATGGAGCGAAACATCAACGCTGCTGTAAAACTATATTCAGGCGACAAACCTCTTGGCTTATTTGTTCAGCATCTTGTTGAAAACTTAAAGCAGATGAACGAACTCTTTGGCAATATTTTTGATTTATTCCACAACGCAGGAATTGAAAACTTTGAAAAACTGCCAACCGATACCACGATTTGTAGGAAATTTGCAAAAGATTTTAATGAGTTCAATGAATATTTAGAAGCTGTAAAAATACAAGGTTTCAAATGGGGCATTTCTTCTTATGTTGACGAAACAACCGGAGAAGTCGTTGATGTAACCATAGATGAAAACACATATTTGATATTGGCTCTTAGGTATAAGGAATTGTCCGGCGGTAGCGTAGGTACAGACGGTGGTGATGACGTTCCGTATGACCTTGTAGGCTACATTACCGAAATTGATACAGGCTTAATCGACTCGGATTATATGAACTCTCGTTTTGATAAGTATATTAAATTGATTAACGCCGATGGAACGACACAGGAAGCAATAGAGCAAGCGGAAACAGAGTTGCATAAAACATTTGCTACGCTTTCTCAAGAGGAGCAGAAATATGCTAATATTTTCCTGCACGATATTCAAAGAGGTGATGTCGTAGTAACTGAGGGCAAATCATTAAGAGACTATATCAATGAATATTTGTCAAAGGCTAAAAATGACCAAATCCATCAAATCGCAACTGCGTTAGGTCTAAATGAAGAAATACTCAGAAATATTATGAGTTTGAAACTTAACGAGAATAATCTCAATGAATTTGGTAGATATGACGAGTTGAAAAAAACTGTCGATAAAGCAGTAGCAAAGAATTATTTTGAAAAAATAGAGGGAACTAAAATAATACCACCCAAAGTCAATGTAAAAGTTGACAAGTTACTTCGTGATTTTATTATCAACGGCGGTTATGAAATCCAAATGCCAACAGATAATGAATAATTGAACTGTTTTTGGAGTCAAGGGCTTATCCCCTTGGCTCCTTTTTCATTCTTTCTTGGGAACAGCGTAAGTTGGGAGAAGTCGGAGAAACTTATACAGGATTGTCAGGAAAATCAAAAGACGACTTCGGACACGGCAGCGGAAAATTTATTACTTATATGAATGTTTTTTCTAATCCTGTAGCTTCATCAAATATGACAGAAGCAATTGAAATTGATGATAGTCAAAACAAGGTTCAATTTGGTGATGTACTTTTCACCACTTCTTCTGAAACACCTGACGAAGTGGGAATGTCATCTGTATGGCTTGAAAATGCCGAAAATACTTACTTAAACAGCTTTTGTTTTGGGTACAGACCTACGACTGAATATAATCCGTACTACCTCGCTTATATGTTGCGTTCTTCATCTATGCGAAAGAAGATAACATTTTTAGCACAAGGTATTTCAAGATATAACATTTCTAAAAATAAAATGATGGATATTGAAATGCCGATACCTTCAATAGATGAACAAAAGCAAATTGGCGAGTATTTCCGTAACCTCGACAACCTTATCACCCTTCATCAGCGTAAGGCCTTATAATAATTGGAGGAAATTATGCTGAATAACATAAACAAAACAGATTTATTCTATGATTACTATGCTCAATGGATAACAGTGTACAAGGAAGGGGCGATAAGAAAAGTCACGATGGACAAATATCTGCTTACGCTTTCGTGGATAAAACGATTAGCGCCGGAATTGAAAGTATGTGAGCTTTCAAGAATAACATATCAAAAGTTGCTTAACGATTATGCGAAGCAACACGAGAGGCAGACAACGATGGATTTCCATCATCAACTAAAAGGGGCTGTATTGGACGCTGTTGATGAGGGTCTTATTGAACGAGACCCGACAAGAAAAGCTATCATTAAGGGGAAAAAGCCGAGACATAAGAAGATTAAGTATCTCAATCAATTTGAGCTGCACAAATTATTGTCAGTACTGGAGCTTAACCAAGAACTTAATTGGGATTGGTTTATTTTATTAGTGGCGAAAACAGGAATGAGATTTTCGGAAGCATTAGCAATAACACCAAATGATTTCGATTTTTCGAAGCAGTCGTTATCAATTAACAAAACTTGGGATTATAAGGGCAACGGAGGTTTTATGCCAACTAAAAACCAATCTTCTGTTAGAAGAATACAGATAGATTGGCAACTGATAATTCAGTTTTCGACATTAGTTAAAGACCTGCCGCAAGATGAACCGATTTTTATTTCGGGAAAAGTATATAATTCTACCGTGAATGATATTCTTACGAGACATTGTAAGAAAGCCGGAATTCCAATAATATCAATTCACGGGCTCAGACATACACACGCTTCACTGCTTTTGTTTGCCGGAGTATCAATAGCAAGTGTTGCACAAAGATTAGGGCATTCAAGTATGACAACCACGCAGAAAACTTATCTTCATATCATTCAGGAACTTGAAAACAAGGATGTAGATTTGGTTATGCGTTCGTTATCAAGTTTGAATTGACGACAACCGCTTACGCTGATGAAGGGTGATAAGGTGGTCGAGCTGTGTCAAATACTCGCCAATTCGATACTGTTCTTGTAAGCAGGGCAGTCTAAACTCAATGCTCATTAGGGTTTCTGCATTCAACTTTGCTCGACCGCCACCTACCAAAAGTGATTCAATATCTGATTGACTTATGGCAAAGGCAAGAAAACTATTATCGGCAATTCCCGCCTTTCCTTGAAGGACGTGAGCGTGATTATTGACCCAAATACGCCCGTTTACGCATTTTACAGGGTAGTTTTTTAAGTCATTCGCTCCATCTTCAGCAACAAGGACAAATTCTCCATCGTGTGTAAATCCCTCCACATAATCCTGAATTCCGTTTGCACCATAATACGGCGTTGTTCCGTGAACTCGAAGATTTGCTGCAACAGGGATACGCAGATTATCAAAGCGGTCAGCAACATCTTGAACCTTACGCTGTTCCCAAGAAAGAGCGGAATTTAAGGACATAAAAATGACCGTCAGATCTCATTCGAGACTTGACGGTCTTATATTTTATGATTGTATTTAAGAAAGTCGTTTCGGTGGTCTTGCTTCCGAAGTTGGTAGCCTTGCGCTATGAGCGTATCTACTTTCAAAGCAATCAGGTTGATGTCAGAACTCATTGCTCGTGCAATTTGCTGAATGTCGTAGCCGTTTTCAATGTACTCCAAAATGGTGTCATCAGGCAGCGAAGCCTGAGAAGCAAAGATATTTGCTTCATACTCCATACGGTTTTCTCGCATATCGAATATATTAAATTCTTTGAAACCACCTGCCGCAACAGCTTCTTGTCTATGAAGAATATCGTGACCGATTTCGTGCCACAGTACTATCTGTTCCACGACAGGGTGCATACCGTTTTTGAGAAAGATGAAGCGGTTCTTTAATATGACCTTATATGCTCCACGCTGTTTGTCGAAGTTCCGATAGATGATATTTATGCCAAGCTCTTTTGCCACCCGGTAAGGGTTGCGAGTGCCACAACGGTCAATGAGCCTGTTTACGATTTTTACAATCTCAGCCGTAGTGTAATATCCCAATTCGGCTCACCTCCTTGTAGGATAATTGTACCTGATATTTACCCTATAATAAAGTATAAACTAAATACTGTCCCATAAAGCGGACTTAGTTTCACTTCGAGGATTGCTCGTCTTTGCGATATTTCTTCGGGGTGTATTTTTTATTGTTCTTTTTGGCAATAAGATATGCTTCCTGAATAGCGTCAACCATCTCACGCATATCTTCGTCTGCCAATTCGCCGCCGGCAAACAGACCGGTTACTTCTGCGAGTAATTCCTGAGCCTGCTTTGCCCCTCTGCGTCCATATTTATCTTCAACCTCAGCGATAAATGCGTCATCTTCCGAAAGCAGATAGTTTACATTTTCGCCGAGGGCTTCTGCCAATGCTTTATATCTTTCCATTCCTCTCGGACGAGATTTATCTTTTTCATAAGAACAGATTACACGAACGGTAACGCCTATTTTATTAGCCAACTCTTCCTGAGTAAGACCGAGTTTAGTTCTTCCGGCTTTGACTTTTTCACCGAATGTCATCTTTGCGTTCACTCCTTAATTAAAAATTTGTAGTTTAACTTCTTGTTACCTCTTGACATCTGTACTTGAACTGCGTATAATAAGAAACAGGAAGTTGAACTACATATAGTTTACATTAAACTTCCTAAAAAGTCAAGGGGGTTCTGAAATAATGCGAAACATACTTGTTCGTGTACACTAGATTGTGTACACGAACACTGACGGGTTGTCAATCATCG
>ERZ824600.1724-NODE-1724-length-25613-cov-3.694342_pt1 | contig 25613 bp, 16 predicted proteins | sample MGYA00519933_ERZ824600 | MGnify/ENA primary metagenome ERZ824600 (study PRJEB31778, sample SAMEA3449178) | human gut metagenome | biome: human gut; feature: human-associated habitat; material: faeces | place: United Kingdom | collected 2010/2012 ... | reverse complement strand
TTTATTAAGTTTCCTACACTGTCATAAGTATATTTTGTTACAAGATTGTTTTTATCTGTTACCTTTGATAATCTTCCTAAAATATCATATTCATATTTTGTACTTGTATTTGGTGTTTTTATTAATGTAACATTTCCTAACTTATCATATGAATATTCTATAACTTCACCATTTGCATTAGTTTGCTTTGTTAAGTTTCCTACTGAATCATATACAAAGCTCATTGTTCCACTACTGTCTTTTACACTAACTAAATATCCTTTTGAATCATATGAATATTCCGTTGTTTTTCCATCAGATAATATTTTCTTACTCATCTGATTATTAGAATTATACTCATACTTAGTAACTTTTCCATTAAAATCTGTTACTTCTATAAGATTTCCATTATTATCATACTTATAGCTTTCTTTCTGTCCTATGGAAGGGTTCTTAATACTACAATAAGAAAAAGGCTAAACATTTCATCTAAAAAAATGTCTAGCCTTCTATATTTTATTTGTAGGTTTTAAATAAAGTTTGATCAAAAAATTAGGCTTCAGGCCTGATTTTTCGTAATAATAAGAACAATATTTTTAAACAAAGATTGATTAAAATATTGTTCTTATTATTTTTATGTGTATTAATTTTTGTAACAAAGTTTAATTAAAAATGTTCATAATATTAAATCATAAAATGGAAGGTTATGATCATGGCATCTTTTTTTGATTATGATGAATTACAATATAAGTTTTGTAACAACATTGGACAACTAATAGGACTCACCTCCTTAACTGTATCATTTTTACTTTTAAACTTGTTATTGTAACTAAAATGATGTATACTTAGTTTAAGTTAATATACCCATTTATAATTAACAACTCCTATAATCTAGGGGTTGTTATTCCTGAAATAGAATAAATAGGAGGTTATATAATGAACATTGGTAGATTTAAATTAGTAAATTATAATGAAAAGTATGGTTCAATAATGCAATTTAATAAAAACAAAAATACATATATTCATGGTTGGTATCCGTTCGTTGAAGGATATTCTAAAGAATTTATACGTTCAATAGTAAGCGAATATCAAAATATTAATAACTGTCTACCTAAATTATGTGTTGAACCTTTTTGTGGTAGTGGAACAACCCCTTTAGAATTACAAAAACTAAATGTAAATTGCAAATCATTCGAGGTTAGTCCATTTATGTATAATTTATCAAAAGTAAAAATGACCACTTCTTATACTGTTAATAGCTTTAATAAATATTATAATAAAGTACAAAACTATCTAAATAACCCTATAGATGATGTATATTCTTTAGTTGCTCTTAATGCATCAAGAAGAATTGTCCAAAAAGAAGGATTAGATAAATGGAATTTTGATAAAGAAACAATGGATGGAATACTTGATATAAAATATATTATAAATACATTTAAAAATAAAAAATATGAGCAATTATTTACAATTGCTCTCGCTTCTATTTTACTTGAAGTTAGTAATGTATATAGAAATGGAAAATGTTTGTCATATAAAAAGAACTGGAAAGATCAACATTTTTCTAGAGAAGATGTCCATTCTAAATTTTTCAAAAAACTTAATGATGTATTTTTACCTGATATAAAAACCCTTAACCAATATAAAAAAAATAGAAAATTACTAAGTAATGCAAAAGACTGCTATTTGGGGGATGTCAGAAAAAATCTTGATAAAAAAGTAGCTGACAATAGTGTTGATTTAGTTATAACATCTCCTCCATATTTAAATTCTAGAGACTATACAGACACTTATATGGTTGAATTAAGAGTTTTAGATTATATTAAAAATGATGCTCAAATAAGAAAGCTTCGAAAAAATACTATTCGTTCCCATGTTCAAGTAAAATGGCACAAGTGTAATTCTTTAAATATACAATCATTAAAAAAATCTATTGCTAAATTAAAACAAAATAAAGAAAAACTTTGGAACGACAGCTTGATTAATATGATTGAGGGATATTTTGAAGATATGAATACACTTTTTAGCATATTATATAATAAAATGAAATTCGGAGGATTAATATTCTTCAATGTAGCTAATTCATCTTATAATAATGTAGAAATACATACCGATGAAATTATTTCAGAAATAGCTGAAGCAAACGGATTTATAGTTAAAGAAATAAGAGAAGCAAGATTAATTAATCCAAGTAGTCAACAAAAAAATTCTATTAAACATTTGAGAGAAAGTGTTTTAGTTATAATGAAGTAGCTTGTCCTTAATTTAGGACTAACTACTTTTTTTTAACTTGTTGCTTATAAACATTACTTGCTTTTACCTTTTCCTTTTCTAATATATAATGCTGTGATGTTAAATCTAAATTAGGATATTTTTTAAATTCATATGGAAACTCTATCATATCTGTTTCATTCTCTCTGGCATCATATGATAATAAAATCCCTTGAAATATCTTAGTATCAGTAAACAATTGACTATATGTTTCTGAGTTATCAACATATTCTTTTAATTGATATGCACCATCTAAAAATCTAGATTTTCCATACCTGGATGTTATTCTTCCATCTGCATTCACAGATTCACCTAACCATTTTATTTCAATTACAAATAACTTTTTATCTTCAGTTATTATCCAAATATCATACCTATCATTATCAGCATTTCTCACTTCTTGTTGAACACTATCTGCACAATTATTTCTTAAATAACGAACTAGTCTATTTTGGAACCTTTCTTCAGGTGCCGAAAATAATAATTTAGGTTTACTTTTCAATATATCTCTTTTTTCTTTCTTTATTTGACTAGAATATGCGAAAAAATATTTATCAGGATCATATCTAACTTCCTCAATGTAAAAATTTTCAAGTATTTGTTTATACTCAAAAATACTTAAGAATTTATTTGAAGCAATATCTTTATATGAATTAATATGATTATCCGAATTTATCAATGTTCCATTTATAAAAACATCTATCCCCTTGAAACTAAGAAAAAAACATACTGTATTGTTCTCTTTTGATTTTACACTTGAATATGTAGCAGTTATATTCATTTTTAATAATGTACTATCTAGTATATATCCTTCTGAATCTATTTTTATATTTACAGACTTATATTCTCCATTTTGCTTTATATTAGATATTAATTCATTAAAATTATAATCATATATAAGTTCTTTATTATTACATTCTCCTTCTTCTTTTACTATAATGTTTATTTGTATATCTTGCTTTTTATATACGTCCCATGTTTTTCTAATAGATGTCGCAAGTTTAATTATATCAGCATTACTTAAATTTAATCTTTTAACAGTATCTCTAACTTTTTCTAAACATATCACTGGATTTTCATATAAAGCTGGCTCAATAAATTCTTCATAGTCATTAAATTTAAACATTCATTTGCGCCCCCTTATATTTTCTGTAAAGTACATCGAAAAATAATAATAAGTTATCTTCATCTGTAATTTCACTATTCTTCTTAATACTATTATTTTTAAGAAACTTAAAGAACTCTTTTGATAAATTATCTTCAGAATCATCTGTAACTATCTTACTTCTCTTATTTATTTTATTAAGTGAATTCACATTAGGATCTTCTTTTATTAGCTTAACTAAAAATTCTGAACCATATATACTTAAAACTTTTACCATTATTCTAAATAACTTATATTTTTCACTTTCTGAATTTACCTTAAATAAAATTTTTTCACATAAATCTATTCCTTTATTAGTAATACAATAATTTTCAAAAACTCTATTACTATCCACTTTTCTTTCTGTGACTTTAATAAATTCTTTAGCGCTTAATCGCTGAAGTGATTCTGCAATTTCACTATTATAAGGTCCAAACAAAGTATTTGAAAAATAATATTTCCAATCATAGTTAGGCGAAAAAATAGGTGATAAAGCTGCTGAAAAATATAATATTCTTTGATAATTAGTTTTACTTACATTTTCCCAATGATTTTTATTTAAATAATATGAAATCACCAAAATATCATTTGATACATAATAATTGCCACTCATTTTTATAATTTACCTCCACGTAATTCCTTTATCATTAAATCTAAAGTCACTCTTTCCTTTTTTTGCAAATCACTCATTTTAGCTTTTTCTAAAAGATTTAATATTTTTTTATCTGATTCTTCTTCAGAAAAATTATCAAACAACTTTTTTAAAAAGTAGGAACTATTTAAATTTGATGTAAAAATGATATTATTATTAGTTTTAGCAAATTTTAAAAACATCTCAGCTACTTGTGCTTCATATATCAAGTCTAAACTTCCTTCTGGAGTTTCTGTTATAAAAAATGTTGAAAAATTAGGCACATTATCTTGTATAAAATTAATAATAGCCATTCTAAAAGCCTGATCTAAAAAGAATCTCTGAGATTCTGAAACAGCATCTGGATTTTCTCTTAAAGAATTATCTACTAAAGGTAAATAATAATAATGAGGTATTTTCTTTATTGTCTTTCTTTGAACCGTTAATTTACAATCCCATCCTATGAAAGTCTTTGCATATTTATTAAAATACTCTGATAATCTATTATTTAAATTATTAATAGTCATTCTAAACTCATTAACATACTTTTCAAATTCATCCTCAGTTTTTGTCCTTAATTCATAGTAATACTTTTTTTTATTTTCTAATTTTTCTATTAAATCCTTCTTTGCATTTAATATTGTTGAATAAGTATCAGGAACTTGATCTGCATTTCTTTTAGCTAATTCATTTTGAACTAAAATCAAATTATTTTTCTTTTCAGCTAACTTTTTTAAGTAGCATTCATTCTCTTCTTTGTATTTATTTAACAATGCATAATTCTTATTAATTAATTTATTTATGTTTTCAAACTTGTTTATACTAATTTCCTTATCATTATTTAATTTATTTATAGAATCTATTAAACTTTCATCTACTGTGTCTTCAACTTTTAAATCAGAAGAACAGATAAGGCATTTATTATTTTTTATTCTATAATTACTCTTTTCTTTAAGTTCTTTTGATTTAGCACCACATATTAAACATTCACCATTTTTCGATAAAGCTTTTTCTATTGTATAATAGTAATCAGGGAATTTATCATAGTGTGCAGAATATAACTTTCCTTCATCTTTTTCTAATAATTCCTCAATACGTTCTATCTCTATTTTTATGCTTTCTTTATCTGATAACAAATATTCATTTTTACTTACCAATTCTGAGCTTAATTTGTTATTAATGTTTATACTTTCTTTTAATTCTTCTATTTCATTAGTAATATTTAATTTATTATCCAACAACTCCTCAAGGCTAATATCTACATCTTTCTCTTCAACATTCTTATCAATTAAATTTTCTTTTTCTTTTATAAGTTCATTATATGCTGCTCTTGCCATTCTCTGATTTTCACTTGCCTGCCTTCCTTTTGAATCATAAGTAGTAATCATATCTTGTAACTCAGAATATTTTGTATAAAAATCATTATCTAATAAGAGGATACGTAATATTTCTCCCTGCGTATCAACTTCCCAAGATACATTTTCACGTGATTCATCAAATAGCAGGAACTCTCTAATAATTAATTCAAAATCCTTAAAAAAAGGTATATTAGAATAACTACAGATTATTTTTTCATAATTTGTAAAAGAGCAATCTTCAATTCTATCTCCATTTACTTGCAAGTCAATTATTTTATTTTCAACTAAACTTCTTGTCACCCTTATTTCCGTTTTATTTAACTCAAATAGCAAAGTTGAAGACGCTTTAGAATTAAGCTCTGGATCAAAATTTCCATTTATTCTATTAGAAAAATAATCTTCATTTTTATATAATATTTTTTGATTATTTTTTCTTCCTTTCATCTCTTTTCTATATCCTACTAAACTATATATGATCATATTAATTAACGTTGTTTTTCCAACTCCATTAGCTCCAATTATAGCTGAAATCCCATCATCAAATTCAAACTCAAAGTTGGGTTCTTGTTCATAAAAAGAATAGATTGTAACTATTATTTTCTTTAATTTAGGCAAATATATAGCTTTCATTTCTTCATCCCCTCTATCTTTTATTAAACACAATCACACATTCCTACAAATATAATTATACTGTATATTTGATCTAATTTGAAGCTTTTACATTAAATGTTTAATTAATTATCTTATTATATATTCTACGAGCTAGATAAAAGTTATTTTTACTTATATGTTTATTTCTCTTTATCCTAATTTCTTTCTCTTTTAATTTTTCCATTTTTACTATATCCCAACTTCCTTTATTGACAAGTTCATTTAATACAATAGTATATATTTTTTTACATTCTATATATTTTTTTATAGATGATACTATCAAAGTAGAAATCGACTTGCTTTCTCTCTCAACCTCAATAATTAAATCTATTAGCCCTGTATCTTCCTCTATAATAGAGATTAAACATTTTCTCCTGGTAAAGCCATTATCAAGAAATGCCAATCTCTTTCCTAAGGGAAGGTACACTATTTTCATATTAATATTTCTTATTCCTTTCATATCTTTTAACAAATTAATAACTTCAATAAATTCTTTTAGCTCTTCACTGACATTCTTAAACTCTATACTTAAAGCTTCTATACCTTTGCTTTTATTAAATTCTCCTTCATCAGAAAAAGTTCTACTATCATCATCTTCCTTAATAAATTTCTTAGTATTCTCATCTTCCCTTTCATTCCTAATTGCATGTCCTGTTTTCTCTTTTTTAACCCTAGGAATATTCAAGTATTCTTGCACTACAAGTTCATCTTTAATACTTTCAGCTGCTTTTGTAGATCCATCAGCTTCATTATCAATAGTTCTTTTATTATCTAAATTATTACTTAAGCTTACATAAGACCATTTCTTTGCTTTATCACTTCTTTCATATCTCTCAAAACTAGGATGAAATACCCTTATCTCATTAAAATTAATTCTTTTTTCTTTAACTTTAATAATCTCCTGAACCAAGTAACCATATTTAGTTTTTCTAACTCTTGCCCTAAATTTAAAATTAGGAATATTAAAATCAAACATCATCTTATTTTTAATTGATGTATTATATCCTATACTACTAACCATATTTAATATATCTTTATTACCAATAATCCAAGCAAAATGGTTATAGTAAACATCCTTTAAATTTGTAGTTTTGTAATTACTATCAAAATATAAATTTAAAATTCTATTATTGATTTCATATGTAAAATAATCTTCAAAAGTATCACTATACAATATTGTATTTAACATAAATGTATTAGGAGCAAGTACTGATCTTACTATCTCCACTATAGGTATTGTATGAAGTTTATTATTCTTATAAAAATTAAATGTCCTGGACTTACTTTTATAATTACTGCCTTTTATTCTCCAGTCATTCTCATTATATTTAGGTACAACATTACTTAAGTCTATTTCTATAACTGCATCTTTATCTATTACTTCCCCTGAATTTAAATCTCCATCAGTATAGTATTTATCAATAGATAAGAAATGTATATTAGCCCAATCCTGAACTATTTTTTTGGTTACTTTTCCATCATTAAAATATGTATAAATCATCCATTTATTATTAAATTTAAAAGGCCCACCTATCCAAATAAGTTGAGCCTTCTTTCCCTTTTCAAAGGGCCAGTTTTTTATTTTAAGTTGCATTCTCCCCATTGTATCCCCTCAGCTCTTTTCATTTATATACTTAATTAACTTCTCCTTTAGTTTATTAAATTCATTAGTTCTTATAGCTGCTATTCTCTGTACTTGCCATAGCTTTAATTCTTTTTCATCTTCAACTAATTGATCTATAACATACTTGCATCTTCTTAGCTGAAACTCTTCTATACTTTCATACACATTCTCTAAAAATTCCTTAGTCTTAGGTAATTTATTAATTTTCTTTTGTATATTAGCTAATATTCCTAATGGTTTAGCTAATGATGAGTTTGTTATTCTAAGTGGCTTTTCCATAGCTTTTATTTCATTATATTTTTTAGTAAGCATATCTAAATACTCATTATCACGCTCATTCCAGTTAACTCTTTTGTTAGTTGTATTAGCTTTAATTTTCTTAGGTAGATTACTAAAAAGCCACTGTTTATCATATCTATAAAGATAAATATATTCTTTCTTAAGCATTTCTCTTAATTCAGTTCTTTTCATATTATTATTTTCTTTAATAGCAATTAAAATATTATTTTTATACTGCGCTAACTTGCCACTATTGCAATTTTCAATATTATAGTCCGTCTTAACTTTTTCAAGTTTTCTAATTCTAATACTAAAAAACTCTTTTATATCATCACATAGAAATTCAATAAGCAATAAATGTCTTAATGGATGTGTTGCTCTCTTAGTATTTCTTGTAACAACCTTTAACCAGTTATATTCATTATCAAAATCTATACTGGAATTAAGTTCTTTTAAAAATTCTTCTCCATAAAAATCAATAAAAGTTTCATATAATTTTCTTTGTTTTATAGTTCCTGTAGCCCTTGCAAAATCTTTAGTGTATAAAATGTACTTATATATTTTTGTTAGACTCTCTTTATTGAATTTATCTAAATTATTACTTAATAAATAATAAGCATCTTTTGCCAATCTTAAATGTTTTTCATAGTTTTTTATTTCAACCTCATCTGATTCAAAACATAATAAGTTATTTTCAAATTTTATATATTTTATCCTGCTTGAATCCAGCTTATTTATAGGATATTCCTTCAATCTACCTCCATGGTGTGGGCATATTATTATTCCCTGCAATTGATGTTCTCTATGAATATAAGCTTCACCATAAAGCTTAACTTCTTCTTTAGCACAAATAGGACAATAATAAATACTGTCACTTTTACATATAGAACCTGCTACTATTCCAAGTTCAGTATAAATAGAACTACTTCCTTTAAATTTCATATAATTCAATATTTCAGTTCTCTTTTCCTTATCTATAAATGGTACATAGTAAGGAAAAATAGTATTTTCATTAATTATTTTTTCTGCTACATATCTTCCCCCAAGCTCCTTTGCAAGATAATCTAATCTGCCACCCAGCTCAAATATTGATACCATTGAACGCTTTCCAAAACATTCTTCTATGGTATCTTTAAAATCCTTATTTCCTGAGTAAAAATGATATCTTGCTATAGCTGAATATATAAGTTCATCTTTATAGGGATCAGTAAAAAAATCTATCAAAACATTATCTCCTTTTATTTAAATTACTATCCCATCCCCTATTTTTTATTTCAAGTTCTCAACATTTTAAGCTATAGATATAAAATGTAGTTAACTTATTATATTTTTTACATTTAATAGTTGTGTGAATAAAAGTCTAAAATTGGTACTTTTTTATAAATCAAATAATTTCCTATTCCACTTTCTATATCTGATCTATTTAAATCACCTGGAATTTTCTTAAGTGGAAAGATTAACACCAAACTGTTATCCCATTCAAATTCATAACTACAATGTTCCTTAGGTGGATTACTCTTTAAGTATTTATTAATAAGGCCCGCTGTAGTATTATCTTCAGCCCACGTACTAAATGATATATCACAACCAGTTCCAATTACACTTATATACCCACCCTTAGTTAATTTCATCCAAACTATATCTCTTTTGTCATCTAATTTATTATGCTTTGCTATTTCAGCATATTTTATTTTCCGAGATCCATTTTCCAATAACACTTCAGGATTAAAGCTCATCTCCTGAGTAGTTTTCATATTTATCTTTTTCAAAAATTCATTAACGTATTTAATAATATCTTTTCGTGCTAATGTCGCCATTCTAGCTTGTTCTTCTGCTTTCTTAAATCTAAAATTAGAAACAGAAATAGAACGATTTTTGATAGAAGGCATAATCCATTTTAAATATTCTTCATCATTCATAATAAATATTCTCCTTCACAAATTTATATTTATCAACCTATTATTTCCTTATTAACTAAATATAAAATAATATTTCCTTTCCTCAATTCACATTTAAAAATTCAGCTACAGGATTCTTAATATATCCTTCTTTTTTCAACAGTTCATATGGATGAATGTTTCTTCTTCTGGATAACTCATAACTTTCTATTAATCTGCCATTTATTTTCACCTTAGGTTTCTCTTCTTTCTTAAATTTTATCTTTTCATTTAATGCCATTGCTTCTTTCAAGGCTTTCATTTTTAAATTGCTATAATCCTCGCTTACACTTGAAGCATTAACAATCTTCTCACATACTTTTCTTATGTTGCTAAGCTCTAAATACTGAAATATATCCATTTCAGTTAATTCAACAATTAAACTTTCTATAGTACTTTTACGCTGTAATTCTATATCTTTTCTTCTTTCTTTAAAAGACTCCTTAATTATTCCTGTGAGCTCAATATTCCTTGCATAAACATTAGCCACTTCCTCATAATCTATTGATATATCTTCATATTTAATAATTTCAGCTAAATTATTATTTCTTAAAGCTTTAATCATAGGTTGTATCATATGTAAATCTTTTTTAGCTGTTTCTCTTATAATAGATACTGTTAATTCTTCTTTTCCATCCTGCAAAGCTCTTTCCTGTGCTAATAAGAATAAATTAACTGCAACTGCTGTGATTCCCTGGCATTCATCATAAAAAGCATCTTTCATCTTATCAGTTAATTCAGATACATTTTTAAGTCCTTGAAATTCCCATATTGAGCGTAAAAAGAAATCCCATTCCTCACTATCTCTCTGCATTCTATCCCATATAATAGAACCATCACTGCCTGCTCTTCTTGCCTGTCTAAAGTTACCATTAAATACCTTCTGCGCTTTACTTGTTCCAATTAATACTGTTGGAATACCTACTGTATTAGTTAATGTCACAAAGAAATTAAGCATTTCTTCTTTATCATTTTTAGTATTTAAAAGATGCTGTATTTCATCTATTACTAAAACACCTATACCATATCTCCAAGCTAGTTTTGTCATATTAATCATCATTGTTGATGTTATACGATTTGCATAACCGAACTTTTCTAGATACCTGGTACCCAAAATATCATCAATAGCTTTAAAAAAGTTTTTACACAAAGTTGACAAGCTTCCATCATAAGGGCAGTCGATTTTAAGCCATACAATCTGTGTTCTAGTAAAACTTTCTCCTTTATATTCAAAATGTTTTATAACCTGTGGATACATAAGAAGCAGTCTTTCAATAGCTGTGGTTTTTCCTATTCCTGAAATTCCAATAATAGATATACTGTCAGCAGTAGTTCTTATATTTTCAAGTTCATTCTGCAATTCATTTTCCTTTATTGATGTATCATCTAATCTATTTAATACTCTTAATTTACCTAAAAAGCTTTTATCTAAGGGATTTCTTCCTAAATATCCTCGTCTAATAAGAGTTGATAACTTTCTTTCTAATTCAATATGTATAGGCAATGGTTGAAGAAAATTCTTAGTTCTTTTTATAATATGATATCTTAAATTCTCTGTTTTATTTCTATCTACATCAGTAATTACAGGTAAAACAGTAAATCTATCAATAACATCTTCTGCTGTAAAAATAGGTGGTAAAGCTTCAATAAAAGGATTATATGAATATTCTTCAAGTTCCTGATTCTTATAAACAGCTTCTTCAAATTCTCCTTTTAATATTGTTGTTCTTTCTCTATTTATCACTCTTTTCACCTCGCTTCTTCTTAATCAAATCCATTAACTTGTTATGACCTGTTTCTTCAGTATCTCTTTTAACCGTAGGTAACTCAATTACTTCTGCAACTCTATCTGCTTTTTCAACATCTTTTTCTAAACTAAATCCTTCATCCTGCCTATTCAGTTCTTTCTCAACAGCCCTGTTTTTCTTAATTCCCTTAAGTTTTTGATTTGGTGATTTATTATAATCAATGTCTTTTGCTTTTTCCTTTTTTGCCTGCTTAACTATCTTATCTATCTCTTTTTCTAAATCAATATTATTCTGATTCTGCTCTCTTAAAGCTTTATCTTTTAATTCTGAATCCAATTCCTCATTGAATATTATTTCTTCAAGAAGACAATCTTTATATTGAAGACTTGTATCTATTAAATAACATTCATCATAATCCAATCCATTATTGTATGGAATGTAAATTTTGCTCATATTTCTTGGATCATAAACCACCTCAATGTTTCTTACTTTTAAATTTACAAACCATTGCTCTTTAACTGCTTTATCAGAACTATAATATAATCCTTTAAATCTTATACCAGCTCTTGAAATACTTGCTTTTCCTTTAGGAAGAATATTAAGTCTTAGAACTTCTCTATCCACTGTTTTTAATCTTCCTTTTCTATTTTTAATTCCCCAGTTCCATAAATTTATTGGCGCAGCTGTTATCTCATCAGCTATCATTTCCTTATCCATAGGGTATTTATCTATTATTTTGCTATTATGATGAAGTACTATATTTATATAAATTTTAGTAAACTCCTCTAATGTCAAAGTAGCATCAAGCCTATAATCTCTATCTCCACGTTTTCTGAATTCTTTTTGAATTGCACCTGGTGTTTTATGTTTTATCTTTTCATTAGTAGTTCTAAAACTTCTCTCTACAATTCCCTTTAAATCTCCTCTATAAGGTGATGTATTTTCTATTTTTATATTTAAATTATTAATTAAGTTTTCAACATTGTAGCCTTCAAATTCTCCTCTATCTGCAATAATAATTTCAGGAAGATGTCTGCAGGACCATTGTTCTTCACTTATTTCAATTCCATACTCTCTGCAATACTCAACCTTATTAGCAATCATATTATCTAAAGCCATCATAGCTCCAATCCAAGATGGACCTTCAAGTCCAACATATATCCCTGTAATCATTCTCGAAAATACATCTATAATTGCATATACTACTGGTCTTCCTATAACTCTATTTCTATTCAATGAACTTACTAAATAAATGTCTGCTATAGTCGCATCTACTTGAAATCTTGTACCTGGTCCATCAGTTTCCTGCGTAGAATTACTTAAAAGTTGTCTATGCTTTAAGTTAAATTCTTTTTCGCTTTCTCTAAAAACAATATCCTTTTGTACATCTTTTGTTTTTCTAAACCAATAGTAGAACTGCTGATAACTTGGTATTAACGATTCATCCCAAACTTTATATTTAACATCATTATTCTCAACATATCTATCTGAATAAAAATCTTTAAGCATTAATGTATAAGTTTCTGTTAAACTAGGTTTTTTCTTATTTCTATAATACTTATTAATTGATAATTCAAAATGTTTTTTCACATCTGAAGTTATATTTATTCCTTCAATGCTCTCACCATAATAATCAGCTTTTTTAGGTCTTCCTACCTTCTTTCCTAATAGATTTCTTTCTTTTCCTCTAGCACCTGAATTAATATAATCAGGAAGAAGTGCATTTTTATTCATTCCTCTCTGCCAAAACCTACTGAATAACTTTTTTACTGTAGATAAACTTACCCCTGATTCATCACTTATTCTTTTAAATACCTTACTTCTATAGGATTTTTGTAATAATTTATTTTTATTATCTTCCCAATACTTTTCTACAAGCTGCCAATCTAAATCTCTTTTCTTTATCTGAACTTCTGTAAGTTCTTTATCTTCAAGTATTTTTGAAAATGGATCTTTTATTAATACCAATTTTTCAGCATCTATTTCTTCTTCTAACTGCTGTAATTTTTCTACTTTAGGCATTGATGAAGCAGACTCTATATTTACTACATAAGCATTTTCTTCATCTGTTTCTATGATCCTTATCCTCTCTCCATTATCAATATCAACATATTTAAAAACAGAATTAACTAAAATCATATAGCTTCCACCTTCTTTATATCATCTTTGCTTACTGATAAAATAGGAATATTTTTGTTTACATCAATTTTCTTTGATATATCTATTTCTATAATTTTATTTATAACTAAATATTTAAAAATGCTTAATCCACATCCACTTTCAAGACTCATATCATTATCAAATTCCAAACATATGGATCTCATGCTCCGTTTATAATCTACTATTCTTCGTATAAATTCATAAACTAAATCCTGAATCTCTAAAGAGTCTAGCTCAGTAAATCCATCTACATTTTTTATGTCACAATAACCTTGAATAAAGCTTATATTATGAGCAATTGTTTTATCTATTTCTTCTTCTGTAACTATAGCCCAATCAATGTTTCTCTTCTTCCAAAATACACGCTCAATTTCAAACTTTTCGAGTATCCTTTTATCAAGTAAATCATCTTTAGATTTTATAGTTCTCGCTACTTCTTTAATTCCATCTTCTATGGATACTGTTATTAAAAAGTCCGTAGTCATAACAATATCTTCACCTGTTTCAGGATCTTTAGGATGTCTTAATCCAAGTTCATCTGCAATAGAAATAGTATCTTCCTGAGGAAGCAGAGGAAATTGTTCTCTTATGTCTTTAACATTATCTGAATACTCTAATATGTAAAAATAATTTCTTTCCATATCTGATAAAAGCTCATGCTGCCTATTAGTTTTTATTCCTTTTACTCTCGTAACTCTGCCAAGTGAAGGTACATCCTGTATCTTAATCCATGGCTTATATTCACTTCCTATACCAGAACCATAACCTTCTTTAATCATTTTTTCAATATTTTGCTTCCGTTTTCTTTTTGACATTTTTTTACTCCTTTAAAAAATAAAGCTAGACATTTTTTAATTTACTTAAAATGTCTAGCCTTATCTGACTAATTATTTACCTACTAGATAGTACTATAACATTCTAGTTATAGTATCTACACTTATAACAATTTTAATACGACTTTATTTAAAAAATTTAAACTTTATTTTAAAAGTCGAGACTTTGTTTAAAATGATTAGACTTTATTTAAAAATCACAAAAATCAAACTTTATTGTAAAATTTTTATTCTACTGTAACACTTTTAGCTAAATTTCTAGGTTTATCTATATCGCATCCCTTTTCTTTAGCTGTGTAGTATGCAAGTAGTTGTAATGCAACTGCTGCTGGAATTGTAGCTACTCTATTTGATACTCTTGGTATTGTTATAACTTTATCAAATACTGAAGAATCAAGTTGATCTCCTTCATATGCAAGTCCTATAACATATGCTCCTCTAGCTTTTACTTCAACAACATTGCTTACCATTTTTTCTCTTAATTTTTCTTGAGTAAGTAATGCTATAACCTTTGTTCCTGGTTCTATTAATGCTATTGTTCCATGTTTAAGTTCTCCACCTGCATATGCTTCTGAATGGATATATGATACTTCCTTTAGTTTTAATGAACCTTCTAATGCTAAAGCATAATCTATTCCTCTTCCTAAGAAGAATACATCTTTTTCATCCTTTAAAAGCTTAGCTACATTTTCAAATTCTTCTTTATTTTCTAATAACTCTTGTACTTTATCTGGAGTTTGTAGTAATCCTTCTTTTATTAAGTCTTCAATATTTTTATCTAATGTTCCTCTTAATTCTCCAAAGTATAATCCTAATGCATACATTATTACAACTTGAGTTGTATATGCTTTTGTTGAAGCAACTGCAATTTCTGGTCCTGCCATAGTATAAATTACATTATCAGCTTCTCTTGAAATTGTACTACCAACAACATTTGTTACAGCTAAAGTTCTTGCTCCAACTTTTTTAGCTGCTCTAAGTACAGCTAAAGTATCTGCTGTTTCTCCTGATTGGCTTACAGAAATTATTAATGATTTATCTGTTATTAATGGGTCTCTATATCTAAATTCTGAAGCTATATCTACTTCTACTGGAATTTTTGCATGTTTTTCTATAACTACTTTTCCCATTAATCCTGCATGATAAGCAGTTCCACAAGCAACTATATAAATTCTATCTATAGCTTCTAATTCTTCCTTTGTTAATTTAAAATCATCAAAAGTTATTCCATGGTCCATTGATATTCTAGATAACATAGTTTCTTTTATAGCCTTTGGTTGTTCATGGATTTCTTTTAACATAAATGAATCAAATCCACCTTTTTCAGCAGCATCTTGATTCCATGTTACTTTGTATATTTCTTTGTTAATTTTATTATTTTTATCATCAAAGATTTCTACTCCACTCTTTGTAATTACAACAAATTCTTTATCTTCTAAAAGATATATATTTCTTGTTTTATTTATAACTGCTGGAATATCTGATGCTATAAAATATTCTCCTTCTCCAACACCAACTATTAATGGGCTGTCCTTTCTTACTGCAACTAATTTATCAGGTTCGCTTCCGCATACAACTCCAAGTGCATAGCTTCCTTCTAATTTTTTAGTTGCTTTAACTACTGCCTTATATAAATCTCCCTCATAATAATAGTCTATTAAATTTGGAATAACTTCTGTATCTGTTTCTGAGAAGAATTTATATCCTTCACCTTTAAGCCATTCTCTTAGTTCTAGATAATTTTCTATTATTCCATTATGAACAACTGTAATATCTCCTTTAGAACTTTGATGTGGGTGAGAATTTACATCTGAAGGTTCTCCATGAGTTGCCCATCTTGTATGACCTATTCCTACAGTTCCATCTGCATCTATAACTGTTAAATCTTTTTCTAAGTTTGCAAGACGTCCTTTATGCTTAACAACAGTAACCTTTCCCTTGTTAACTACTGCTATTCCTGCAGAATCATATCCTCTGTACTCTAACTTTGATAAACCCTCTACTAAAAAATCCTTAGCATTACTATTTCCTACATAACCAACTATTCCACACATATTTTATTAACCTTCCTTTTATATAATTTTTCTTCACTCAAAATTTCTATTCTAGCCGAACTTAATGATAGTTCTTATTAAAAAAGGCATAATAGTCCTAGAATTACTTAAAAATTAATATGAAGGTTTACACCTAGCTGAATCTGTACTGAAAATCACTTCTCAGTTTTACCAGCTGTTTACGGTAGTGTTATACCGTGGGGCATCCGCCGAAAATTCGATACTCCCCATCCTCGTCAACTAAAAACATACTTTTAGTTCTGGCGCTTTTATTAACTACTTTTTATTATATTTTTATCTTCTAAATCACCTTCCTTGTTTTATACTTTATGCCTTATTTAATAATTCTATCACATTATTTTCAATTGTCTATAATATTTTTCTCGAAATTTGTTAAATTTTTGTCACTTTTATAGTTAATAAGCTTCTCTTTCTCACTCTTTTTCAATTGTTTTATTGCATACTCTCTTTTCATAGCATCTTTCTTATCCTCAAAAACCTCATAATAAACAAGCTCTAAAGGACCTCTTCCACGAGTATACTTTGCCCCCTTTCCTTCACAATGATTTCTAAACCTCTTCTCTAAATTATTAGTCCATCCTGTATAAAGACTTCCATATTTACACCTTATCATATACACATAATTCATTATTATTTATCCTTACTTTAAATATATCCTCATAATTATTTTTTATGCTATTTTTTCAACATACTTAAAACTATACTAACATAAAAATAACATGATAAAGCCAAATACAATAATAAAAATTATCATATTCAGCCTTATCACATTATTTTTTATACATTATCTTTAATTTTAAAAGTATTATCTTTGTTTATTAAACTAAATTCTAATTATACAGCCTTTTCAAATTGTGAATTATAAAGATTTGCATAGAATCCATTTTTCTTTAATAATTCTTCATGGTTTCCTTGTTCTACTATATCTCCATCTTTCATAACTAGTATTAAATCAGCATTTTTTATTGTTGATAATCTATGTGCTATAACAAAACTTGTTCTTCCTTCCATAAGATTATCCATAGCTTTTTGAATTAAAACTTCTGTTCTTGTATCAACTGAACTTGTTGCTTCATCTAGAATTAATATTTTAGGGTCTGCTAAAATTGCACGAGCAATTGTTAATAATTGTTTTTGTCCTTGGGAAACATTACTTGCTTCTTCATTTAATTCCATATCATATCCACCTGGAAGTGTTCTTATAAAGTGGTCAATATGAGCAGCCTTAGCAGCTTCTACTACTTGTTCATCAGTAGCATTAAGTTTACCATATCTTATATTTTCTTTTATACTTCCATTAAATAACCATGTATCTTGAAGAACCATTCCAAACATATCTCTTAATTCTGTTCTATTAAAGTCTTTTACATTATGACCATCTACTAAAATTGCTCCACTATTTACATCATAAAATCTCATAAGAAGTTTTATCATAGTAGTTTTACCTGCACCAGTTGGTCCAACTATAGCAACCTTTTGTCCTGGTTTAACTTTTGCTGTAAAGTCATTTATTATTATCTTATCTGGATTATATCCAAAGTGAACATCTTTAAATTCTACACTTCCTTCTAATCCATCTATATGAACTGGATTTTCAACAAATTGGTCTTCTTCCTCTTCTTCTAAAAATTCAAAAACTCTTTCAGAAGCTGCTGCTGTAGATTGAAGCATATTAGCTACTTGAGCTACTTGAGCAATTGGTTGAGTAAATGTCTTAACATATTGGATAAATGCTTGAATGTCTCCAACTCCTATTGTTTTCTTTATAGCTAAATATCCTCCTAATATTGATACTCCTACATATCCTAAGTTACCAACAAATTGCATAATAGGCATCATCATACCTGATAAAAATTGTGATTTCCAAGCAGATTCATATAAAACTCCATTAGCTTTATCAAATTCTTCTATAGCTTTTTCTTCACCATTAAATACTTTAACAACACTATGGCCACCATATAACTCTTCTACTTGACCATTTACATGTCCTAAATATTCTTGTTGAGATTTAAAGTATTTTTGTGACTTTTTAACAATAAGTGAAATAAGCATCATTGATATAGGTAATATTACTAATGCCACTAAAGTCATTTGCCAGCTTATTGAAAGCATCATTACAAGTGTACCTATTATTGTTGTAATAGATGTAATAAGTTGAGTTAAACTTTGGTTTAAACTTTGTCCTAATGTATCAATATCATTAGTAAATCTTGATAATACTTCACCATGTGTTTTTGTGTCAAAGTATTTCATAGGCATTCTATTTACCTTTTCACATAATTCTTTTCTTAAGTTATAACACATTTTTTGTGAAACATTACTCATTAAAAATCCTTGAAGGAATGAAAATACTGCACTTATAATATAAAGTCCTAAAAGGAATAAAAGTATTTTTGCTATTTTATCAAAATCTATCCCAGCACCATTACCTGATATTTTTCTAACTAATCCATTAAAAAGTTCATTTGTAGCTTTTGCTAAAATCTTTGGTCCTACAATTGAAAATATTGCACTTCCAATTGCAAAAATTATTACTCCAATTAAAGATATTTTAAAGGCACTTAATTCACCTAAAAGTTTTTTCATTGTTCCTTTAAAATCTTTTGCCTTTTCTACAGGAGCACCCATTCCTCTTCCGCCCATTGGGCCTCTTCTTTTATTTTGATTACTCATTTTCTAGCTCCTCCTTTGAAAGTTGTGATAGAGCTATTTGCTTATATACTTCGCAATCCTTTAAAAGCTCTTTATGTGTACCCTTACCAACAATCTTACCTTCATCAAGAACTATAATTTGTTCTGCATTTAATATTGTACTTATTCTTTGAGCAACTATTAAAACTGTACTATTTCCAGTTTCAAATTTTAATGCCTTACGTAAAGCTGCATCTGTTTTAAAATCAAGTGCTGAAAAACTATCATCAAAAATGTATATTTCAGGTTTTTTAGCTATTGCTCTTGCTATTGAAAGTCTTTGTTTTTGTCCACCTGATACATTTGACCCACCTTGAGCAATTTCAGTATTATATTTTTCAGGTTTTGTTTCTATAAACTCAGTTGCTTGTGCTATTTGTGCTGCTTTTTCTATTTCCTTTTCAGTTGCATTTTCTCTTCCATATCTTAAGTTTGAATCTATTGTTCCTGAGAATAAAACTCCCTTTTGAGGAACATATCCTATTCTTTCTCTTAATTCATGTTGTGAAACATTTTTAATATTTACACCATCAACTAATATCTCTCCTTCTGTTACATCAAAGAAACGAGGAATTAAATTAATTAATGTTGACTTACCACTACCAGTACTTCCTATAAATGCTGTAGTTTCACCTGGCTTTGCAGTAAATGAAATATTAGTTAATACATCTTCATCAGCATCTGGATATTTAAATGATACATTATTAAATTCTACAACACCCTTTTTATTGTTATCAAATTCTTCTACCTTTTCATTATCTTTAATGCTTATTTCAGTATTTAAAACTTCATCTACACGGACTGCTGATACAGCTGCTCTTGGAAGCATAATAGACATCATTGTTATCATTAAAAATGCCATTATTATTTGCATTGCATATTGTATAAATGCCATCATATCTCCTACTTGCATTGCACCTGAATCTATACCCTTTCCACCATTCCAAACTATAAGAAGGGTAACTCCATTCATTACAAACATCATAAGTGGCATCATTCCAGACATAACTCTATTTACAAAAAGATTAGTTTTAGTTAATTCATTATTAGCTTTATCAAATCTTTCTTCTTCATGTTTTTGTGTACTAAATGCACGTATTACTGGAAGTCCTGTTAATATTTCACGGGTTACTAGATTTACTTTATCTACAAGCTTTTGAAGCATTTTAAATCTAGGCATTACAGTAACAAATAAAACTCCTACTATTGCTAATATTACAACTACTGCTAATGCTATAATCCAAGTCATTGATGTATTAGTATTTAAAACTTTAATTACAGCTCCAATACCTAAAATTGGTGCATATAATATCATTCTTAACATCATTACAGTAACCATTTGAATTTGTTGTATATCATTTGTACTACGTGTAATTAAAGAGGCTGTAGAAAACTTATCCATTTCTGTATGTGAAAAACTCATTACTTTCTTAAAAACTTTACTTCTAAGATTCATTGAAGTTTTTGCTGCAACCTTTGATGCCATAAATCCTACTACAACAGATAATGCTGCAGATAAAAGGGCTACTCCAAGCATTTTAGCTCCAGATAAGAAAATATAATTTATTTGAGTTTTATCCATGTCAATTCCTATAGCTTCATATTCACCTTTAACATAAGATACAGCTGCTTGGCTTATAATACTATCTGGCATTTCACTAAATTGTTCATCAAATTCAGCTTTAACTTGTGTTAATTGTTCCTTTGGCATCATTGAAAATACTTGAAATATATCAATATCTTCATTTTGAGTCATTTCTTTTGGAAGATTAGACATCATTTGTTCTTTCATAGCTTTTGTTTCGCTACTATCAGTTTCTAATCCTGAAACAGTTAACATTGGCTTTCCTAATATATCATTAAGCTTTTCTATAGTATCATCATCTTTTGTATCAAGTTTATAAATATCTTCATCTAACTTAGAATATTTTTCTTTATCTTCTTCAGTTAAATCTTTCTTTTCTACTAACTTATAATTACTTAATACTTCATCTTTATCCTGAGAGGACATAAATAATAGTATTTTATCCATTTCGCTTTTTCTTATAACATCAGGGACTGCATTTTCTACTCCACCCTGTTGTATACCAACATTAACTATCTTAGAAGTGTAATCTGGCAAAGCTAAGTCACAAGTAGCTTGAACTACTAATAGTGCTATTATAACTAATATAGCTCCTGTTGACTTTTTTAAATATTTAATCAATTTAAACATTGCTATTATCTCCTTTTATTATTTTTATATTACTTACTGCCCTTAATATCATCATAAGCTTTATTAAGGTTATCTCTTACTTGAATTAAAAGTCTTCGTAGTAATACTTTTTCTTCTAATGTGAAATTATTAAAACTTTGTTTTTCTATATTTGCATGCATTTCTTTTAAAGCTTCACATATATTCTCCCCTTTTTTTGTTAAAAAAACTCTACTAATTCTTTGATCTTTCTCATCATTTTTTCTTTCTACAAAGCCTGTTTTTTCTAATCTTTTTATCATAACTGTAATAGTAGCTGGTTTTACCATTAAGCAATCTGATAACTCCCTTTGACTTCTTCCATTTTTTTTATCAAGTGCTAAAAGCATTTGGGGTTGACCAGGATATAATTCCATTTTTTCCAAACTACTTTGAGATATTAAAAAATATACACGTGCCATTTGTAAAAAAACTTTCTGAATTGATTCTTCTGATACCTTTTCCATTTGCATCCTCCATTAATTAGTTAGCCGACTAACTATTATATTATATCTTCTTCTATTATTTTTCAATAGTTATATATTATTTTTCTTAAATTTTCCCTGTTTTTTAACTGTATTTACCTAAAATTTTGTAAAAATCAAATAAAATATTGATATTTATTTTTTTGTAAAGGTTTAAAATATTTAGTCTGCTAATCTTTTATGCTTTTAATTTTTATTATAGTCATCTTTATAATTATTTGTGAACAAACAAAAAAAGTTTTGATGTTAAAGAATTTAAAACTCTTTAACATCAAAACTTCACAATTATTATTTTTCTAAATCTTCTTCTGTAATTATTTCACTAATTGGTGCTCCAGGTGCAACCATAGGAAATACCTTTTTGTCACAATTAATTCTATAGTCTATTAAAACTGGTTCTTTGCTTTCTAAAGCTTCTTTAAGAACTCCTTCTAATTGGTCTTTTTCAGTAACTCTAAATCCTTTTGCTCCAAAGGCTTCTGCAAGTTTAACAAAATCAGTTTTTCTATTTAATGTTGTTTGAGAATATCTTCCTTCATAGAAAAGTTGTTGCCATTGTCTAACCATTCCCAATACATTGTTATTCATTATAATCATAACTATTGGAAGGTGATTTGAAACAGCTGTTGCTATTTCATTACAGTTCATTCCAAAGCTACCATCACCAGCTATATTTATAACCTTACATTCTGGCTTTCCTACTTGTGCTCCTATACAAGCACCAAGTCCATATCCCATTGTTCCAAGTCCACCTGAAGATATAAATGTTCTTGGTCTTTTAAAGTTAAAATATTGAGCTGCCCACATTTGATGTTGTCCAACTTCAGTACTTATTATTAAATTTCCATTATCTAATTGATTTAACTTTTGGAATAAGAATTCTGGAGTTAAATTTGGAGAATCTTTTATAACATCTCCTTCTTTTTTAATTTTTCTTATATCTTCAATCCATTCTTCATTTCTCTTTTCATCAACAGCTTCTATTAATCTTTGTAATACAAGCTTTGCATCACCTATTAAGAATGCATCTACTTTAATATTTTTATTTATTTCAGCTGGGTCAACATCTATATGAATTACTTTTGCATTTTTTATATGTTCTTTTTTACCTAAAACTCTATCTGAAAATCTTGCACCAATTGCAATAAATAAATCACATTTAGTTGCTGCAATATTTGATGCTTTTGTTCCATGCATTCCAATCATTCCTGTATAAAGAGGATGATTGCTATCTATGTTTCCTTTTCCCATAAGAGTATTAGAAACAGGTGCTCCTATTTTTTCTGCAAATTTTACTAACTCCTCTGAAGCATCTGCTGCTATTATTCCTCCACCTGCATATATAAATGGACGTTTAGAATCTTTTATTAAATCTAAAACTTTATTTAAAGCTTCATCTTTTATATATCTTATTTTCTTTTCTATTGGAATTGGATCAAGCTTTTCATATTCTGCTTTATTTGCTGTTACATCTTTAGGTATATCAATTAAAACAGGGCCTGGTCTTCCAGATTGTGCTATATGAAAGGCTTCTCTAATAACTTTTTGAAGATCCTTAACATCTTTAACTATATAATTATGCTTTGTAATAGGCATAGTTATTCCTGTAATATCAACTTCTTGGAAACTATCTTTTCCTAATAAAGGTACAGCAACATTTCCTGTAATGGCAACCATTGGTATTGAATCCATATATGCTGTTGCAATTCCTGTTACTAAATTAGTTGCCCCTGGTCCTGATGTAGCTAAACATACTCCAACTTTTCCAGTAGCTCTTGCATATCCATCTGCTGCATGAGCTGCTGCTTGTTCATGACAAGTTAATACATGATGAATTTTATCTGAATATTTATATAGTTCATCATAAATATTTAATACTGCTCCACCTGGATACCCAAATATTGTATCTACCCCTTCATCAAGCAATGTGTTGATTAATATTTCTGATCCTGTTAACAACATTTAATAATCATCTCCCTAAAAATATGTTCTTACCTTCTTTTCTATGTCTTTTAATAATTTATATTCTATTGAGTCTACTAAAGCTATCCAACTTGCTTGAATAACGTCTCTAGATACTCCAACTGTGCTCCAATTTTCAACACCATCTGTAGATTCTATTAATACTCTAACCTTTGCTTTTGTGGCACTTTCAGAATCTAAAACTCTAACTTTATAATCTACAAGTCTTACATCTTTTAATTGAGGATAAAATACTTCTAAAGCTTTTCTTAAAGCTTTATCTAAAGCATTTACAGGTCCATCCCCTTCTGCTGCTGTAATTTGCTCTTTTCCATCAACAGTTATATTTATCATAACTGATGAAGTGTGGTCTCTTTCCTCAGAATATTGCTCTGCAAATACTTTAAAATGTTTTAAATCAAAGAATGGTCTATATTTACCTATAATTTTTCTTATTACAAGCTCTACAGTACCCTCTGCTCCTTCAAATTGATATCCTTCATATTCAAGTTCTTTTAATTTATCAGTAATTTTTTGAATTTCTTCACTGTCTTTTGATATGTTAGGAAATATTTTTTTCACTTGTGAGTATATTGTACTTTTTCCGCTTACTTCAGATATTAAAAACCTTCTCTTGTTTCCTACCTTTTCAGGAACTATATGCTCATAAGATTTTGGTTTTTTACAAACTGCATCTATATGCATACCTCCTTTATGAGCAAAAGCAGCACCTCCTACATAAGGAGTTGCATCTTTTAATACTATATTTGATATTTCTGCAATAAATCTAGCCACCATAGTAAGTTTAGTAAGATTTTCTTCTTCAATAACATTATATCCACTCTTTAACATTAATGTTGGAATTATTGCACTTAAATTTGCATTTCCACATCTTTCTCCAAGTCCTATAAAAGTACCTTGAACATGACTTGCCCCAGCTTGTACTGCAATAACAGAATTAGCTACTGCCATTCCTATATCATCATGGCAATGTATTCCTATGTTACATTTTACATTTTCACAAGCATCTTTTACAATGTCTTTAATTTCATTTGGAAGAGTTCCTCCATTAGTATCACATAAGACTATAGTAGATGCTCCAGCTTCTTCTGCAACTTTTATTGTTTCAATAGCATAATCTCTATTTTCTTTATAGCCATCAAAAAAATGTTCTGCATCAAATATTACTTCCTTTTCTTTATCATATAGATATTTTATTGTATCCTTAATCATATGTAAATTTTCTTCTAATGTTGTCTTTAATATGTCTGTTACTTGAAAATCCCATGACTTTCCAAAGATTACAGTTACCTTTGTATCTGCTGATAATAAATTTTTTAAGTTTTTATCTTCTTCTACTTTTATTTTAGGTCTTCTAGTAGAACCAAAAGCTGCTATTTTGGAATTTTTAAGTTCTACATTTTTTATTTGTTTAAAAAATTCCATATCCTTAGGATTAGAACCTGGATTTCCAGCTTCAATATATGTTATTCCCATATCATCTAGCACTTTAACTATTTTTATTTTATGACCTTTTTCCAAGTAAGCTTTT
>ERZ824600.1720-NODE-1720-length-25646-cov-4.360244_pt1 | contig 25646 bp, 31 predicted proteins | sample MGYA00519933_ERZ824600 | MGnify/ENA primary metagenome ERZ824600 (study PRJEB31778, sample SAMEA3449178) | human gut metagenome | biome: human gut; feature: human-associated habitat; material: faeces | place: United Kingdom | collected 2010/2012 ... | reverse complement strand
TATGTTCTTGAAGTTTGAAAGTGGCAAGTTCAGCATCTAAATTTCTGATAAGTTTATAGTTATTCGATGTACTTGTAGCGATGCTCCTTTCGCTACCTTGGGACATCCGTTGGAGAATCTTTTCTAGAACCGGCATCGGCATATCATGAAAAGAATAGGATTCGTCCATGTACTTCAAGACTTTATCTTTGTCAATTAATGAGCCGACATCAGTTGTCTCAGCAATGCACATTGCAACAAACTTTTCAAGGAGCTTTAAGTTATCAACAGAATTGGTGTCACACATAGCAGTAAGCATTGCACTACTAATTAAAGTTCTGCTAGTCTTCATTTCGAATCCCCCCTTGGGAATCATTGTATCACCTCCGGTTCTACTTAGTCAATTCTCTCTTATGTAGGTTAGATCTTATCATCAGTGGCATGCAAATGTGCAAACATTTTGGCGGATACAGTATTTTTTTACGCACAAAAAGAGCTGGAATTTTCACATTCAAGTATGCAGTTTATAAGAATTGAAAAAGCAGCGTCATACTGGTAAAATGCCAGAGTCCTACTTTCATTAGGCCGTCTGATTGTTGGCTTGGTCTTTCACGGTCCTAATGATCTCCGCATGATCTGCCCTTGCCCGTCTGATATTGACACAGCCGATGAATTTGTAGTAGATATCCACCTGCTGCGTTTTGACGCCACCTTCCCCGATTTCCTTTTCATGTACCACGATTTTTTCAATCAGCTCATTGAGAATATGGGGCGTTAGCTCCTGGACATTCGTGTACTTCCAAATCAGAGGCAGGAACTGCTGGATATTGTCGTAGATCTCATCGTTGCGCGCGATCTCTGCGGATAGCTTTTCCCGTTGGCCGCGCAGCTCGCTCTGCTCCCGTTCATATTTTGGTGCCATTGCCTGATAGCGTTCTTCGCTGATTTTCTCCAGCGCCACATCCTCATAGAGCTTATTCAGGATTTTTGTCAGCTCCTCGATGCGCTTGTCCGCCTTTTTGAGTTCCCGCTTACAGCGATCGATCTCGGCCTTCTGCTTTTCAGTCTTCACATCTACCAACATCTGCATATATTCGCTGGCTGCTGTTTTTGCTTCGTAGGCATTCCGGCGAATATCTTCCAATACCAATTGGTTTAAGGTTACCCAGCCAATCGCGTGCGAGGTGCATCTCTCCTTGCCATAGTTCTTGTATACCCAACAGGTGAAGCCATTGTATCGTCCCTTTTTCTTATCGTAGCTGACATTTAGGGACGAGCCGCAGTCTGCGCACTTTACCAGTCCTGCAAAGGGCTGAACTGTTCCGGTGCTGTTTTCTCGGCGCCGCGCCTTCATCATTTGATGGACAGTGTCCCATAGTTCCCGCGTGATGATCGCCTCATGCGTATTCTCCTTCACGATCCATTCCGATTTATCCGCTTCAATACGCTGTTTATCAAAGAATCCTTTTGTTTTTGTGCGTCCGAACACCACATTCCCAAGGTAGACTGGATTGTTCAAAATCACACGCACCGAGGTGGCGTGCCAGTCGAAGGGCTTACGCCAGTAATCGCTGTTCTTGTAGTAATCCGGATTGTTCTGATTGAAATACGCCTGCGGGTTGAGGACTTTTCTCTCCCGTAGGATCTTTGTCATTCGGACATACCCTATGCCATCTGCGAACATCTGAAAAATATCTTTGACCACATCCGCCGCATCGGGATCAACAATCAGATGGTGGCGGTCCTTCGGATCTTTCTGATAGCCGAACGGTGCATGGCTTCCCATGTACATTCCGCTGCTCGCTCTTGCCCGATGAGCTGCCTTTGTCTTTGTCGACGCCTGCCGCGCATAGAGCGAATTGATGACATTGGTCATGGGGAGCATCAGGTTGTCCAGTCCGTTTTTAGAATCAACGCCTTCCGCTACAGCAATAAATCGAACACCCTTCTGTTCGAAGTAGTGTTCGATGTACAATCCCATTTGTGCATACTCTCGGCCAAAGCGCGAGAGGTCTTTTACAATGACCGTGTTGATCCTGCCGCTCCCAATATCATTGATCATGCGCTTGAACTCCGGTCGTTCAAAGTTTGTTCCACTCCATCCGTCATCACAATAATATCAATATATGCTCTGGTTCTATCTGTAAAGCGCATTTGCCCAACAGTCAAATCTCTCCCATTCCATATATCAGCACGCCCATATAAGGCATCATAAATCACTCTCAGCCGCTCCGCCACCGGTATTGTTTCTCCATTTTCGGCGCGAATTTCCTTCGTTTCAGGCCTGAACTCCTCCCCTCTTCTCAGGAATGGCGGGCATCCCATTACAACTATATTGGCAAGTATACTAAGCATCGGTCCCGGATTATTACCTGCCAAAAACTCATGGTATAATTTCAAGTCATACATTTGTAGCCCGATAAGAAACGGGACAAGGTAGTTTGCAGCAAAAATTGCTGCCATGTTTTCCTCCCTGATGTTATCGTACCTATCAAACTGTGTCGCAACAATCTTTATCAAACGAGCATACCGTTCTGCTTGTCTCAAAGAAAAATCAAACTGCCTTACAACTTCGTGACACACCATCGTTGATACTGTATCGGTTCCAATATGCAAACGATCTCGGAGAAAGCTGTCACTATTAGTGCGTGGAATTGAAATCTGCAAATCGAAAAACTTGTCTATGTATTTTGTCGCATCGAAGCCATTCCCATAATAGCTTCTCACCGTCCACTGTAACTGGGTTAAATTAACAGAAAACACAAATGTGATACGCTCATCGTCGAAGTAGTGTTTAATCCGTTCGAGGAAGCGGATTGCATAATCGGGTTTGCACCGGTCAAGCTCATCGATGAAAAACACAAGACGATTTCCGTGCTCTTCAATTAGTAAGTTAATAAACTCTCGGATTTTTTCTTTTAAATCCTCATTTTTCTTTATAGCCGATAGTTTATCTTCGCTACGAAGCCCCTTCAATCCATTCATGAGCGCAGTCAGATTTTTCCCTGTGACGGCATCAAAGACCGCTGTCGCCGCATTGAGTATTCTGATGCCACTATTGCTACTCAGGTCTAAGCCCTGACCGTTCTGAAGCGTTGCATATGATAAAAGCGGCGGCTTTCGCGCAAAGTCAAATTGTTCAATGTCTCAAAGAGCCACGCCACCGGTTTCTTGTGAGCGCATACCCGTTCCGACTTGCAGCACGCTGTCAGAAAGGTCTCCTGTACCAAGTCCTCCGCAAGATGCCAGTCCCCTACGCGACGATAGTCCCGAATGTCACCATGCACGATGTGTGCCTGCGGGTAGAGCTTTCGGGCAACGGCGCAGGCATTGGGATCGACCTCACAGCCGTAGGCGTTGCGTTCATTTGGCAGGAAATTGAAGAAATTCCCCATGCCGCAGGTGAGATCTGCTACCAAATCTGTGTCGGAGAGTCGCAGCGCCGAAACGATCATTTCGCAGAGGGGCGGCGGTGTGAAAAACTGGCCGTTTTCCAGCTCCTTTTTCGCCGCGCTGAATGCGTTGTAGTTTTCATAGTCGCTGCGCCGCAGCCCATGCAGGCCGCCATCGCCGGTATAGCGATTGAAAATGTCCTCGTCGGTCACACCGGCCTGCTCACAGGCTTCGCTTTGCAGCAGGCGGAGAATCTGCTCATTCAGCTCTCTGCGCTCCTGCTCCGTCCGTCTTTTCGGGTAATATTCGTATTTCATGTTCAAATCACATCCTTATGTGCAAGTAGGGAGAGGACGCCGAAAAACGGCATCCTCCCCTTGAAATGTATAGAAAGCAGGTCAATACAGCGTATGAAACGCCGCAATGATCCGCAGCCGCACCTCCGGGGTGCGGTCTGCACTGGTGACATAGCGCCAGCCTTCCTCTGAGATGTAAGCGTCGATCTCCTCGACGCGGCCGCTGTCCAGACGGAGCCGCATATAGATATGGGGCCCATTCGTCTGTTCAGTCAGTTTGACTGCCATCGCTGAAATGCTCCTCCTCTGTCAGTAATGTAAGCTGTTCATTCGTTGGTGGAGCCGGAGAGCGCCGCTTGTTCAGCCGCCGCTCCTTCTGCTCCCTGCGCCGCTGCCGGGATTCCCGTTTTTTGGCGGCCTGCTCCTTTTTGAGATCGACTGCATGGACGACCTCCAAGCCGTCCGCCACATCCCGAAGGTCTTGCAGCAGATCTCTCTGTTCACTTTTGGCAATGCGGATATTCTCCACATCATAGTGAAATTCAAAGTAATCATACTCCCCGTACCGGCGGTGCATTTTGCTGAAAAATGTCTGCCGCCGATCCTCTGGTGTCAGGTGCGGGGAGTCGATCACAGAGCTGCTCCAAAGCGGGTTGAAGTGCGCCTTCTTCATTTCCAGCCAGATCTCCGCGTCCGTTCGGGCCACAGGATGGGGAAACACACGCTCGCCCTTTGTCACCTGTACTTTCTTTTCCTCCAGAAAGCCAATGCGGGTGATCCATGTGCGGCGCACATCATAAAAGATATTGGCACGGCTCAGGTCCCGCTCCTGCTTGCGAATGACGCAGACAGGATTCTGGCAGCGGCAGCGAATACACTGATCTACATCGTATTGGACTTCGACACGGCCGCCTTCATAGCCATTGCAGCCTACCACACAGGCACAGTAGACCCCGCCGGTAATCTCCATGTATTGCCGGTGCTGTCTCTCGCTTCTCTCTGTTTCCACCTTCTCGGCGCTTCGCTCGAAAGAATACCGTTTGCCGGTGGTGTGGCAGGGGCAGAGAGGGACAGGAAAGCCGCTGATGCTGTGTGGACAGTCCTTGCGTTCATAGGGACAGCGCAGCAGCGGGTTGTCATTTTCCGGGCAGTAATCGATGCCTTGGAACGAGGCGTCGCTGCAGGCAAGGCCCCGGCCGAGAGAGCTTTCCCCCGCGACCAGAAGACCGCACGGTGTTTCCCATATAAACTTCAATAGAGCCTCAAAGAGGTAGTCGAAATTCTGCCAATCGCTCCAGTACACGAAGGAGGGGTGATTCTCCCGCGTATAGCCTGCGGCGTAGAGATCCCGGGTCAGTTGATTTTGTTCCATGCTCATATCCCCGGACACGGAACCAGCCCAAAGTGGTTTTCCATCACATAGCGCAGATTTTCCACCGTGACCTGATACTCTTCCGAGATACAGCCCTCGCATACGATCTGCCGGTAACCCAGCGCACGGCTGCATCGCTTATCCCATGAGTTGACATCACCGCCGCAGACAGGGCAGGCGATGTCCGGATACCATGCCAGTTTCCCGGCATCTAAATAGGTGGGTTTCATATCATCCTCCTAAAATAAAAAGGACGCACAGACTTTTTTACAAGTCTGTACGTCCTTCGCAATATGTTGCCATGCGGCAGCGATTCTTTTTTCAGGTCAGGTGACCCAAATGTTTGAAAGGAATGGTTTCCTTCCAAACGAAGCTGAGTTCTCAAAGCAAGGAGTCCCGCACTATGGCGTGATCCATGTCGGATAGAACCTGTTCCGCCGTCAGATATTGCACACCGCGCTTCCGGTCATTCCGAGCCGCCAGCAATTTGGCGGAAAGGGCCTGTTCGGGAGGCAGAGAGCGTAGTTCCTGTGCGGGCAGGATCGCATTTTCTTCTTTCACCATGCTACCATATCCTCGATCCACTTTTTGAAGTGCGGACATTGCGCCATGATCGCACCGAGCCCCATCGCCTCAGAAAGCTGTGTCCCGTTCTTTACCTTCGCATAGCCGGGAATCAATGCCTCCAATCTCTTCGAAGGGGCAGTCTCCGGCGAATTATTGATATGCTCCGGCGTCTCAAAATCGTTTCGGATCCGCTGAATTTCACCAACAATCCCATCATTGGCAATCAAATGGAATGTATTCGGCTCAGAGAACAGGATGCCTTCAAATTCATGAAGCATGAAATGGAATCTGCAGTTGCGCTCACCGATATCTTCATTGATGATGGATTCAATTTTCCCAATTCGCTCAAAGATGTCTGGTGTGGCATCGGAGATACCGGGCGTGTCGCTGGGCATCGCATAATAGTCAAACATGGTCGTTACATACTCATGCGGATGACTCTTACAGAGGATCATGAGCTCGTTTTTGACTTTTGCATAACGGCTTACACCGCCACGATACTTTCTGTTGGCATCCCGTCTCGTCTCGCAAACGATGGGGCAGACATAAATGCCCATACCGAGAAAATAAGGGTACAGCACCGCATTGATGAACGACTCCTCTGTGGGACCTTCGCAATAAATGTAGATTGTTTTCATTTTGAGAGTCTACCTCCCAAAACATTTTTCTTCCAAAGGTCACCCAGCGTGTAGTCACCATCCAGCCACAGCTTGAGCTGCTCCGGATCTAACCGTCTGAACTCAGAACCGGTATCACTCCGGTCAACGACAATGACATCTTCCACATCGAACTCGTTCAGCAACTCTACAGATTGCGTGGATATAATGATCTGTTTTTCATTGGAAAGCTGCCGCACGATCTCAGAGAAAATCGTGATTGCATAGGGATGCAGGCCGAGCTCCGGCTCATCAACGATGATGGTAGCCGGCTGCAGCTCATGGGGCTGCAGCAAAAGTGTTGTCAGACAGATAAAGCGAAGAGTACCATCCGAAAGCTGAGAAGCATTGAAAATATCTTCGCAGCCGGCCTGGCGCCACCGTAGAACGATTTGCTCTTCATTACCCTCCTGGGGTTCCAAAACAAAGTCATCGAAATAAGGCGCGACCAGACGGATCGTTTCCACAATTTCATCGTAGTTCGGCTTGAAAAAGTTTTTTAACCGGTAAAGGAATGCGGCAAGGTTTGCCGCATCGTACAGCAGCATTTTATTATTGGAAATGTTATGCTCCTGCTTGACTCTGGCACCCTTACCCGTGTCATGGAAATGATACACCCGCCAATTCTGCTTGCGCAGGGTTGGGACAACGTAATCGTCAATTCCGTTATGGGCGCCGTTTTCCCACTGGGATTCACTATGCCCGCGTCCAATGTTGCTTTCATTGTCCCAACCACCATGATAACCGAAGTATTCCTTTTGGAAGATCAACCGGTTATCATCGGTAGGCACCAGAACGAAGCCATAAGAGTTCTGCCCAAAAAACACCTCAAAGTCAATCTCCTCGGTCACTTTCCGGCCATTATACAAAAGAGAACTCAAGCCGCTCTGTCCCACAGACACCTGAAGATTTTTAGACAGAATATTCTGGAGAAAGGAAAAGGCCGAAATAAAGTTGCTCTTTCCCGCTCCGTTAGAACCAATGAGCACATTGATTTTCCCGAAAGAAATATCACAGTTTTTGATGGATTTGAAGCCGCGAATCGTCATGCGGCTCAACTGGTCTCCCTGTAATGGCATACTAAACCTCCCAAAACAAGAAACAATTTGCTTAATTATATCAATTTCTCGTGTTCCTGTCTACCATGAAAGAGCCATATAAGGTATACGGTATTTTCTGCCTCACAGGCCGTATTTATCCCGCAGCATACGCAGCCCTTCCATGGCATCGGACACCATTCCCGTTTGAATGTCGGTTTCCGCTTCTGCAAGCTTTGTATAGACATCCTCCATAGTAGGCTTTCCTGCATGGGCTTCTGTCAGCTTGCTGAAGTCACGATCCGAGATAACATGTGGCATAGATATCGGCTCCTTTCACGAAGCTACTGTACCATAATTATCACGCATCCGCAAACCCTTTATTGGCGGTCAGGAGTAAAGAATTACGCCGAAGGCTCCAGCCGGCGGCGCATATCAAATTCCTGCCCATCCGCATAGCCCATGGCGGCATATTGGCGGTTCATGCTGCTTGTGGACGAGATCTTATAACTGCTCCGCTTCATTTTGGAAACGGCATCCTCGACCGCCTGCGGCACGACCATGACCAATCCCCATTCCTGATGTTCGGCCTCTTGCTTTTGGAAAGCGGCAGACAGCCCGCGGCAGAAGCCCCATCCGTAGGAATTGCACATCTCCCGAAGCGTCTTTGCAGGATATCCCTTTTGGGTACGGATTTGCCTGCATCGGCTTGCGATGCAATCATAGGCGTAGAGAAACGCCAGCTTGCAGAGCTTGAAGTCGTCCTCCATGCCGATAAACCCAATCTCCGAAACCTTGCTGCCGTGTACGGAACTCCGATAGGGCCTGCAGCAGTAATGTGCGGCAATGAGCGTGGAGAGGTAAACCGTCCACGGCGAAGAGAGCTTCGTGCAGGTGACGCCCACACACTCCTGAATCACCTTCTTGTTCTCCTGCGGCTCAATATCCTCCGGCATGAGCTTATGCTCCGCCATCAGACGCCGGGCCTGCAGCAGCGCGGCTTTGGCTTCCTCCTCGTAGGGGCTTTCCGCCAACGCAAGGAGCTTGGCGATCTTTTCCGTAATCTTTGACATAACAACCACCTCAATAAGAATCTGCGCCTGCCTGATGTTCCGCCCAGTCATAGAGCAGAAGATCGTGGCGCGATGAAAATGAAATGATGCCGGCAGGCCGGATACAGTAATTTGTAAACTGGAATCCGGTCGGCTTGTGCGTATAAAGAACAGCAATCAGTTCATAGGACCGCCCCATCCACTCGCTGGTGTCGATGACCTGCACGGTCTCCTTGCCGAAGTTGAGAGCATAGATCCAGTTATCCTGACAGGCACCATGGAGGGAATATTGCTCACCACCGGGCAAGGATAACAGTTTTTCTTTCATCTGCTCATAGCCTTTCAGATTTGGCAGCTTTTTAGAGCAGCGGATCGCTTCTCTCCGTTCAAACTCAAAAAACGGAACAAAGGGGATCTTTCCCTCAAAGTCACCGTTTCCGTCTCTTGCACAAAGCCTCCCTTGATAGACCACCTCAAAGATCGTTTGCGGGCTGATACGGCAGTCACTTTCAAAGATCGAGGGGCTAGCGGAATACCATGTGGCGACTTCGCCGGTGTAGTTTTCAAAAATGCGGTTATAATGCGGTAGGTGTTGCCTTTATAGGTGCCGGATAAAATATCATTCATATCGGTTCACTTCCTTATCATCATTCTGACCGGGTGAAGAAGGCTTGTTGGCTTTTGCCTGCGCCTGCTCAAAACCGCGCTTGACAGCAAGGACCATCGCCTCCTCTCCCACGTCTGCGTTGCGAGGCTTTTTCCCCCGCAGCTTTTGACACTTCCTCACGGCAGCATCGTAATCATAGCCGATGCCGCATTGAAACTTGTCCGCGATCTGGCGGAGCTTTTCTGCCTGATATTCATAGATTGCCCGGTGAAAGCCGCCGAGATCCCACTCGTCGCATACCAGCTCCAGCAGCTTTGCGTAGTCCCGCAGAGCGTTAACGATTTTTACGACATCGCCGTAACAGGTTTTCACCTCATGGGTGCCGCTGAGATCAAATACATGCAGCAGCACCTCTCTGGAAAGGCACCGCTCCAGATCAATGGATGCGGACAACTGCGGCTCATAGGTCGCAGATGGCAGCTCCAACGGCTGCTTGGCGGGCTCATTCATCTTCTGCGCACCGCTTTTCGGCGTTGCCGGATAATCTGCCGGCGAAACGGACACTCCAGGGGAATGGTATGGCGGACGCTCTGCCAGTTGTCCAACACCAGTTCATGGGAGATCTCGCAGATGCTGTCGCCCTCCCCAATATAGAGGCATTCTGAGCAGGTGTCCGGATTGCAGTATTTCATGTTGGGTAAACGCTCCTTTCAAATCATTATGCGGATTTTTGGCCGTACCGCATCAGCGGCACGCTTCTCCATTTTGCGCAAGCGGCCTGCACCGTTCCGGGAAGGCGCAGAATACGCCAGCGCGTCATATTCGGCTGCCCCCGGCGCACACGCTCAAGCGGAGCTTTCGTTTCACAGATCGCACAGCGCAGCCAAGTGTGATGTCGGTTGGCAGTCCGAAACTCTAACACATACATTTTTCGACCTCCTGTTCCTTGGATAAAGTGAAAAGGCACAGCACCACAACGGTACTGTGCCTTTCAACCAAAATGTTACGCCGCCTGCTCCACGACCGTCACCGGCACATCAGCCGCGACCGGCGAGGAGGGAGCCAGCAGGCAGTAATGGGAGTTCATCGTCTCAAAACGGATCTGCTGCGGCGTCACGCCATGAATGGCGATCACCGTAGAGGTGTGGAGATACCGCCCCTCTTCAAAGATGAGGGCGCGGCTGCCGACCTCCAGCGGATACATCAGGGTTCCGTGAACGATACGGATATTTTTCATGGGTCACAACTCCTTCTGTTTGGTTTCTTTCTGCGCAAAATAGGTGCGGTACAACGCTTTCAGCCGATGTCGCACCCGCTTGACGCTCATGCCTTCCCTCCGCGCGGTTTCTGCCAGACTGCAGCCGTGCAGACGGTGGCGGATCAAAAGAGCCTGCTCTTCATCCGCGAGGAGAAACAGATCGTGCAGCAGCAATCTTGCCTGAAGTGCATCAAAGGCGTCGTCAGGCGGCGGATGCGCAGCCTGATAGGAAAACTCATGGCTTTGCCGCCGCTGCTCCTGACGCCGGAAGGTATTCAGGCTGCTGTTCATGGAGCGCCACGCAATCGTGGAGAAACGGTATCTGTGCAGACTCTTTTCGGTAAAATAGCGTTGGACAGCGTGAAGATAGCCGATTGCCGCAATATCGTAATACTCCCGGATCTCCAGCTTCTTTTCCAGAAGAAATCCATAGATCAGGGCGTGGTACTGAGCGGCAAAGCGGTGCTGCGCTTCGGTCAGAGGGACGGGAACAGGGGCCTCCGGCGGAGGCCCTGTTTCCCGTTTTTCTTCCTCAATGCGAGGGATCGTATCAGGCGGGAAGTTCTTCCCGTTCTCCATCAATGACCGCCCCTAACGCAAAGTGCGCGCCGTTGTCAGGCAACTCCAGATGCGAGGCATCGCCGTCTCCGATGATGCTGGAGGCTGCGGCACCCGCCTGCGCTCTCTGCGCGTTGATGTCCTTGATCTGCGCCACGAAGCCATCCGCGTAGGCGCGGATATGCGCCAGGTCTTCCCCGGCGAAATCGGCGATCTTGGTAAAGGTGGCGACGCAGTATTCGTGGCTGCCGCTGACGGCCTTCTTCAGCCCGATCCGCACCACGCCGGTACAAACCTTGCGGCGGCGGGAGAGGAACGCTTCATTGACGAAGCGGGTATAGGGCGTCAGACTGGTAGGCGGCAGCGCGATCTGAATGGGCATATACTCGCCGCTGCGCAGCAGGTAGAGCATTCTCATGTTCTTGCACGCCTTCCCCTTGTTGTTCCCGTCGCTGCCGAACTGGTTGAGAACGCAGTCCGCACAGGTGCCGCCGGGCTCACCGTAGCCGACCTTCCCATCGAAGGACTGGCACAGGGGCGGCTGGTCATCATCGTACTCGCTGCCCTCCGGCCAGTAGGCGTTGGAGTTGTGGCTGTAGAGAATGACACCCTCCAGATAGGGCGCATAGTCCGGCACATCCGGGTTTCCGGACGGGATCTCAAACTGCAGGTGCCCGCCGCCGGGGATCTTGATGCGGGTGAAGCTCAGGCGCAGGCCCTCCATATCATCCGCCAGATCCTCACTGGTGAAGTCATCTCCGTCAAGAAGCTGCGGAATCTGGAATGTGGTCTTGGTTTCCATCATGGTATTGGTCTGTTCGTACATAATCGTGTCCTCCTTAAAAATATTCCGACCGCTCAGGCGGCCAGCAGTTCCGTTCGGTTCATCTGCCGGAACAGGGCGGGCGACATCGTCATAACGCTGTACCCGATCTCCTCCAGCTTCGTTGCCCGGTCGTAGCTCTCAACATCCTGACTGAAGCGGGTCACGGCATTGGCGAGCCCGTAGAGGGAAAAATCGCCGCCGGTGATCAGATGCTCCAGAACGCCGTTGCTCTCGTCCTCCGTAATGCCGAAGCTGGAAGAAGCCAGCTTGACAACGGCAGGGAGCTGCTTGGTATCCAGCATGGCCTCCGTACTCTCCCGCATCTGGCTCACTACCTGGGCAAACCTTGCCTCAGAGATGGCGGCGCGGACGGTGTCCTTGATTTTCAGCACAAAGGCATGGTCGTCTGCCAGCAGTGTTTCATTGGAATAGATGGAAAAGTCCTCATCGCTGGTCGCGGCACGGCCTACATGGTTACGGCGGGTCTTGGCGTCATTGATCACCATGCCGTTGGAGCATACCAGGCGGTAGATCAACGGCTGGATGGTAACGGAGCCCAGTCCTGTCTCACTGTTGGAGATGATGACGCCGGCCTGTACCACATCGCCCGGGACAACATCCGCCTGCAAGCGGGGATTGACCACCTTGATATACATGAAATCGTCGGTGATCTGCGTGCTGACGAACCGTGCCTCCGGCAGCTCCCCAATGACGGGCAGCGTTACACTGGCAATGTCCAGATTGTCAATGCGGCGGTAGCGGTTGCTGAGAAACGCGCGGGCGCAGCCATCCATCGTGCGGAGCGTCCGAAGCTCATTTTTCTGGGAGAACCAGTAGTTGGCGTTATAGGCCAAAAGCTCCGGCGCATCCGTGCGCATCAGCTCATAATACTTCTGCGGAATGCCAAGATAGGTTCCCAGCTGGCGGTGCGCCGTCTGGCGAATATCCAGGCGCGTGATCTTATCCAGCCCATTCTCCGTGACACGGAGCTGCGGCGCGTCCGAGGTGACCGAGAGGGACAGGCTTCCGGTGTTCACCAGGTAGTCCTGCTTGGCCTTGCTCTGACGCAGCAGCTCCTGCGCCATCTGCTGAATGGTAAGTCCGGTTTTCATTGCTGTTCCACATCCTTTCTCTGCCGCTCACCATGAGACGAGGATATCCGCGTCTCTTGCGTCGGCAGCGTAGCCTTCTTCCTCCAAAACCTTGACCAGCTGCGGCCAGTAGACCTTTTCGGGAAAGTCCAGAAAGGTTTCCTTTGCCGGTTCCGCTTCGTTTTCCTTGGCCTGCACAAAAACCTCACCGTTTTCCTGCACGGTCAGGCTGCTGTGGCCTCTGGGGTTCAGATCGGTGACCAGCGCCTCCAATACGGCGCGGCCCCGTGTCTCAAACCAGACGCGGGGGTTTACCGGCTGCCGGTTTGGCGGCTGTGTGTCCGATGCCCCAGCCACCAGCGGAGCGAGCTTGACAAGCGAACAGTCCAGATTTGCCTTCTGATCCAGTTTCACATCGGCGTAATCAAAATCCGGAATACCATAGACGCGGATACGGGCCGTGCCGCCCTCCACCGCAAAGCGGGAGGGCTTGTCCGCCAGCCACTCCCAACGGGCGTTGGGATATGCGGCGTGGAGCATGGCGGTGATCCGGTAGTTTACATGGCACAGCAGCGCGTCTGCCAGTTGACCGCCGCCATTTGCCGCCGCAGTCTGCTCGCGGAGCCGAGCCTCTTTTGCGCGGTAGGCATGGTTATTGCGCCAGAGCGGAAGAGCCTGCGTCAAGAGCCACCACAGCAGCCAGAGGGCAAACACCGCCAGCAGCAGGGGGAGATGCATCCGTCCGCGGACGAGTGCGAGAATGGCGATCACGATACCGATGAGAAGCGAGATACTGCTCCAAAGGGGAGATTCTTTTTTCATTTCAGTTGCCACCTTTCAAAAATAATCTGGAAAACAAAAAAAGAGGAACCGCGTATGTGTCCAGAATCTCTTAAAACACATCACGCGGTTCCTCTTTTTCACTTTGCCGGAATACGCTTATTCCGGCAGGCGTTCCCGATCTCCGTCCACGACCTCCACAGGAGGCAGCGGCGGCTGGGCAGCGCCGGGGCTTTGCTTTCGTGCGGGTCTCTGCGCTGTACGGGGAGGCTTCGTCTGCCATCCCGTCAGGCTGAGCTTCAGCCGCTTGTCCTTTTCGCTTCCGCCGTTTCTGGTACAGTCCACCAGTTCCAAAAAGCCTTGGACCCAGATGCGGGAATCCTTGTGGATCTCCGCATCCGCCAGCGACAATGCAGCCGTTCCCCATGCCCAGACCTCAAAATACTGTCTGTGGCCGGTATCCCTGCGCCCGATCCATTCGACCAGACCGAAGGACACATAGGGGACTTGCCTGTGACTCATTTTCAGCTGAAGGTCATTGGTCACCCGACCGAAAACATGGACTTCTGCCATACAACTCCTTTCTGCCGCGAGGGCAATACTTATATATAAAAAGTGCCAGTAAAGCGGCAGATACCCAATAAGGGTACAGTCGTCCTACTGACACTTGCGTACAAACCTGACAGCGTGCGCAGGTGGATCGCTCCACACACGGATCTAAGTCCATGCCCCGATAAGGGAAATTGCGCAAAACTCATTTACAGGGGCATTGTACCACAGGATATAGCTCGTGTCAAGCAAGAAACACAATATATAGTATTTATTCGCGGCGTATTTTATAGATATTGTGTCTCGGCCTATTCCTTTACGAACAGACCGATGGGACAGATGTGGGTAAAACCGGGGGTGGAGATGTACCAGCAGCCGGGCCCCTCCGGTTCCCAGCTCATTTCTATGGTGATCTCCCGCCATCCATCCGGAAAGAGCGCATGGAAGGTCTCGCCGGCGTGAATGCCGCGTCCATTGAGAAGCAAGCGGGGGTGAGGATCGAAGTCCTCCGGGGCGGGCAGCTGGATTTGCCCTAATTTTTCCATGTTCATAAGCAAGCTCCTTTTATTCTGCATAGCCGGGACAGGGGTGATTGCTGAGATAGAACTGGAAGGATTCCGCATGAGCGGTGTTGTGCCAGAGGGTCAACTCCATATAGGCGCCTACTTCGTCACAGCCGCCGAAAATGAGCCGATGCCCATCACCGCCTGCCGCAAGAAACCATAGGAGCATACTCATGTAAGCGTCCTCATTCACACTTCCGGTATCCACAAGGCGGCGCACATCAACATCGGAGAGCTGCGGGTGCGAGAGAAAGTGACGCAAGAGGCTTTCCGGCAATTCCGCAGTTTGCTGCAACGTAAGCCTGCGGGGCATCCGGCTCAATTCCCCATGTTTAGTCACAGCGGTTCGGCGCGCTGTGCTCCCGTAGACTTCAATGATCTCCGGCGCTACACTGTTCGGATCATCTTCACGCTGAATGCAGCCGTCTGTGCTTTTCAGGCAGAGCTGGTGTACACCATCGGTCACCCGCAGACCGACAGGAGAAGCTGTGGTAATACGGCAGCCAGAAAGATCAATATGACTGCTTAAAAAACGGAGTACATGACGCTGTCCAAAGGTTTTTGTAAAAGTCATTGTTGTAGATTCCTTTCTGCTTAGTAAATACGGAACGGTGCGCTGTTTTTTTGCAGGTAACAGCATATCCATCGTGGGAATTCGGAACTTTCTTACGCTTACTCATTGAATCTCTCCGTTTTTATGATATCTGAGCCTTCCTGTGCAGCAGCCTGACAGTCTATCTCCGATTCAGCCCGGCACTCCTCAATCTCCTCCAGCCCCAGCAGTGCGCCATGGGGGATCCTTGCTCCCGGCAGCGCGGCTCCGGGAGGGCTTTGAAGATAGACGCGGTAACTGCTGCCAATCAGAAATCTTTGACGACGATCCAGCAGGAGGTCATGCGCAGTGCCGGATTCATCCATCAGCCGGATACGCTGGTACCCTCTCAAGGACGCTCGCCTGATGGCGACACACACGCCCTCCACCGTTTCATAGTCCCCCTGACGAATCGCTTGAAACAGCAGAATACATCGAACGACTATGCAGGATGCCAATAAGGTGCTGAGCGTCAGAAGCGTTGGGTCGTGCAGGACAATGCGGCCTGCCAGCCCTATCAGGAAAATGACCGGCCCTGCGGCGGCGGATAAGAGCCACCGCCGCAGGATCGGAGCAGGCCAGTTTTCAAACCCGCTCATGCACAGGCCCTCTCAAAGATGACCTGCTTGCGAAGATAGAGATTGGCAACCGCCGCTGTCACAGACTGACAAGCTGCGGCAGTCCGCATTTCCGATACGATGTTGTCGCTGGTCGTCTCCTGATCTCCATACAGCAGCGCAAGCGTCTGCTGACTGCCGACGGCACCTGAAATATCGCGTTCCGCGCATCGAACCAGTTCCGCCGTGGAAAGCGGCGCGCAGCGGCTGAGGGCCATAATGTGCCGTTCCGGCTCTGTGCGCCGATCCCGCCGAAGGAGCGCTGAAGCCGGCCCAGGAGCCGTTCCGCTGCACAGCAGTCTTAGAAAGGCCACCACCTTCAGGGGAAAGCTGCTTGAGATGGGAACAACATAAAGCCCGCCGAGAAGGTCATAAAGCGCGTCAAAATCCGTCGTGCCGCTGCCCTTGGCAACAAGCCCCCGTGTTACGAGCCGGTCAAGGCAGTCTGAAAAGCTGCGCCGGGGGAAAAGCTCCATTCCGTTGGAGAGCTGTTCATAAAAGTCCTCTGCACGCTGCCGTTCTGTCAGCCGCCAGCACAGGGCCGTCCAAAGCGTCATCTCCTGCGGGTCCATTCCAAACTCATGGTGATCCATGAGGATGACCGGATAACGCCGCCCCTTATCGTGCCGGCAGCGGAAATGTCCCAATGCCGTATAAAGTGTTTTTTCTGCCATACGAATTTCCTCCTTATGCACTCTTGAGATCCTGTTCCGTGCAGGCGATGTAGAACTCCCGCACGAGCCGCTCCCGGCGCAGCTTTTCCGCCGCCCGTGAGATGCAGGCTCCGATGTAGTTTGGTTTCTTTTGATATAGCTTGGCGATATCCGCACAGCTGTAGCCTCTGACCCGCAGCTCCATCGCTTCGATCCCAAGCCGGGCTGTGCCGTGGTAGCGGTTCCTGAAATGGGAGAGCAGGGCGTCGGAGGAAACATCAGAGATCAGATCTTCTGTGTGAAAAGGGCTGACCGGCTCCGGCGCTCCCATCTCGGCAAAAGCGTCCAGCGACAACAACGGCAGATTTTTTCGCGCAGATTGGATCTCACGGCAGCGATCCAGCAAATAATTTCGGATAACGGTTCTGGCGTAAGCAGGAAATGCTCCCATTTCCTCCCGGTATGAAACCGCCGCGCGGCAAAGCGCGATACAGCCTTCCTGGTACAGATCATCATGTCCCATGCCGTCCACCGTCTCATTGGTCTTGATGCTGCGGCGAAGCACCTGTTCTACCAGCGCAAGGTGATCCTCCACTCTCCGGCGCTGGAGATCGTTCAAGGTAAATTCCATACTCATGATTTCCCTTCTTTCTGTGTTTGATTTTGCTATGCCGCTCTTGCTGCGGCGGCGCGAAACCTGCGGCTGAGCGCAATGACCTCGTCACAGCGCGCAGCGGAGAATTTAGCGATATGCGCATCCTCGGCGGGAAGCCCCATAGACAGCTGCAGCAGGCGGTAGGCTTCTTTTCGGCTCATGATGCCATTCTTCCAGAGACTGTCCAGGGCCACATGCGCATCGTGCCGCTTTTTCCGCAGGGCCTTATCCGCCAGCGTCCCCATGGGAAGCATCGTTTTCCGGTGCGCGGCCACATAGCAGTCACAGGCGGGGTACCGTCCGCAGACATAGTATTTGGCATCGGGGTCTGGGGCCTTATCGCCATAAACCACGCTGGCCGGGCGAAGATACGCTCTGGAACCACAGGCAGGGCAAGTGATGTTGATTCGTTTCATGCAAGATCTCCTTTCTGTTTCTGATATTTTGGAACGAGGGTGCAAGGTGACGAATCTGTGAGGTATTCCATCGGACACTGCTCGGAACTGCTCATTTCCCAGGTCAGGTAGTTGGAAAAGAGGGATGAGAAGGCGTCCTTGTTGAGCGTTCCGATGCATTCTCCCGGATCGATCCGCTCTCCGGTTTCTTCTTCAAACTCACGAACGCCGACAAGCAACGGCGCGCCATCCTGTCGGATCGCCGCGAGACAACCGGAGCAGTCAACCTTGCAGGGATGTGGGCACGGCCCACAGGGGACATAAATGGCGTTACGCCAGTTTCCTTTGCAGCTGAACAGCAGTTCATACAGGTTTCGTTTGATTTGATCCATGGGAGCCTCCTTAAAAATCCCTCGTAGTATTACGCGCCGCTCAAGGGGGGTATCGCCCCCTTAAAATTTGAACTTTTTGTAAAGAATAGAAAAAGCGGCCCGCATATAGCAGACCGCTTGACAGTTTCAGAAAATTGCGTATAATATAAACAAGATTATCATAATATGATTTATCATAAATCAATCGCAGATGCTGGAGGTGGCACAGGTGAACTTTATCGGACGAAAAGAAGAAATGAGTACGCTGGAAAAGGAATTCCGCCGGGATGGCAGCTTTGTTGTGATCTATGGCCGGCGCCGTATCGGAAAGACAACGCTGATCAAAGAATTCATCAAAGATAAGCAGGCATTTTACTTCCTTGCGACAGAGGAAGTGGAGTCCCAGAGCATGAAGCGTCTTGCCGGCGTGGTAGCCCGGGTCACTGGAAATTCCATGCTGCAGCGGGTCACCTTCACGGACTGGTTGGATCTGTTCCGGGAGATCGCCAACTACCGGCCGGAGGAAAAGAAGGTGCTGGTCATTGACGAGTTTCCGTACTTGGTCAAGACGAACGCGGCCTTTCCATCCATTCTGCAAAATGCCTGGGACGAGATCCTGAAGGACAGTAATATTATGCTGATCCTATGCGGGTCGCTGATCAGCATGATGCAGAAGCATGCCCTTTCTCACGACAGTCCGCTTTATGGCCGGCGCAGCGCACAGATCCGCTTGAAGCCGTTGCCGTTTACAGACCTCTATGCTGTGCAGGGACAGCCGTTCTCTCAGGCGGTGGAGCAGTATTCCGTAACGGGCGGCGTCCCGAAGTATCTGGAGTTTTTTGAACCGGGAGAAGACCTCTACCGTCAGATTCAGGAAGTTGTACTGTCCAAGAACGGATTTCTCTATGAGGAGCCGAACTTCCTGCTGAAAGACGAGGTACAGTCCGCCAACAGCTATTTCTCCATCATTCGCGCTATTGCGGACGGCAACCACAAGCTGGGCAAGATCGCGGGTGCCCTGGGCATGGAAACATCCTCGCTGACGCCCTACCTCTCCACGCTGATTGATCTGGACTTTCTGAAAAAGGCAACACCGGTCACGGAGAAAAATCCGGAGAAGTCCCGAAAGGGTCTCTACTTCATTTCAGATAATTTCATCCGCTTCTGGTTCCGTTATGTCTATCCCTACAAGGGAGAGCTGGAACTGGACAATCAGCAGATCGTTCTGGACGAGTTGGAGAAGGACTTTATTCAGAAATTCGTTGCCTTCTCCTACGAGGACGTCTGCAAAGATATCTTTGCCTCCCTGTGCCGGAGCAAGGCGGTGGACTTCGTGCCCTCCCGCATCGGCTCCTACTGGCTCAATGACATCAACGGCGATACGGAGATCGATGTGATGGCGGTGGATCACCAGAAGAAGCAGGTATTCGCCGGGGAGTGCAAGTACCACAATAAGCCGGTGGATGCAACGGTCTATTATGAACTGGAGGAAAAGGTAAAAAAGTCTTCGGAGCTGCGCACGGCTTTCCCTGAGTATAAGATACTGTACGGTCTGTTTTCCAAGAGCGGCTTCGCGCAGCGGATGCTCGACCAGGCCAAGGGACGGGATGATATTTTGCTGATCCAAGAAGACCACATTTTATAAATAGCCGAAGCGGCTGCACACGGCTTTCTGCATAGTCTGCTTCTTTTGTGTGCATTAAAACGCATTAGGGAATACGCAAGGACTAACGCTTGACTTTTTGCGTATAATAGAATATAATTGCATTGTAAACCAATACAATTATATTTGAAAGGAGTGCTTTTATGTCTACAAGTGTTATGCAGGTGCGTGTTGACGATGATCTCCGCGCCAAGGCTGCCGCTGTCTACGATGAACTCGGCATCGACCTCCCCACCGCTATCCGAATGTTTTTGAAACGCTCTGTCGTGGTAAATGGCGTTCCCTTTTCCATGACGCTGCCCAAGCAGGAATACAGAGCTGAGCGGGCGATCCGCGCCGTGCAAAGCCTGAGTGAAGCCGCACAGCAGAACGGCACGGCCGATATGTCGCTGGATGAGATCAATGCTGAAATTGCAGCGTCCCGGGCTGACCGTGCGTCAAGAAATGCTCGGAACGGAGCGTAACCATGAAATACTATGTTGTACTTGATACGAATGTAGTGGTTTCTGCTCTGTTTAACATTTCCTCCGTTCCCGGTATGATTCTGCAAGAAGCTCTTGCGGGGCGTGTAATTCCTCTGCTGCATGAGGATATTCTGGACGAATACAACGATGTTCTGCACCGCCCTAAATTTAAGTTTGACCGCCGGGACATTGAAATTGCGCTGACAGGCTTGATTAAGCGAGGTATCTTTTTGGATGCTGCCACGATTGAGGACTATGTCCCCGACCCCGATGATGCAATTTTCTATGAGGTGGTTATGGAAGCAAGAGAAACTACCGACGCTTATCTTGTAACCGGCAACATCAAGCATTTCCCGGTCAAGCCCTATGTGGTGACGCCAAAAGAGATGCTGGAAATCCTGAACGAAAATGAACGCTGATTAGATTATTTCATCGTGGCATTGTTAGAGAGGCACCTCAGAGATGAGGTGTCTCTTGCTATATTTGTCAGCAGTTTCAGCCGATGATCCAAAACGGCCCGCCGGCGCCGGCACGTCTGCTGGCCTCGTTCAGAATGATGGACAAGTCCCACGCTTTTTGACTGCGTCGGTAGCTGGCGGGATCAGCCACAAGGATTTTCTCGTCCTGTACGCCCCGCAGCACGATGAAATGGCCGGACTTCGTGAAATGCCCTTTGGTCATCAGGGCCACGACCAGCTTTCCGTCTGCCAGGGCATCCAGAATGCGCTGCGGTTCCGAAGCGGTACACCCTTCAACGGAAAGCCCCCACGCCTGTGCTGCGCCGGGGATCAAAGTGTGGTAGGAGCCGCTTTTGCTGCACCAATAGCCATGCTCATAGGTCCACCGTGCCATTTGGACCGGGTCAACCGTCTCACTGGTCAGCGAGGAAACCACAATAGCCATGGAAGTTGGCCCGCAGCCATACCCCCCAATATGGTCGGTGCCATAAGGCTGATTGGCATAGCGTTCATCCAATTGGTTGAAATAAACGACATCTGTTGCGCCATCGGTGAAGCGCACATTGCCAAGAGCCGTAATGGTGTTGGTAGAAGGAGCATATTGAAACAGACCATCACCAAGAAACAGGCTGAGGTTTTCGGCGTAATTCTCCGCCAACTCTTTTTGCTTGTCGGTCAGTGCGAAGATGGTATCAGCAAAGTAGGCTTCGCCGTTATAGCGAATCGTGTAGATGTACCATATTTCTGTTGTGTCATCTGCGCCATCCTCTTCCGCAGGGATGGTACGTACTTCCCGTGTCCGACTGAAACTGTAAAGGTGCGTAAGACCAGCACGCAGGATCTGCTCCATATCGGCAAGGGCGATGGAGGCAAAGTCCAGATTTTTCGCCGCGCAGTATTGAGAAATAAACAGGTTGGCATTGCTGATGAGATCCCCCTCATAGGGATTGACTACTTCATAGTGGTCTCCGTCTGTTCCGGCAAAATCATTGGCGATGCGCTCCTGCACATTCTCAATGCCCTCTCCGAGAATCTGATTGATTGCAAAGGCAGCCTGATTCACATTTTCCGTAATGGCCGCATTGTCATTGAGGATCGGCTGCCCAGCTGCTCCGGACGCTCCGCTGTCCGTCAGGCTTCCAAAGATAATCCCAGGCAGGAGCAAAATAAAAAGCAGTGGCAGCGCCAGTAACACCAGCGCGGCCGCCGCTATTTTCCCGATATGTTTTCGTGCGGACAATGCTGCTCCTATGGCAGCTCCATAGGGCCCGCCTGCCGCAGCGCCCTTTGCCGCGGCGGAAATGGCCTTGCCGGTCCGTACTGCCTGCATGGTATTGGATGCAACAGAAGCTGCCTCATCCAGTCCGGTATGGTTATGTTCGCTCATGGTCGTATCCTTTCCTGTCTAAAGGTGGCGCCTACTTCGCTTGCGGCAGGCTTTTTTTGCGTGGCAGATCGGAGCCTTCAAAAATCCACACTTCTCAATCCGAACAGTCTGTGGTAGAATACCCCTCGTGTGCGATAGGAGGGGAAGAATATTGTTTTATACGCAGGAAGAATCCGCTGTTTTAGGCGGCTTTCTCAGCAGTTACTTGAATCGTGACTCTGCATCAGACCATGTCCGAGATGCGTTTGCACGATTTCAAGTCGGATTGGAACGGGGCTGTTTGCAAAAATCGGAGCTGCAATGGGCCGAACAAATGCTGCTTGCCCTAAAGCCGCTCTGGTGGGAAGAGTGGGAAGATCACCGTGCCTTGATGAGTGCGCTGCTCAAGACACAGGCACTTCTGCGCGCCGATGAATGAGGTTTCCCGGAGACATGAAAAAAGCCCCTGCTGCACGCAGGAGCCAGCATATAAGAATGGCCCTTGACTGCTTTCGTGTTCCGCAGTCAAGGGTCATTCTATGTAAGTCTTGGGCTCTACCATCATTGGTTACCTCCGATTTCTACAGATTTGAGGGTTACTGGTACATCGGACTCACCTTTCTTTCTGTGTTTATAAAATAGCAGATTTTCTGTTGGTTTGCAATCCGCAAATTGTACGAAATAGCCATAATTCAAACTGTGCATCCATCTGATTTTAGACGGATTGCCGTTAATTTGATTGACGATGCAGGACACGGTACAGTATAATAACAGTGTTGTGGGGTTTCAAACAGCCCTAGCCAGGCAGGAAGGCCTATGCAGCCGGCTGCCAATTTTGACTTTCCAATGTCAAAAGATATGCGTATGTTTTTGGTGCGGCGCTGCAAAGCGCCGCCATTTTTTTGCTGTTATCACGGTAAGTGAGCCAGTACACGAAGCAGTCAGCAAAATACTCCCGCTCGTTGGTAAGCGCATACGGACGGAGCAGGGCTGCTGCGGTTCCGGACTCCTCCTGATAAAAGCCTTCCGTCTGAGACGGGAAGCCCATCAGCTCATCGAGAAAGTGACCAAACTCGTGGACGGTGGCCCCCGCCGAGGATACAGTGATTTGGCGGCTTCCGTAATTGGTTGCCCCAATACAGCTCATATTCCGCTCTTCACTCAGCCTTGCGAGGTATTCATAGTCAATGGTGTACTGCCACCCTCTTTCCGCAAATGCCTGCCGGATCGGCTCCGGGATCTTTTGAAGTTCCAGCAGATAGCTGTTCAGATGGACGCCCTCTTTATTGTTCAGAGGGATCGTCTCCAGAATGGGCGGCGGCGCAACGGTAAATTCCCTGGTCAAAAGAGCATAGAGAAGATCCGCAGCCTCGCCCCGTGTGATGATGTCCGTCCCTGCACAGGTGTCTTCGCATAAGCCAAAGCTTACAGCAGCGTGGAAAGCATTGTCCTGCGAAGACAGGGTTTCCCCCTCCGGGTAGAGCTGAGAACTGTAAAGGGCAATGTCAAAGGCAGCAAAGCCGCTTTCATAGATGGCATAGCGGCACAGGCGGGAGTCCGGCACCGCCATAGCCGGCAGATTCAGCCATCCATCCGCATAGCCCTGGTTGATACAGGCATCACCGCCATAGCCGGCAGGATCCGAAAGGGCGTCTTCTTTATCAAAGGCCCGGCAGATCATTGTTGCCCATTGGCGCACCGTAATCGGTGTGTCCGGTGCATACCGGCTGTTTCCCGTACCGTAAGTAATGCCCTGCTCAGCAAGGTAAGTGACGCTTTCATAAAACGGAGATGCCTCCGGCACATCAGAAAATCCGTCAGAGGCGGCAAAGGCGGAAACGGACAGCAGCGCGCTGATGATCAGCGTCAAAAGGACGGCAGCAAATCCTTTTTTGTGTTTCATAGTTCAACTCCTCACATTAGAATTGGGAAAGCGCCCCGGATAGGGCGCTTTCCCTGAAAAGGATTGGATTTAGTAGCCAGTCTTGGGGAGTGTAGGTGTATTCCATAGACGGCGGATGATCGTCACCCAGCTTGCCGTTGCGGTCTGCCATGTGCCCTGATATTTACCGCCCACATCGGCGCGGTTGACCATCTGATAGCCATTGACCGCGTTTCCGTTCACCATCACGCTCAGCGTGGGATTAACAACGCTTTGGAAGCCGACAGGAACCTTGCCGAAGTCAAAATAGATGTCGGTCACCACTTCGCCGGCCTGCATGGGAATGGCGTTGAGGCTGAAGCTGTAGTTGTTGCTGGTGAGCAGGTTGCTCGCCAACACCTGATAGCTCGTGTTGCAGTTGGTTTTGTAGAGGATGCGGTAGTTGAGCCGCGCGCTGTAGGTGCCGGTGGTCAGCGTCGTGGGACGAGCCACATCATAGGGAATTTTATCGTGCCAGAAGAAGGATTCCAGCGGCACGTTGGAGGTGTTCGCCACCGTCAGATCGTAGCGCATGGACTGGCCCGCCATGACCTGCGCGTTGCCGCGCTTGGTGATGCTGACGCCGAGGCTGGAGGGCTTATCATAGGCAGAGAGCTTGATGATCTGACCGGGATATTCCAGTGTCACATCATGCACGGTGGGATCGAGCTGCCAATAGGCGGGCGCTGTGACCTCTCGGAGCTGATAGCGGGTCAGCGGCAGCGGCTTGCTGGCCGCAACGCCCCGGGCGTCCGTCGTGATGTAGTCCACCACCTTACCGCTGCGGGCATTGACGATCTCATAAACAGCGCCCTTGAGCGGGGTGCCTGCGGCGGTGCCGGTGACCTCGTTATACTCAGCAGCGTACTTATAAATCTGGATCTGGCCCGTGACAGCGGTATTTTCCCACTCGATCTCCACGGTCTTGCCCGGAGAGACATAGACGGTCTTATACTGCTTATCCAGCGTGTAGCCGGGGGCAGCTTCCAGCTCTCTCAGATAAAAGCGGCCGCTCAAACCGCCGGGAATATCGTCAATGTAGATATAACCCGCATCGTCTGAGGTGTACTCGCCAATGGGCTTCTTGTTTGCATCATAGAGAACGAACTTCACCCCGTAGATACCCTCACCCGTAGCGCTGTCGATTTTGTGGATGACGATTCCACTGAGCTTTTTATTGGTCACTTGCAGCGTTACACGCTTGCCGTCTTTGATTTCGAAATAGTGCGGGGTATCATCCAGCCGGAACGATTTGTTCGATGTGACCTCTTTTGCATAGTAACTACCATCCTTCAGAGGCACGAACACACGGCCATTTTTGTCCGTCGTAACGGTATCCACCAAGGCATCGTCCACCTTGCGGATCTCAAAGGTCGTATTGGGGATGCGCTCACTGTGGTTATCCTCGTTGACCTTGATAATCTCCACGCCGCCCACAGGATCATTGTAAAAGTGGAGCGTTTGGGTGTCATTAGGATTGATCACCACGGTCTGGGTGCGGGTGTTTTCATCGATAGTGTAGCCAGGGATCGTCTGCACCTCCGTCACCACCACGGTACCGGAAATACCGGAAATGGTGATTTTACCCGCCTTATCCGTCCGGTACAGGCCGGTGGAGGACAACGTGCCGCCCTCGGCATCTACATAGGAACCGTCGGCATAGACAATCTTGAACTGTACGCCCTCCAGCGGCTCCTTTGTAACGGAGTCCTGCTTTACGATGATGAGATTGCCCTTTGGCTGATTGCGGAACTCCACCGTGACAACTTCATTGGACTTGACCTTGACTGTCTGAGGCGTATCATCCAACAAATAGCCGTCCTTTGCGCGAGTCTCCTTAATAATGAGTGTTGTGCCGGGAGCAATGTCCGTAATGGTGAAAGTACCTGCGCTGTCCGTCACATATT